>ENA-OPVU01001378-OPVU01001378.1-human-gut-metagenome-genome-assembly--contig:-NODE-1378-length-12563-cov-1.524304_pt1 | contig 12563 bp, 13 predicted proteins | sample MGYA00241497_ERZ501986 | MGnify/ENA primary metagenome ERZ501986 (study PRJEB25962, sample SAMEA2042995) | human gut metagenome | biome: human gut; feature: human-associated habitat; material: faeces...
CGGTCACGTCTGCCGACGGGACGCTGATGCCCTTGTCCTGCATCGTGAGCGCGCCCTTCTTGACGGTGATGTCGCCCGGGACGATGCCGTCCCACTCTCCGTCCATGCGGGAGAGGATGATGCCGGTGCCGTCCTCGAACATAGCATAGGCGACTTCTGTGCCGGGGGTCAGGTTTCCCATCTCTCCGCGCAGATACCACGGGATCGTCAGCGGCCGTGTGACCATGCTGTCGGCGGTGCTCGGGAGCACTCTGGCCGTGGTTTTGTCGCCGTTCCTGTCGGCCTTTCCCTCCACGCTGGAGATCTTGCCCTTCTGGATCATTTGGTTGTTGCTGTTCATCAATATCCCTCCAGTGGCTTGCGGAGGTATAGCTTGCTCCGCGTCTTGACGTAGTCGTGCCGGATCCGGCTGATGAAGGCCGTGCCGTCCCACGACTTAACGCCCTCGGTCGCCAGCGCGACCACAGATCCCGCCGCATAGTCTCGCAGCAGCGAGCCCGTCCAGAGGGTGCCGACGGTCGCGTTTTTGTTGGCGTCCCGGAGGAGGCCCTTGGCGAAGCGGTCGGCCTCGCTCTGGTCAGTCATGCGGAAGGGTAGGATCCGGCGCAGCACCTTGTCGCCGCCGTTCGGGGCTGCGAAGGTACCGGTCAGGCCGCCGTTGACGGCTTCAGCCGAGCCGTAGGCGTTGGTGCCCTCGTCGCGGTACTCGAAGTCATTGGCCGGGGTGATGGTGATGGTGTCGACGGGCTGCTGGCTTTCCATGTGCGCCTCGTCGTAGACGACCAGCTTGCCGTCATACACCAGAAACGCCGCGCCCTCGAGGGTGCAGCGGTTTTGAAAAAATGCGAAGTCTGCGAGGTTGTTCTGCTCGACGTAGTCGTAGGTCTGGTCTGTGATCCCGTAGGTCTCGAGTGTCAGGCCGTGGCGGCCGGCGATCTCTTGGGCCAGTTGCAGAAACTTGACCTTTTCCCACGACTTGCTCCGCTTATCCTTCGCAGACTGCGGGACGGAATAGGCCCGCAGGGTGATGATCCCGGACTCGGGGACGACGCTCTCGACGAACATTTTGCCCGTCTTGGCCGCGCCGTCCTCGATGGCGATGCTGTCGCCCTTCTTGGGGTTCCACGAGTCCCACAGCTCGCGGGTGTCGTTGAGCTTGAGCAGCAGCTCGTCGCTCTGCTTTTCGGCGTACATATCGTGATAGCAGCGGTGGACGCTGATGTCCGGGTAGATGTCGACGCCTTCGTATAGGATCTTCACGGCGTCACCTCCTCCACGGCGGCAGGGTCTCCGGCGTTTCCACGGTCTCGACGATCGGGATCCGCACGGCCTCGCCGCCCTCGAAGATCAGCACGTCGCTGAGGCCGGGGTTGGCTGCGATGATGGTGCTTGCCATGCGCTCCTCGTTGTAGGCGACGAGCGCGATGCTGTCGAACGTGTCGCCGCCCTGTGCCACATAATCAATAAAGCCGACTGTCTGCTGTGACATAAGCGCCGCCCTCCCTTCTGCTGAGTGCCTCGAGAATGAAGTCGATGAACTCCGGCTCGAGGTCGCGGAGCTTTCGGATCAGTGCGTCCTCGTCAGTGTCGCCCTCGACCTTGATCTGCGGAGAGAAGGACAGGCCACTCAGGTCGTAGACCACAGCAGTGCCGGAGCCGCCGCTGAGCAGCTCGTAGTCGCTTTCGCCGTCAGATGCCCCGAGCATCCGGCCCGCCTCTGCCCAGTAGGACAGGTTTTGCGAACGGTATGCAGGGTTGAAACTGATGACCGCCTCGGTCGGGTAGCGTGGATCCTCGCCTGCGATGGACGGCCCTCTTGTGAAGCCGCCGGTCGCATAGCCGGAGACGTTGGCGCTGCCGCCGCCTCCACCTCCAAACAGGCCCGCAATCTTGCTGATGACGCCGGAGCCGAAGCTGACAATCTTCGATACCCAGCCGACGATCGTGCCGAGCACGCTTGCGATGGGCTCCAGAATAGCCAGCAGGAGCGAGAGGAGCGGCATGATCGCATTGAGTAGGCTCACGACCGGGGGCAGCAGGGCCTCGATCAGTTGCATCAGCGGAGGCAGCAGCGGCATGATGACGCTGTTGACGATTTGCAGGGCAACCTCCAGCAGCGGGGTGATGACCGGCAGCAGCGCGGCGATCAGGTTCGCCAGCACAGGCAGCACAGTCGAGATGATCTGCGTCAGCATCGGGAGCACGGTGGCAAGGATGCTGGCGATCGGCGGTAGAATAGCCTGAACGATCTGCATGAGCGGCGGGAGTAGCTGCTGTGCGAGGTCGAGCAGAGGCGGCAGGAACGAGCCCACGAGCTGAGCCAGTAGTGGCAGGATGCCCGCAGCCAGCTCCGTGACCATCGGCATGACCTTCTTCAGGGTGTCGCCCATGCCGACGAGGAAGTCCTGCACAAACGGCATACAAGCGTTGAGCGTGTCGGTGATGACCGGGCTGATTTCCTCGAAGGTGTCGGTCAGGATTGGGGCCAACGATGTCAGCGTGTTGGCGATCATCGACGCCATAGGCAGTAGGGCCACTTCGGCCGACCTCTTGACCGCCTCGAAGGCAGAGCCGAGGTCGTTGTACTTGACGTCGTTGATCTGCTGGAGCGCGGCGGCGCCGTCATAGGCTGCGGTCTCGATGTCACCGAGCACGGGCAGGATGCCCGCCTCCAGATCCTCGAACTGCGAGCCAAACAGTGCGACGCCGATCTCGTTGCGCTTGAGAGGATCCTCGAGCTTGTTCAGAGCCTCGACGGTGTCGAAAAATGCAGCCTGCGCGGTCTCGCCGCCGGCTGCAAAGGCCGCGAACATTTTGTCGGAGTTGAGGCCGAGGCCCTTGAAGGCTTCGGCGCTGCTGTCGCTGCCGTCTTTCGCTCTGATGTTGAACTCCTTGACGGCGTCGGCCACTTTGTCGATGCTGAACAGGCCGGCGTCAGCACCTTCCACGAGGGAGCCCATGAACTGGTCGGCGCTCAGGCCGAGGGCCGCAAACTGCGCCGAGTATTCGTTCAGGGTGTCGAGCAGGTCGCCGTTTTTGTCTGCGCCGTTCTGTGCGCCGGTGGCGATTAGGCCGTAGGCTTCTTCGGCGCTGATGTTGAAGTTTTTCATCAGAGCCGAGGCGGCTCTGGCGCTTTCGCTGATGTCGTAGTCGAATGTGTCACGCAACACGAAGCCGGCCGCGGTGGCCTGCTCCAGCGCTTCGCCGGCCAGATCGCTCGCTTTCTGCGTAGCGGCCAGCCCTTCGGCCACGTCGTTGAAGTCCTCGCCGAGGTTCTGCGCGTAGATGTTTTTTACACTCTCGCCCAGCGCGTCCAGCTCGTCGCCGGTGGCGCCGGTAGATGCGGAGAGCTGGTTCATGGCTTTGTTGTAGTCGTCGCCCAGCTCTGCCAGATACTTCCCGGCCTCGACGACCGCCTTGCCCGTCGCCACAGCGATGCCGCCCACGGCAGCACCGACGGCAACGGCCTTCCAGTTTACTTTGTCGAGGTGTCCCGCGACATTGTCCATCGCCTTCCCGAGGGAGGGGTCGATGGTGCCGGCGAAGCTGACGACGGCCTGCATGATCTTGTTTTTGCCTGCCATCAGTGTCACCTCCTTCTGTATTTCCTGAAGTTATTCCGGGGCATTGAGGCGGCCTTGTCGCGTTGCCGCTTGGCCTCCTCGGATGCCTCGTAGTATTCCATCAGGAAGTCGGTCAGGCGTTCCCGTCGGAGCTCGCCGACTGAGGTGTGGAAGGCTCGAGAGTAGTCTCGGACGAGCTCTCCGAGCCGCTTTCCTCGGATTGTGCCGCCGACCTCGCCGTAGTAAAATTTCGGCCGATCCTCATAAGCTCCATGACGTCGGGGCCGCTGATGCGCTCGAGGTCGCTGACGTCGATGTCGCTGTTGACGGCGACGATCGCCATCATGGCGAGATAGGCGTGCAGGGAGTAGTCGAGCTCGCAGGCGCCGGCGCTGCCGCCGCCCTTGTTAGAGGTCGCGCGGAGCTTGCGGGCCTCAGCATCGGCAAACATTCCCACGGTGATCGCGTCGGTGTCATAGGTCAGAGTCTTGACCTTTTTGCCGTTGATGGTGATGGGGTTCTGGAGTGTCAGCTTTTCCATGTGTGTCTCCTTTCGATAAATAGAGGGCGCCGCCCCGGAGGCGACGCCCTTCTTGTTACAGGACGCTGCGGATGTCCTTGGCGTAGTCGACGCCGCCGACGCGCAGGATCGTGTTGAGCTGGTCGATCAGCCAGTATTCGTTGCCAGCGACGAAAAGCTGGTAGCGGCTGACGGCCAGCGCGATCTCGTTCTCGCTGGCGTTGCCGGGATCCACGTTCAGGCCGGGGATGCCCTTGGAGACGCAGCGGAGGAACGCCTTGCAGCCTTCGGTCTTGGTGGAGCCGTCGGCCTGCTTGACGTCCTGAGCCCAGCGGATCTCGATGGTCTTGCTCTCGAGCTTCATCATGTTCCGCAGGCCGAGGTCGATGCCGATCTTGGTGATGGATGCCTCCATCGCCTCGATCTGGCCGGGCAGCGGCGCCGTGTAGGTTCCCATCGCCTTGAAGTCAGCCGTCACAAGGTTGACGGGAGGCAGGGCGATGGTCACGTCCTTGGCGGCGAGAACGCCGTCCACATAGACGGTATCGGCGAGGATGGGGCCCTTCAGGTCGAGCCACAGGTTTGCCATTACTCGTCACCTCCTTCGTAGTAGACAGAGAAGCCCGCGTCGGTGTAGGCGACGTAGACGCTCGCAGACTTGAGGGGCGGGGTCGGGGTGACGGCGATGTCCCAGCGGAAGTCGCCATTCATCACGTCCGTGGTGCTGTTCTCGCTCTCGAGGAACAGGATCACAGGGGATCCGAGCAGCGCGCCCATGCTGACATAGCCGTCGAGCTTCTCCTGCTCGCGGTTGATGATGCGATCCTTCAGCGCGCGGGTCATGGGCTCGTCGATCTCCGGGCTCCACTCGCGCTGGAAGTCGTTGGTGATGTGCATGAGCATCCGCATGGAGACGTCGAAGATCGCGCGGGGATCCACGTCTGCGCCGTAGGTGTAGGCGGCCGTATGGTCGCCCCACAGTACCCATTCGCCACCCCATGCCACGGCGGTGCTGATGCCGTTCTGCGTCAGCTCCTTGCCGGTCTGCTGGTCGAAGCCGCTGTTGTTGGCGTTGGCCCCGAAATACTGCTTGATGACGGGGATGGCCTTGTTGCCGCAGGTCTCCATCGGGACGCTGTTGTGGCTGAAGTCGGCGCGCATGAGCTCGACCACGGCCAGCGTGCTCAGGTGGAACACGTTGCCGAGGTTGTCTACAGCCTGCGGCCAGTAGACCTTAGAACGCTCGCCGGTGAAGGCGTTGGCCTTCTTCCATGCGATCGCCTTGGTGATCGTGTCGACCGCCTGTGCGGTGCTGTCCACGAGGGGCAGGTCGGCCACGACGAAGGCGTCCCAGTGGCCGTTGATCTTCTTGCAGGTCGTCAGCATGGCGTTGTAGACGGCAGGGCTGTGACTCCAGCCGGGGGCCGCGATCAGATTGCAGACCGCGAACTGCTCGGGATAGAGCAGCGCGATCGCGCTCAGGCCGCTGTACTCGCCGGAGGAGGTGACGCCGCCGATGATGTCGCTGTCTGCGATCTCAGAGTCGTCCACCTCGCTGAAGCTGGCCGTCAGGCTGCCGGCGAGCTGCGCGTCGTCCTTCAGGCTGGTGATGATGACCGTGCCCTTGGTGAAGTTATAGTCCACAGCGTAGTCGGTGCCCTCGACGTAGTTGCCGCTGTCATTCTTTGCGATGGTCAGGGTGTCGAGGATGATCTTGTCGCTGGCGAACTCGGCGCGGCCGCCGGTGAAGGTGAGGGCCTTGGTGGTGGCCGCCTCCTTGCGGTGCTTGCCCGCGGAGGGGTCGAGCACATTGATGACGTAGATCGGGCCGATGTTCCCGAGGGTGTTGTTGAAATGCGCGTACACGGCCTCGCACAGGGTAAAGGTGCCCCAGTCGGACGAGTAGCCGATCTTCTTCTGAGCGTCGACCAGACTGGTGATCTTGATCGGCGCGTTGATGATGCCGGCCTCGCCGAAGCCGCGCACGAGGTTGACGGGTGCCGTGCCGATATAGACCGGCGTGGTGCCCGCCTGCACGGCGCTCTGTGCCACGGTCTCGCCGATGTGGCCGTAGGCGCCGTAGAGGTATTCGTTTGCCATCTGCTTATCCTCCTTTGCATGAAATTAGAGCAGCCGAGCGGCTGCCCTTAAAGCAGGTGTTGGTAGCTTTTCGGGTTGCGGGTCAGGGTCTCCTCGACGGAGAACTCAGCCCATGCAAACCAGTACGGGTAGAAGTCGGGGACGGCGTCTTGCTCCGCGACGGGGCCGAAGGTGATGCCCTTCTCCTTGATGACGCGGAGGTCGCCGAGGTACTCGGCGTTTTCAATCAGCCGGAGAGCTGTGTCCACAAAATTCCATGCGTCACGCCAGCCCTCTCCGTTCTTCACGAAGTAGGAGGCCGCCGCCTCGTTGTATTGCTGGATGTAGGTGCCGCTGCCGTCGCCCTTCGGCTTGAAGATGTCGGGCCCGTGGTAGCCGGGATCCCACGCTGAGAAGCAGAGCCGGATCTTGATGTCTCGGGCACTCTGGAGCAGGTCGTCGTCGCCCTGAACGATCTGCACGCAGACCGACGGGATCGGCGCGGCGATGTTCGGGGGCGTCCTGTCCTTCGATGGTACGAAAAGCGAGAACGCGGCCGGGTTTACCAGCTTGTATGGGTAGGAGGCGTCCGTTGCGTTGTCGTCGGGGAGCTTCAGCTTGACCAGAGGGCAGACCTCGGCGGTCAGCCAGTCCCGGACGGTTTCGATGCTGTTGACGATGGACATGGGGCACCTCCTACATGGTGACAGTCTGGCCGAGGGCCACGGTGGCGATCCCCATGTCCTCGCTCCAGTCGTTGACGATGTACTCGCGGCCGTCGACGTTGAGCCCTTCGCCCGCCGGGCGCCGAGCGGGCAGATCCTCGACCGCTGCGTAAAGCAGCAGAGAGGACTCCGCGACGCTCAGCTCTTGCCCCCCTTGGCGTTCCTTCAGGGCGTTGTCGTCCAGCACGGCGGCGATGGCTCTGCCTTCGACGGTGTGCTTCTCACCGAACTCGTCGAGATTGAGAAACGTGCGCCGACGGTCAGCCTCGACCATCGCCTTGAAGCTGAAGGCCATCAGACGGGATCGGCGGCGCCGATCTGAGGGGGCTCCTCGTCGTCGGCACCGTCATCAGCCTGCTCGGCCTTGGCGGCCTCGATGGCAGCGATGACGTCGGCCTTCTTGCGCATAGCAGAGGCGTCCACGCCATAGCGCGCGGCCACTTCCTTCAGCTCGTCGAGCTTCATGTCCTCGTTGTACTCAGGGGCCTCGTCGGCCGCGGTGTTGGTGCTGGCAGGCTCGTCGGCGTCGTCGCCGGGAGCGGGTGCGGGCTGCTCGGCAGTCTCGCCCAACTCGCCGATGTACTTGGCGACGCCTTCCTTCACCAGACGGGCCTCCAGCTCGTCGTCGAACTTCTGAGGGCCATCTGCTTCAGTGATGGGGATCACCTTGCGGCCGTTATAGTAGCCGAAGGTGCCCTTGATGATCTGGATCATGCTCTGCTCCTTTCTGCTGCGCTCAGTCCGTCAGGACGTCCGCAACGATGAACGGGTTCTTGTTGTTAGGGATCATCAGCGGGCGGCTGGAGATGGTCAGCGTGCGGCTGTTGCCTTCGGCGCTGCTCACATACTTCGGCACGCGGCGGCCGGCGTAGGTGTGGAACTCGCCATCGCTCTGCTCGACCTGAGAGACGGCGCCGTAGGCGGTGCGGCCAGCGCCGGGAGCGGTGAGGACGCACTTGCCGGACGGGATGTAGAGCTTGTCCTTGCCCTCGTCGTCGGTGTAGGTCAGGTCGTAGGAGATGACGCTGATGATGCGGCCGAGGACGTTCAGGCGGGCCACGATGGCAGCGCCGTCAGGCAGCAGCTCAGGCTCCACGTTGCCGATCTCGATGCGGCGGTTGTCGAGGAGCTTCTGCACGGCTGCGTCGTTGATGATGGTGTCAGCCACGTCCGGGGAGCAGACCAGATCAGAAGCGCGGAGGCCGCGCTTGGTCAGCATACGGATCATGGCCTCCAGATCCTTCAGGATCTTGCCGCCGGTGGCGTCCCACTTGGCCGTCGGGGTGTAGGTTGCGGGGTTGCTGGCCTCGGAGTAGAAACGGATCTCCATCTCGTCGGCCTTGTCGACGTCGTCGGCGATGTGCTTCATCACGCAGCCATTGGTCAGCATGGTCTCGGCGGCCATCGCTTCTTCGCGGTTGGTGATGAGCTCGCCCAGCTCGTCAGCGTCGCGCAGGATGAGGGTCTGCTGGCGCTGCTCAGGGGTGAGCTGAGAGTAGAGAGCCTCGCCGAAGCCGCGCTTGCGCAGCTCATCGAGGGTCAGGACGCGACGGGGAGCCACGAAGGGCGGGGTGTAGCGTTCCATATTGTAGCCGGCGCGCAGGACGGTGACGCCGCCCTTGCGAGGGGCCACGAAGGGCGCCAACTTCTTGCTGCCGTCACGGAACTCGACGAGCACGTCGTCGGTGGCGAAGATGTCGCTCGCGTCGTTGGTGGGGAAGTAGCGGTCACGCAGGAAGGTCGCAGCAGGGGTGAGCTGCTGCACGGCCATGAGCAGCGTGTGGGTGTCGTAGAAGTTAAAAGGCATTTTGTTGTCCTCCTTCTCTTAGTATTCGATGGCGTCGGAGAGCAGGATGCCGGCCTTGCGCAGCTCCTCCTCGTCGGTCGCCTTCAGGGTGTAGCCGCTTGCGACGGCCAGCTTGTTGCGGGCGAAGTGGCCGGTGCGGTAGGCCAGCACGGTCACGTCCGCGGTGGTGCCGACTTCCACGTCCTCGGCGAGGATGCAGTTGGCGGTCAGGGTTTCGTTGGTGGTCGCGGTGGAGCCGAGGATCACCAGCTTGCCGTCGCCGGCGGTGCCGGCAGACAGGGCCAGCACGGTGCCGCGCTTATAGGTGGCTGCGGCGGTGGCCTCCTTGCGGATGGTCACGGTGAACACGTCAGCGACGGGCTCGTTGGCAACGATCAGGCCATCATAGCCGACGCTGCCGAGGTTTTCATCCAGTCTCTTGCTCATTACTTCTTACCTCCGTTCTGAGACTTGGTGGAGTTGTAGAGGCCGACGATGGCGTCCACCTTTGCCTTGTCGTCGTTTTCGCTGCCTTCCTCGCCGCCGTTAGGGGCAGCGCCGACGCCGGCAGCGCCGGACTCGTCGTTGTCAGCCTTGGCGTCCTTCAGGTGCTTGGCACCGAGGGCCGCCTGCTTCTGCATAGCCTTGAGCGCGAGCTGCTCAGCGGTGCAGGGGGTCTCGCCGTACTTGGCGTCCCTGACGAGCTGCGTGTCGCCCACACTTGCGGCGATGCTGTCGATGGCCTCGATGCGGGCGCGCTCCTGCGTTCTGGCAGTTTCGGCCGCCTGCTGCTCGATCTGAGCCACGACGTCGGGGTGCTGTGCTCTCATTTCTTCGAGGGTCATGGTCTTGTTGTCCTCCTTCTTGGGGCCGTCGTTCTTGGCGGCCGCGTGTTTATTTCCAGCCGCAGGGGCGGCGTGGATGCTGTTGTCGATGGGGATCGTCCCCGGGATGTGTCTGAAGCCCTTGACGTCGTGCCGGATGCCGGCGACGAGGAGCACCTTCTTGTCGGCGCTCAGGGCGACGTCGGGGCCTTCGTCTGTGAGCAGGGTGTCGGCAAAGCCGTTGTCAATGGCCTCCTGCCCGACCATCCACGTCTCGCGGGTCATCATGTTGCGGAGCTGGTCGACCTCGAGGCCGGTCTTGGCGTGGTAGATCTCCGCGATGGCCCGCTCGCTCGCGTCGAAGTCCTTCTGGAGCTTCTTCAGGTCTGCGAGGGTGTAGTAGTCGTAGAGCAGCCCGGCGACGCCGTGGATCATCACCATGCTGCCGGGATAGACCTGTACCTCGTCGCCCGCGCAGGCGATGACGCTGGCCGCGCTGGCCGCGATGCCTTCCACGACGACGACCTTGTGACCGGTCAGGCCCTTGATGGCGTTGTGGATGGCGATGCCGGTGTAGAGGTCGCCGCCGCAGCTATTGATCTTGATGGTGATGTTGCTCTTGCCCTTGACGGCCGCGAGATCCTCCATGAAGCTCTCGGGCGCGATGTAGAGGCCGGGCTCGGGCTCGCCCGTCCACCAGTCCACAGGCTGACGGCTCACGACGTCGCCGTAGAGGGTGATCTCGCCCTCGTCGTCACCGATGCTGGCGACGTTCCAGAACTTGATCGGCGTGCCCGCAGTCTGAGGCCCGGCGCAGAGCCGGGGAGTGTTATGCGTTCTCATGCTTGTCTCCTTCCTTGATGCTTTTGATGGCCTCGGCGACGATCGCCTCCCGCAGAGCTGCGGAGATCGTGCCGCTGGCCGCTGTGCTCTGGTCGACCTGCCCCTGCGCTGCGCGCAGCTTCTCGTTTTCCCGAGTGAGCTGGTCGACGTTGGCGTCCCACTGACCGCCGTTGAGTCGGATGGTCGCCTGTTCTCTGGTCGTGATGCCTTCGCCGATGGCGAGGATCTCGGCCGTGATCTCCTTCGTCGGGTCGAGCTGTCCCTGAGAGGGGCCGATCCACTCGGCGCCGAGGTATGCGGCGCGGATCGCCGGATCTGCGAAGAAGCCCGGGGCGCTGATGCGGCCGCGAGCGACGGCTTCAGAGAGCCAGATCTCATATACCGGCGTGCAGAAGTCATCGACAAACCACTTGCGCCTCATGCGGAACGCCTTCCACGCCTCCATCAGGGCGGCGCGGCTGGCGCTGTACGAGCTGTTGAAGCTCTTGAGCAGAAGGTCGGCCGGGATCTCGAGCGCGGCGCCCACCTGTTCACAGATGGCGCGCAGGAAGGTGTTGAAGCCACTGGCCGGCCGCTTGGGGTCTGCAAAGGTCACGTCCTCGCCGGGCTCCATGATGTTGATCTGGCCGGGGCCCATCTCGTACTCGTTAGGATCTCGGCTCACCTCCGGCAGGCTGCTCCCGACCTCGTTGAACGGGTTGTCGCCGGCGCCTGCCTCGGTCTTGATGAAGGCCGTGAAAAACGACTCGACGACCGCCGCAGTCAGCTCGCTCTCGGTGTAGCGGCGAAGCTGGAGCAGGGGCTCGATGACCTGCGCGAGATAGCTGACGCCGCGGTATTGATCCGGGCGCTCGCTCTCCATGACGTGCAGGATGTTCGGCAGGCCAGTCCGCTCGCCGTATGCCTGAACACGGGCCCACGTTGTCGTCGTGCTGCCGAGCTCGAAGGGGTAGGTGCTGCGGATGTGGTACGCCTCGATCTGGCCGTCGCCGTTCACCTCGACGCCGTCGTAGATGGTGTTGCCGTTGGCCGCCTTGCCGGTGGTCAGCAGCATCGGGGTGATGATGCCGGAGGTCGTTGGCGTGGCGACTCGGTCGGCCTCGATCAGGTGCAGGCGTAGCGAGTAGGGCGTGAGCGGCGTCGGCTCGTACTGCTTCACGACGGCGAACACGTCGCCGCTGACCAGCCACGAGGAGAGCGCGAGCTGCTGCATGGCTGCGAAGTTGTTGACGCCGGTGGCGTCGCACGCCCTTTTGTTCTCAGACCAGAGAGCGAACTCACGCTCGGCCTGAGCCTGCCATGCGTCGGCGGCCTCCTGCGTCATGCCGAGCGCCTCGCGGTCGATCCGACTCTTGAGCTGGAGGCCGATGCCGACGACGTTGGTGCGGTTGGTGCGGATGGCAGAGGTGGCGATCGGGGCCGCCATGTAAAGCATCCGGGCACGCTGCCGCAGGGTGTAGTTGTTGGCGTCGATGTCCTCCTTCGGGCTGCCGCTCATAGCTCTGAAGCCCTTGGTCGCCTTCTTGTGCCAGCTCGCGCCGGCGTCGCCGTAGCCCTTATTCACAGGGCGCGGCTGCTGCCGCCTGTTCTGTGGGCGGCTTCTGCTTTTTCTTTTGCTGATGGTGCTCACCTCCTTCATGGTGAAGATGGCCGAGTCGGGAGAAAAGGAGCGAAAACTCCCGGCGTCGGCCTATGAAAAAAGCCCCTTTCGGGGCTTCTTTCACCAGTCTCGGGGCACTACTCCCACAGCTTTTCGCGGCTTCTCGCCGTTCAGTGCGGCCTCGAGGGCTTCGATGTCTGCCTCGAGCTGTTTGATGGCGGCCCGGATGGATCCGAGGTCGGTGTTGTAGCGGGCCAGATTGCGCGAGCCGATGCCGTAGCTCTGGACGCCTCCGTCCAGCATCTCGGCCTCTCGCTTCAGGTAGAGCTCCAGCCGGTTCCTCTTGATGGAGAGCTGGTACTCGATTTGTTCGCGGGTCTTTCTCATTGTGGTGTGTCCTCCTTACCAGTCGTCGAAGGCGTCGGCCCGGTTGTGCCGTTGCCGCTGCCGTCGCTGTTGCGGGGCCTTCGGTTTTTCCTCCAGTCCTTGCAGGCGGCGCTCGATGGCATCCATGTCGGGGTTGATGATCTTGAGGCCGGCGTTGGCGTAGTCGCGGCAGTCGAGGGCCTCGTTGCGGTTGTGCCCGGGCAGCTTCTCCCACGCCCAGCGGTCGCCGCGGCGCG
>ENA-OPVU01001381-OPVU01001381.1-human-gut-metagenome-genome-assembly--contig:-NODE-1381-length-12554-cov-1.668533_pt1 | contig 12554 bp, 7 predicted proteins | sample MGYA00241497_ERZ501986 | MGnify/ENA primary metagenome ERZ501986 (study PRJEB25962, sample SAMEA2042995) | human gut metagenome | biome: human gut; feature: human-associated habitat; material: faeces...
TCATAAAAGAAAAATAATATTATGAAGAAACTTGTAAGCACTTTGACAGCGATTCTTGGTATAAGCACTCTTGCAGCACAGGATGTGGTTGTAAAAGGACCGGACGAAAAGTTGCAGTTGGCGGTATTTGCTCAGAACGAGACGAAACCTTGCTATTCTGTCAGTTATAACGGACAAACGATGCTGGAGAAGTCCCCTTTGGGTATGGATACCAATATCGGTGATTTTACGAAGAATCTCAAACTGGCCGGACATTCCGTTGACAAGATCGACACTGTCTACCGGCAGACGCGTATTAAGGTCTCCGAAGTACATTACCGTGCGAATGAACTGACTTGTCATTTCGAGAATGAGAAAGGGCAGAAACTTGGAGTTGTCTTTCGGGTGAGTGATCATGATGTGGCTTTCCGTTATACTTTGCCGCATCAGGGTGGAAGAGCCAGTGTGACGGTGAATGAGGAAAAGACAGGTTTCCGCTTTCCCGAACAGACTACTACTTTCCTGTGTCCGCAGAGCGATGCGATGATAGGCTGGAAACGTACGAAACCCAGCTATGAGGAAGAATATAAGGCAGATGCTCCGATGAGCGAACGTTCGCAGTATGGACATGGATATACCTTCCCTTGTTTGTTCCGTGTAGGGGATGCCGGCTGGGTACTGGTCAGCGAGACGGGTGTGGACAGTCGCTATTGCGGTTCCCGGTTGAGTGACGTGAGCGAAGGAAATCTATATACGGTCGCTTTTCCGATGGCGGAAGAAAATAATGGCAACGGGACGGTCGCTCCTGCTTTTGCATTGCCCGGTGCTACTCCGTGGCGTACGATCACGGTGGGAGATAATCTGAAACCGATTGTAGAAACGACTGTTCCGTGGGACGTGGTAAGTCCGCTTTATGAAACGAAACATGAGTATCGTTTCGGTCGCGGTACATGGAGCTGGATTCTTTGGCAGGACGGCAGTATTAACTATGATGATCAGGTGCGTTATATTGATTTGGCTTCGGCGATGGGATATGAGTACGTGTTGATAGACAACTGGTGGGATACGAGAATCGGACATCAGCGTATGAAGTCACTGGTTGAGTATGCACGTAGTAAGGGAGTGGAATTATTCTTATGGTATAGTTCTTCCGGTTATTGGAATGACATTGAACAGGGGCCGGTAAACCGGATGGACAATGCGATCATCCGTAAACGTGAAATGAGATGGCTGCAAAGTCTGGGTGTGAAGGGAATCAAGGTCGATTTCTTCGGAGGTGACAAGCAGGAGACGATGCGGTTGTATGAAGATATCCTGAGTGATGCGGACGATCATGGGTTGATGGTTATCTTCCATGGCTGTACATTGCCTCGCGGATGGGAACGTATGTATCCGAACTATGTAGGTAGTGAAGCGGTGCTGGCATCGGAGAATATGGTGTTCAACCAGCATTTCTGCGATGAGGAGGCATTCAATACATGCCTTCATCCGTTTATCCGCAATACGGTGGGATCGATGGAGTTTGGCGGTTGTTTCCTGAACAAGCGTCTGAACCGTAATAATGACGGTGGTACAACGCGCCGGACTACGGATGTGTTCCAGTTGGCGACTACCGTTCTGTTCCAGAATCCGGTTCAGAACTTAGCATTGGCTCCGAACAATCTGAACGATGTTCCGGCTGTCTGTATGGACTTTATGAAGCAAGTACCCGCAACGTGGGATGAAACACGGTTCGTCGATGGTTATCCGGGTAAATATGTGGTGTTGGCACGTCGGCATGGAGATATCTGGTATCTGGCGGCTGTGAATGCCGGAAAGGAACCGTTGAAACTGAAATTGGATCTGGAGATGTTTGCCGGAAAGACGGTGGCTCTTTATAAGGATGACAAGAAGGGGGAGCCGCAACTTACATCGCTGAAGGTGAAGGAGAATGGTAAAGTGCAGCTGGAGATTCGGTCGCAAGGAGGTGCTGTACTGGTAGCGCGTTGATATTTTTTTCATTATGTGAAAAGAAACAGACGAATCTTGCTGTGTTTCAATAAAAATACACTATCTTGCGGTAATTGTTTAACCTTTAAATATGATAGTTATGAACACAAAATTATTCGGTCTGTTTCTCGTATTATTGGTATGCCTGCCTTCGTTTGCCCAGCAGAAGCCTGTGGAGAAGGTGGATAGTGATGGAGTTTATCTGATGCCCGATCAACTGCCGGAATTTCCGGGAGGGATACAAGCTATGATGAAGTTTCTGTCTACAAACATCAAGTACCCTGTGGAAGCACAAAAGAAGGGGATTTCCGGTCGTGTGATTGTGCAGTTCGTCATTATGGAAGACGGAACATTGGATCAGGCCAAAGTTATAAGAGGAGTCGACCCCTTGCTGGACGAAGAAGCGTTACGTGTAGTGAAATCAATGCCTAAATGGAAACCGGGAATGGATAGAGGTGAGGCGGTGAAAGTACGTTTCACTGCTCCGATCATGTTTAATCTGTCTAGAAAGGATACACCGAGGCCTAATTTCCCCGAACTTGTGGTGCCGTTGGGACAGGAAGTGGAAAACAGGTCTTTGCAAGGAGTATGGCAAAGTTGCTCCGTACAGCCGGGCGAACATGGATATAAAATACTGTTATTTCCTGTATTAAAGATTGTGTCGGCTGACCAAACATTCATGAATATAATGACAGCCGGTATGGATGGCAAGTCAAATGCAGTTATTTATTGTCAAGGTGAGTACAGTCTGCCGTCGGATAACACTTATGTGGAAATGGTGGACAGATCGCTTGATCCTACTTTTACACAAGGAACAAAGAATGAAATCAGTGTGGAACGACTGCATGATAATCTAATCAAATTATCTTTTACGGTTCCGGGACAGGAAAGAAGATGGACGGAATATTGGTTCCGGGTTCCTTCGCCGAATGTGAGGATATTGGCTGATTGATTTTTTCCTCTGTTGATATAAGATTTTGCTTGTCAGGCGACGTAGGCTTGAAAACTGCGTGGAAATGAAGAATGAAGAATGATGAATGAAGAATTGGCTGCGCTATCATGCTGCAAAGTAATTCTTCATTCATCATTCTTCATTTCACAACGTTCGTATTAATTCTTAAAGAATCCGTTATCCTCCCATACTCCTGCTTCCTGTAGCTGTGTTGAAGTGGCACTTACATCGATGGGTAGCCATACTTCCATATCACCTTCACCACGGTGCGCCCAGGCATAATATGGAATTAGAGTGAGTTCTACGTCTTTAGCTACCAACTTTCCTGCCATGTCATAGCTTAATGCCTGTGCATCGGTTGTTAGTTGATTGATACCGTAAAGTAACTCAGGTTTTTCTGTTACTTTGAATTGCGGATGTTGGTTGAGAAGTACGCTGTGTATATTGAATCTGTTGTCCGGCCATTCTGCACAATACACGATGGGCCCGCGTTCAACGGCAACGCGACCGCGGTCGGCTTCTACCTTCGGATTTGCTTTTACTATTCGGGGAAGCATATCGAAATGTACTTCTACTACATCTCCTTTTTTCCATTTGCGGGCGATACTGAGATAGCCGTTGTTCACGTCGCTTTCTACTGGCTGTCCGTTGACGGATACCCGGTAAACCGGTTTTTGATTGTCAGCGTAAGCGTACAGGTCACCGGGCAGTACATTTCCACGTACCCAACCGGGAATACGGAGCTTCATCGTAAAGTTCTGATTGCCTTGTGCTATTTTCAGACGGATGTCTCCCTTCCATGGGTAATCGGTTTCCTGTTCCAGAATAATCTTTTTCTTATCCACTTTCAGCTCGGCCTTGTTAGAGAGGAAGAGGTTCACGTATACCTGATCGTCCTTCACGGCATACACATATCCCGGTAACGACGGGATGAAACGGCTGACATTGGAAGGGCAGCAGGCACAACCGAACCAAGGTTTGCGACTGTATTTTCCGCTGGAAGACAGTGGGTTGGGGTAGAAAAAAGAACCTCCGTCCAGTGATACACCCGATATCAGACCATTGTACAAAGTGCGTTCCAGCACATCGAAATACTTGGCATCTCCATGAAGCAGGAAGAGACGGTAGTTCATATACACATTGCCGATAGCCGCACAAGTTTCGCAATAAGCGGACAGGTTGGGGAGTTCGTAGTTGTTACCGAATGCTTCGCCTGCGTGACGTGCACCGATACCTCCGGTTATATAAATCTTTTTAGAAACGATGTTGTCCCAAATCTTGTCTATCGCTTTGATGTAGCTGCTGTCTCCGGTGATGGCTGCCACATCTGCCATGCCGGAATACATATATACGGCACGTACGGCATGTCCTACGGCTTCATCCTGCTCTACTACGGGTTTGTGTGCCTGACTGTAAGCGTCTTTCCGGCTTGTGTATCCACGGGTATCCAGGAAGAACTTTGCCTGATCGAGATACTTTTTATCTCCTGTCACCATGTAGAGCTTGACTAGAGCCATCTCGGCTATCTGATGTCCCGGTACATATTTCTTTTGTTCGGGCCCGTTGCCGATTTCGCGGCAGACACAATCGGCATATTTAATGGCAATATCAAGGAAGTTTCGCTTTCCGGTAGCCTGATAATGCGCTACGGCTCCTTCGACCATGTGCCCCAGATTGTAGAATTCATGGCTCAGGTTCTCTACGGCTACCCAGCGTTCTTTTCCTGCCCAGTTGTGCGGATGCTTCGGGTTCATGGTACGGGCGGTATAGAGATAGCCGTCCGGTTCTTGGGCTCCGGCAACAATGACGAGTATACTGTCGATGTATTTGCAGCTTCTTGTCCGGATAGGTCTGCAGGGAGTAACTGGCTCCTTCTATTGTTTTGTATACGTCGGTATCGTCGAAAGAGAATCCTTCTACTTTATATGTATCGCTGGGGTGGGCCGCTTTTATAAAGTTTTCGTAACGCCCTGTCTCTTCGCATTTGCTGAATGCCAAAGGAATAGTTACTTCACGGCTCGCCTGAAGGCGCTGTCCCCAGAAACTGTCCGTCACTTTGACGGAGGTAAAAGGTACAGGGTCAATAGGATACCCATGATTAATTTGTGCATTTCCTGTGATGCAGAGGCAAGTCAGGAATGTTGCAGTCAGAATGTTTTTCATCTTGGTATTATTTTAGAATGAATAGCTCGTTTCTTTGTTATGGGGTGGGAACGACCGGTTTGATTGTTCCGTCCGGATTGAATTCCATCCGGTCGATGCATACTTCACGGTGCCAGCCCGGTCCGTCTTTCAAGTGATTCTTGTTGATACGGTGGTATACGATATACCATTTATCTTTTCCGGGTATTTGCAGGATAGAATTGTGGGCAGGGCCGTAGATCTCTTTTTCCGGATTCTGGATGAGTATGATCGGTTCTTTGGCTACCTCAATCGGGGCGAGTGGTGACCGGGCAGTGCCGTAAGCCACATGATAGTTCGGTGAACCGGTATCGTCAACAGACCAGAAGAAATAGTAAACTCCTTTTCTGTAAATCACGTAAGGTGCTTCACGGTAGGCATAAGTTTGCAGGGTTCCCCCTTTGGGCGTTAAAACTTTGATGGTCTCTTCTTTGATGGACAGCATATCGTCGTTGAGTTCGGCTCCTGCCATATAACCGTTGCCCCAATAAAGGTAGCTTTTGCCCGATACAGGGTCGGTGAATACATCCACATCAATCTGCTGTCCTCTTCCTGTGGGGGAGGAGGTGATAATTGGTTTACCCAGATCGGTGAAAGGTCCGGTAGGGGAATCTGCTACGGCGACCCCTATCTGTTTGCCTTTGTTGGTCGTTGGATTGGCACTGTAATAGAAGAAGTATTTATATTTTCCGTCTATTTTCTTTTCTTCGATACAAGGAGCCCAGGCATTTCCATTTGTCCAGGAGACATTTTTGCCCATCTCAAGAATAACTGTTTCTTCTTTCCACGTCTTTAAATTCTTCGATGAAAAGACCTTAAAATAACTTCCGCCCCATCCCGGAAAACCATCGCTGGTAGGATAAATATAATAACGTTTTGTCAGATGGGAATACAATACTTCGGGGTCGGCATGGAATCCGGGCAGAATAGGATTGCCTGATTTTTTATTCTGTGCTACGCCTTGCATTGTTCCGATAAGGAACAAACTAAATAGAATAATTCTGATGAATGAATGTTTCATGATAGGTAGATATAATTATTAGTTCGTATGCTACAAAGATAGGTCTTATCTGAATAAAAGAAGGGTCACATATCTGTCAAAGGGGGATAATTATCATTCATAATAGAAGTTGTGAACTAAATTTAGACTTTAATGAACGGTATTCGGATATCCTTTTGATTATAAAGCACTATTTTTGCACTGATCTAAAAATATATTATTACTATGAGAGCGAAACTGATTTTACCTTTTCTGATTTTATACTTATTCTGTCATTTATGGCCGGCACAAGGGCATGAAGTAACTGCCGAAGGAGCCTGGTGCTGGTTTGCCGATCCGCGGGCTTTGCATTATGAAAATAAAAAAGGTACGATAAACAGGACATATATCGGTTATATTGATGTACATGGCAATATTAAAGCTATGCAGTATGACTTTAAAAAGAAGCGGCAGGATGAGGTGTTGATCCGCTCTTATTTTCAGCCGGATGACCATAATAATCCGACGTTTCTGGTATTGCCGGACGAACGGATCATGATCTTTTATTCGCGCCATACGGATGAGCCTTGTTTCTATTATCGTATCTCCCGCACTCCCGGAGACATAACGACACTGGGAGATGAAAAGGTGATTAAAACGAAGGATAATACCACTTATCCGTCTCCGTTTATCTTGTCGGATGATCCGGAGCATATCTATCTGTGTTGGCGGGGGATTGGCTGGCATCCTACTGTTGCCCGCTTGTCGTTGCCCGATCAGGATGATCAGGTAAAGGTAGACTGGGGGCCTTATCAGATAGTGAAGTCTACAGGTGCCCGTCCTTATGCCAAGTATATGTCGAATGGAAAGGATAAGATTTATTTTGCTTATACGACCGGACATCCGGACAATGAGGAACCTAATTTTCTGTATTTTAATTATATCGACATCCGCTCTTTGCAGCTGAAGGATGTCAGGGGAAATATTCTTTCGGCTATTGCCGACGGTACCTTTAAAGTGAACAAGACGACTGACTATGTACGCCGGTATCCATCTACTTTGGTCGATCATTCGTCGGCGCGTGATTGGGTGTGGCAGGTTGCTTCGGATGAGAATAATCATCCGGTTATTGCCATGGTACGTATCAGCAGTGATAAGAACTCCCATGATTACTACTATGCGAAGTGGAACGGGCACGAATGGAAGATGACATTTCTAGCCAATGCCGGCGGTCATTTTCATCAGACCCCTAATCTGGAAAAATGTTATAGTGCCGGTATGGCTATAGATCCGTCGAATACTAATCATGTGTATTGTTCGCTGCCTGTGGAAGGAAAACAGGGGAAAGTCTACGAGATTATAAAATTTGTGTTGAATGAAGACGGGGAGATTGCTTCTACAGAAGCAGTCACGAAAGACTCGCAGTATAATAATGTCCGTCCTTATATAATACCTGGTTCGGAAGATTCACCTTTGAGACTTACGTGGATGTTCGGCAATTATTATGATTGGATTGTCAGCTCACGTTATCCGCAAGGTTACTGCACGGGAATTGCTTGTGATTTTAAAGGCTTTCCGGATGCAAAGAAGAAAAAGAATCTTGTAACGGAGAAGAATTTCAAGTTCAACCCGAAGAAGGCTTTTACACTGGAACAAACGGTCACTCTTGATGCCGCTCATTATCAAGGCACACTTTTGCAACTGGGTGATCTTGAGTATTATCTGGATGGGAAAACGATGAAGCCGGAAGTGAGATATAAAGGAAAGGTGTATACCAGTTCCAATATACTCGGAACATCTGATTGCTGGAAAACAACTTCGCGCAGTACAGGTGGTAAGTGGTACACTCCACAAAAGTATGAAAGCTTCAAGCTAAAGTGGGAGTATAATAAAGGTGTATTATGTGTATATATTAACGGACTGTTGGATCAAAAAATAGAAATAAAATGAGAAGGAGAGCTTTAAAAAATAGTGTGGCAGGAATCCTTGCATTGTTTGTTCTCTCTTTGTTGGGGGGATCAGTTGCTGCACAAGAAAATGTGTTTACCGTACAGCAACCGGATTATCAAAGAAGTCCTTATACAGGAATGACACGCCAACATTGGATACAGGCGGGCGAATATTTGCTGCAAGGTGCATTCAATTATATTCATACATTGGACGATCAGATGTACTTTCCGAAGCAACTGGACAAAACATATCCCAATAATGACGGACAAGTTCCGGTTGCCAAGCTGGAGGGACTGGCACGAACCTTGTTTGTGGCTGCTCCTCTTTTGAAAGATAATCCAGAACTGGAGATGAACGGGATAAAAGTGGCAGACTATTATCGTTATCAACTGATAAATATCTCTAATCCGAAAAGTAAGAGTTATATTCCTCATCGTAAGGGAGGTCCCAGTCAGACTTTACTTGAGTTAGGCTCTTTGGCTATTTCAATGAAAGCAGCCCAGGCTATTTTGTGGGACCCGTTGACGAAATCACAAAAGGATTCGCTTGCTGCGACCATGCTGAGTTATGGAGAGGGACCGACTATCGGTTCCAACTGGATGTTCTTCAATGTGTTTATCTTAAGTTTTATGAAAGATCAGGGCTATGTCGTGAATGATGATTATTTAGAATCAAACTTAAAGAAACTCCTGGCACGTTATCGTGGAGAAGGCTGGTACAACGATGCTCCGGCTTATGACTATTACAGTGCATGGGCATACCAGACCTATGGCCCTATCTGGGCGGAGATGTTTGGGAAGAAGCAGTATCCTCAGTTGGCACAGCAATTCTTGGCAAATCAACATGATATGGTAGCTAACTATCCGTATATGTTCAGTCGGGATGGTAAGATGAATATGTGGGGACGAAGTATCTGCTATCGTTTTGCGTCAGTTGCCCCACTTGCTTTGCTTGAATATGATCAGAGCGGTGAAGTAAATTATGGGTGGATAAGAAGAATAGCATCTTCTACTTTATTACAATTTCTGGAAAGACCGGAATTTCTAGAAGATGGTGTTCCGACAATGGGCTTTTACGAGCCTTTTGCTCCTGCCGTACAGATCTATAGCTGTCGTGGTAGCGTATACTGGTGTGGTAAAGCTTTCCTAAGTTTGTTGCTGCCGGAAGATGCTGAGTTTTGGACTGCTAAAGAAAATACTGGCCCTTGGGAAAAAGAGCTGAAAAAAGGAAATGTGTATAATCAGTTTCAACCGGGAACCAATTTGCTAATAACGAATTATCCGAATAGTGGTGCTTCCGAGATGCGCTCATGGTGTCATGAAACGGTTGCAAAGGACTGGCAAAAGTTCCGTAGTACAGAAAACTACAATAAGTTGGCTTACAACACGGAATTTCCGTGGATGGCGGACGGAAATAACGGGGAAATATCCATGAATTACGGAACAAAGAACAAGAAAGGTGAATGGGAGGTATTACGGCTTTATACATTCCAGAGTTTTAAAGATGGTATTTACCGTCGTGATGCTGTGCTCGAAACAGATAGTACTGTAAAGTACCAACTGGCTGATATTCCGCTGCCAAACGGAATACTGAGAGTGGATAAGGTTTCAGTATCTGAGCCGACAGAGATATGTTTAGGACATTATTCTCTTCCCCGTCTGAATACAAATATCCAAGAAACATCCCGGAAAGTAGATAGACAGGAAGTGCCAGTTTTGTCTAATGGAGAATATGAGCTTGCAATGATACCATTGGCTGGTTGGAATAAAGTATATACAATGTATCCGGAGGGATTACATCCGGTAAGTAATCAGTGTGGCTTGATTATGACTTCTGATAAACTAACTGACAGTAAAATCTATGTAATGCTTCAATTATGGAAAAAGAATGATGGTAAGAATACCTTTTCCAAGAAGGAATTGAGTCCTGTCAAATCTATTCGTATCTCGGAGGATAAGAAACAGGTAATAATTCAATTATCTGCAAAAGAAACAAAAACAATTCTATTTCAGTGATATTATAAAAATGAAAGAAGAGACAGTGGAGGCATGCTTTCACTGTCTTTTTTTGTAGGAATAATTGCTATTAGTGGTTGCTTACTAAGGCGAATTTTCCTTCAAAATGTTCTACTTATCAGTATATCTGTCTATACTATTATTTAGTCGTTGTTTATTAATCTTTTTATTCATAATTTTGGTCGTATATATAAATTAAGATTATTATATTTGCGTTTGAACGAACAAAATCTGGTTATATGAAAAACACAAGAATTACTACTTTCTTATATAAGTTAGGCTTCTTCATTTCATTCATGCTCTTTAACTTCACTTTGCTGTCGGCAACTGAAGAAGTTATCTATAACTTGAAATTTAAGCAACTTTCCGCTCCACATTCACTGCCAACCAATGAAGTTCAAAAAGTATATCAAGATAGAGATGGATTTATTTGGTTCGCTACTCGTAATGGATTATGCCAATATAATGGATATGAAACGACGCTTTATAAATCCAATCTTTATTCTCCGGATTTATTGACCACTAATAGCATCACTTGCCTGGTTGATGATAATAATAATAATCTTTGGATTGGTACATCGGAAGGATTGAATGTGATGGATAAGAGAACAGGAGAGATCAAAAAGTACAAAGCGCCATCCATATCTAATAATGTAGTGTCTGCACTATGTGTGACTCGTGATAATACTCTTTGGGTAGGTACTGATAATGGCTTATGCCGCTATGTTCCGGAGAAAGACACTTTTGTTGTCTGTGGAGATGAATTTGGAGATGGCAGGCTACGATATGTTACAATCAAATCTTTATTAGAAGATTCAGATGGCGATCTTTGGATTGGAACTTGGGCACAAGGGTTATTTCGTTATTCTCCATCTACAGATAAAGTAGTAGTATATCCCAAAATTAATGAGCAATATTCTTCTCATGTTATTTATGAAGATAGTAATAAAGATATTTGGGTAGGAAGCTGGGGCTATGGACTTTTTAAACTACGGAATCCTAAAGATATGGAGAATGTGTCTTACCAAAGTTTCCTGCATGAAAATGGCGATGATTCAAGTTTATCCGATAATATAGTATATGATATAGCTGAAGATATAAATACTCATACTTTATGGGTTGGTACACGCAGTGGATTAAGTATTTTAAGACTTGATGAGTCGAGTTCCTTTATTAATTATAAATCAGGGAAATCTGATTATCGTATTCCTTCTGACGAAGTAAATTCAATTATGCGTGATAGTCAGAAGAATATGTGGATAGGAGCCATTGGCGGTGGAGTTTTGATGGCTGATACACGGCAACCTGCATTTGCTTTGCATACACTTAATTTCGGTGATGAAGATATTCCGGTAACTTCTGTTCGTACGTTATTTGCCGATTCAGATCAAAATTTATGGATTGGAGTTGGAACTTACGGATTAGCGCGTAGAGAGTATGTGACGGGCGAACTAAAGATGTATTCACATATACCGGAATTTTCAGGTGTAAAAGATTTGCCTTCTCTTTTTGCGGTTGTTCAGCGTAAAAAAAGTGGTGATATCTGGTTTGGTATGTATAACGGAGGAATTTACGTCTATCGGAAAGGCGAGAAGGTGAAGCACTTAACAACGAAGAATAGTGCTTTTCTCACTTCAGATTGTGTATCGGCTTTATATGAAGATTATGAAGGGAATTGCTGGGTTGGTACGCGTGGAGGAATAGGAGTCCGTTTATCTGATGGTACTGACTATCGCTTCGAAACAATGAATTTTAATGATAGCTTGTCTGCTGGATGGATATATGTAAGAGATATCGTGCAGGATATGGATAACAGTGTTTGGTTGGCTACATCCAATTTTGGTGTGATTCATATAACGGGAGATGTTCGGCAACCTTCAACGCTGAAGTATGAGAATTATAGTTTTCATAACCGTAAATTAATCACGAATACAGTTCTCTGCATGCATATTGACCGTTTTGGACGATTATGGGCGGGGACAGAGGGAGGAGGATTATACCTTTATAATCGTAGCACGGGACAGTTTGAAGAAAAGACACGGACATATAGCATTCCGGGAGATGTTATCGTTAGTATAGAAGAAGATAAAAGTGGAAATTTATGGCTGGGAACAGTTTCCGGACTGGTGAAACTTTATGTGGCTGCTGTTGGAAATGATTTTTCGACTCGTATATATACTTCTGCTGATGGACTACAAGATAACTTTATTGTCAATTCGTCTTGTAGCCGTGATGGAGAACTCTTCTTTGGAGGCCATAAAGGCTACAATAGTTTTTTTCCCGATAAAATGGAAATCCCATCTCAGGAAACTAATTTCCTGATAACAGATATTAAAATATTCAACCACTCTTTTAAAAACTTGCCGGTTGAGCTACAGCAGAAGATTTCTCCGGTAATGCCTACCTATACAAGTAAGATTGAACTTCCCTATAAATACAATAATTTTAGCATTGAATTTGCTGCTCTTACTTACAAGAATCCTGAACTGAACAGGTATGCTTATCGTCT
>ENA-OPVU01001394-OPVU01001394.1-human-gut-metagenome-genome-assembly--contig:-NODE-1394-length-12485-cov-1.817377_pt1 | contig 12485 bp, 9 predicted proteins | sample MGYA00241497_ERZ501986 | MGnify/ENA primary metagenome ERZ501986 (study PRJEB25962, sample SAMEA2042995) | human gut metagenome | biome: human gut; feature: human-associated habitat; material: faeces...
GATAGCACGAGTAGAAAGTTCGATATTTACCTTGTCGGAACCGGACAGCAAGCCAGTCATGTAAGCAGTCCAAAGAACCGGAAGTTTAGCGTCTGCCTTAGAAGCGGCAGGAGTATCCAAATCCACTAACTCTGTCAACAAGGAACCTACACTATAGCTATACACTACAGGATACGGATAATACCATCCATTCCATGCACCAGTCCAGTTACCCCAGTAGCCGTACCACCAGTTATATCCCGGATACCCCCACCACCAGTAAGGATTGTCATGATAGTTTGTAAAGTAATTTACATTTTTCACAAAAGAAACCTGCAAACCCAGATCCGCAGATTCTTTATCCGATGCGCGTGTGTAACCACGGCCTTCCATGCCACTAACCAAGGTAGAGACGATATCGTCAGCTTCAGTTGCACTCCAGAATTCCGGTTTTTCACTGTTACCGATAACCATTACACTATCAGGGATGTAGAAAGTTGTAAACGATTCGAAATTAGCATCCTTGTTGTGATCTGTGAATACTACGAAATCATCGCTTAGTTTTGACATGTCTGGATCCTTCTGGCAAGACGCCAGTAAAAGAACCAATAAGAAAAAAGGAAGAATCTTTTTCATCTCATTCAACGTTTAAAACAGTTTATACTATTATTTATGCACTTATATATAAGTTACTATTTAAACAACATGAACTAAAAAAGGTTTGCATTCTCCCTTTTCAAGAGTGTTAATTAACTTGTCTGAAGATTTTGGAACGGTTATAAACGACTGTTAATACAAAGGCAAAGGAGGTATCAAAACAAAATCCTGCTTACTGATAAACATAATTTAGGCACGGATACACGGAAAACACAGAAAGAAAATTAATTTATCCGTGTAATTCCGTGAAATCCGTGCCTATATAATAACATTATAAAATGTTACTTTTCACATCCGGCTTATCATCTTTAGAATTCCACCAATATACGGAATACTTTTCCCGGATTAGCTACCCACTCCTGCATTGCTTCCAAAGCTCCTTCAGGTTTTGCAATCTTGGTTATCAACTCTTCCACCGGACAATTTCCCGCCTTCATATAATTGATCACCGCACGGAAATCCGCAGGTAATGCATTTCTGGAACCACGAATATCCAGTTCTTTCTGCACAAAGTATTTCGTCTGAAAAGCGACTTCGCTCTTGGCATAACCAATGCAAACAACACGCCCCGTAAAACCGACTTCATCCACAGCCATCACATAAGTAACCGGACTACCGACCGCTTCAATAACCACATCAGCACCCAATCCTTCTGTAATCTCCTGCATCCGTATATGCACATCCTCTGTTTTGGAGTTAATCACATAAGAAGCTCCGACTTTCTTCGCAAACTCCAGTTTCTCATCATCCAAATCGACAGCAATCACTGTTGCCCCCCTTAATGCAGCACGTACAATAGCACCAATACCAATCATACCGCAACCAATCACCATCACATACTCATTATCAATAACCCGGGCACGGGAAACAGCATGGAATCCTACACTCATCGGCTCTATCAAGGCACAATCCCGGGAAGAAATGTCGCCGGCAGGAATAATCTTAGTCCAAGGTAAAACGGCATATTCGCACATTACCCCATTCCGCTGTACACCCAACGTTTCATTATGTTCGCAGGCATTGACACGACCGTTACGACATGAAGCACATTTACCACAGTTGGTATATGGATTCAAAGTCACATTCATACCCTTCTCGAAACCTGCCGGAACATCTGGTCCGATTTCTTCGATCACTGCTCCCACTTCATGTCCCGGTATTACGGGTAACTTTACCATCGGATTACGTCCCAGAAATGTATTCAGGTCGGAACCGCAAAAACCGACATATTTGATTCTTACCAATACTTCACCGGTACCAGCAACCGGTTTTTCCAGTTCAACCACCTTCATTTCGAAGGGATTGACAATTTGAACTGCTTTCATCTTATATATTTGAAATAAATTTATTAATCGATTACCTTATAACCTTTCCAACCGTAATAGGCACAGAAGACGAAACAAATCATCGGTACACAGTATGCTACATAATAGATATGTTCGTGAGCGTGCATGAAATATGCCGTCAACTGAGGAAGGCAGGCATTGCCGACAATAGCCATCACCAAAAAGGCAGAGCCACTCTTTGTCTGATCTCCCAACCCTTTCAAAGCCAAAGAGAACTGAGTGGGATACATGATAGACATGAAGAAGGAAATAGCCAGCATAGCATACAACCCGATCATCCCTCCGTATATCATTACTACTCCACAAAGAAGAATATTCATCAAAGCATAGAGGAGTAACATGTCCTGCGGACGGAATTTCACCATCAAACCCGTACCGATCCAACGTCCCAGAAGGAAAGCAAGCATATACAGTCCGAAGAAAGTGGTCGCAGTATCTTCCGGAAGTCCTGCATAGGTACAGCAATAAACAAGAAACAGGCTATTGATCGCCGTTTGTCCACCATTATAGAAGAATTGCGCAATCACACCCCAACGTAAATGCGAGTGTTTCAACACTCCAAAGTCTATCAGTTTTTCCTTTTTATCAATGGGTACTTTCTCATCCTCATCTCCGATCTTCGGCAGTTTTGAGAATATAAATACGAAAGCAATGGCTAGAAGCAACAAAGCCAATATCAAATAAGGAAGTTTCATTGCATCCGTTTCCAACTGTATATAAGCCTGCCAACCACCCGGATAATCCACAGGAAGCGTCTCTCGCGTATAATGCGATCCACTCAAAATCAGTTTGCTGAGAAACATGGCGGCAATGAAAGCCCCAAGCCCATTAAAAGACTGTGCCAGATTCAATCGCCGGGAAGCCGTTTCGGGTGTTCCCAACACTGTCACATACGGATTGGCAGCCGTCTCCAGAAAACACATGCCTGTAGCTATGATAAAGAAGATACAGAGATAAGCCCAGTACTCTTTCAAGATAGCAGCAGGAAAAAAGAGCAAGCCTCCGACTGCCGCCAGCACCAGACCAAAGATAATCCCTGCCTTATAACTATAACGTTTCATAAACATAGCAATAGGGATAGGGAAAATAAAATAAGCCAGCCAATAGGCAGTTTCTGTAAAAGAAGCTTCAAATGTGTTTAGTTCGCAGGTTTTCATCAACTGTCTGATCATGGTAGGAAGCAAATTACTGCTGATCGCCCACAAAAAGAAAAGACTGAAAACAAGTGCGAGAGGAATGGTATATGTATTTTTCTTCATTTGTACAATTATTGTTTCATGGTATAGTTATTCTTCTTACTCGGACATATTTTTGATATAGGGAAGCGTAGGAAGACCGGCAAATCCATAGAACTCCCTCGCATTTTCTCCTAGAAACAAAGTTTTCTCGCCTTCTGATAATTCCGGAGACTTCACCACAAAGTCATAAGACATCTTGTAGGTAATAGCGGTAATGGTGCGCGGATAATCCGATCCCCACATCAGTTTCTCTATTCCAACCAGATCGGCAGCTTCACGAATCGCTTTCACCGCTCCCTTAAATGGATAAAACTCATCATTGAAAAGCCAGGTAATCCCACCGGATTCAATCATTACATTCGGATGGCGTGCCAGTTTAATCTGCTCCTTCCAGTCAGGCAGCGTAACCATCCCGAAATGGCCGATAGCAATCTTCAGCCGGGGGCATTCCTGAATTATCTCTTCCATTTCGGGAACCTGTGTTGCCCCGTCCGCCAAATCGATAGACAGTATTACATTCCGCTCTTCCATATAATGAAACATTGCCATCATCTCCTCGTTGTTCAACATCACCCGTCCTTCTTTTAGCAATAAGCGTTGAGCAGGAATCTTTATGGCTTTAAAACCTTCGGCCATAAGAGCTTTGGCTTGTTCTAAGAATCCCGGTTTACGAAACTCACACATACCGCAAACAAAGAAACGGTTAGGATAACGGGAAACAACTTCTGCCAAATACTCATTCTGAATCCCATCGATAAATTCCTGCGTGATGACAGCCGCAGCTACCTGCGCATAGTCCATGTTCGAAAGGAAAACCTCTGCACTATTGACCCCATCCACCATAAAAGGAGGAACCATCTGACGGATCTCTCCCATAAATAGCGAGCGTCCGTTTTCCAGTGTCCGGATGGGAAGATCATTCACCACAGTATCCTGTCGCAGCCATAAATGGGCATGTGCATCAATAATCGTATCATTCATAAGATTGGTCTGCTTTTAAGAGTTTGCCCAACTCACACGTTTCTGATCTCCGATAATGTCCTGTACTTCACGGACGAGTTCCCAGTCAACGGGCTCTTCGATAAAAGCGATGTTCTTTTTTACATTCTCCGGATTAGTGGTGCTGAACAGTGTAGTCGCAACCTTCGGATTACTCACAGAGAACTGCATGGCAAGCTTTTCTATCGGATAGTTTTTAGCTTTACAATGTTCCATCGCTTTCCGACAAACATCTACCAGTGGCTTAGGAGCCGGATGCCAAGCCGGAACGCCCCGTTCGCTTAATAGGCCCATCGACAAAGGGGAAGCATTGATCACACCGATTCCTTTCAATTCGAAATAATCGAGAAAATCAGCCAGTTTATCATCGCAAAGACAATAGTGACAAAAACTGAGAACAGATTCAATAGTTCCGCTTGGTGAATGATCTATCACCCATTTCAGATTTTCAAGTTGCAAGTCAGTGATTCCGACATGGCCTACCACCCCTTTCTCACGCAGCTCGACTAAAGCAGGTAATGTTTCATTCACGACCTGATTCAAATCTGCAAATTCAACATCATGCACATTAATCAAATCGATAAAATCAATGTTCAAACGCTCCATACTTTCGTATACACTCTCCGTTGCACGCTTTGCCGAGTAGTCCCACATATTGACTCCATCCTTGCCATAGCGTCCTACTTTCGTAGAAAGATAGTAACGGTCACGAGGAATATCCTTCAGTGCCTTGCCAAGAACAGTCTCCGCCTTATAATGCCCATAATAAGGGGATACATCTATAAAGTTCATTCCTGCTTCGATGGCCGTAAACACAGCTTGAATGCCTTCCTTTTCTTTTAGATCATGGAAAACTCCTCCCAAAGAGGAAGCTCCGAAACTGAGAGATGATACCTTCATCCCTGTCTTTCCGATTTCATGGTATTGCATACGTATAGGGTTTTAAATTATTTTGTTTGCGACAAAAGTAGGTCAGGAACACCTCTCAATGGACAAGAGAAGGGCGAAAAAGCAACGTAACGGTTTACGTAAAAAATCTTTCTTTAAATGTAGCTACTTATCGAGGAATATGCTTTCTTTGTAAACGAATCAAAGTTGGAAACCTTTAATAAACCGGAGACCTTTCAATGGAATACCAAAAACATACCTCACTCAAGGATCTCGCTCAAGCATTGGGTGTCTCGATTCCTACCGTATCCCGGGCACTGAAGGACAGCCCGGAAATCAGTCGCGAGCTTTGTGCTAAAGCCAAGCAACTGGCCAAAGATATGAATTATCGTCCTAATCCTTTCGCCATGAGCCTGCGCAAAAATGCGCCGCGCATTATCGGGGTAGTAGTTCCGGACATAGTCACCCACTTTTTTGCCTCTATCCTGAACGGAATAGAGAATATGGCAATTGCCAACGGGTACTTTGTAATTATCACAACTTCACATGAATCCTTCGAGCATGAGAAAAGGAATATAGAAAACCTGGTTAATATGCGGGTAGAAGGAATCATTGCCTGCCTGTCTCAGGAAACAACTGACTTTGCTCATTTTGTCGCATTAAAGGAGATCAACATGCCACTAATTCTGTTCGACCGTGTTTGCCTGACTGATCAATTCTCGTCGGTAATAGCAGACGGAGTTCAATCTGCACAGATGGCTACCCAACATCTGTTGGACAACGGAAGCAGACGGATCGCTTTTATCGGAGGTGCCAATCATCTGGATATTGTAAAGAGAAGGAAGCACGGTTATCTGGAAGCCTTACGTGACAATCGGATTCCTATTGAAAAGGAATTAGTCGTTTGCCGAAAAATTGATTATGAGGAAGGTAAGATTGCTACGGAAACATTATTATCTCTCCCCCAGCCTCCCGATGCTATTCTCGCGATGAACGATACATTGGCTTTTGCCGCCATGGAGGTGATCAAAAGTCACGGGCTTAGCATTCCCGGAGATATTGCTATCATCGGATATACTGACGAACAGCATGCCAACTATGTAGAGCCCAAATTATCTGCTGTATCACATCAGACTTATAAAATGGGAGAAACTGCCTGTCAACTGTTGATTGAGCAGATTAAGGGAGACAGAACAATTAAACAAGTGATCATCCCGACACATTTACAGATAAGGGAGAGCAGCATTAAAGAAAATAATATAAAAAGCGCTGTATCTACGTAATTATAGATACAGCACCTTCCATATATAAAGAGAGTTTTATCTTATTATTTCAACTCTGCTTCAGTAGTAGCGAAATCAAGCAATGTGATATCAAAAACAAGAGCCGAATATCCCAAAATGCCAGTAGTACCACTGCTTCCATAAGCATACTCCCAAGGGATATAAACCTTCCAGCGGTCACCAACTTCCATTCTCTGAAGCACTTCACCCCAGCCGGTAATTACCCCGCTGACTTGGAAAATAGTTGTAGGAGAATCTCCTTCACTTGGATTTTCCTCATTTACAACCGGATTATCTCCTTTGAAGTTACCATCAAAATATTCTCCTAAAATATTCGTTCCTTTATAATATACCTTCACATAGTCAGTATATTTAGGACTTCCCGCCTTTACTACATGATCAGTCATTGACGGCATTACTTTATAATAGATGTAATTACCGGGAGCAGTCAACATCTCTATGCGTTCCAAGCCTCCTCTACCAGAAGCCGTAGCATAGACATTCGCCAAAGAGTCAATATATGCCTCGTTCCGCGCACGCCAATTGTCATATTTACCCACTTCTTCCGTTTCACTACAAGAAACAAATGCCAAAGTCAGTAATACTAAGGAGAATAAATAGATTTTTTTACTCATTCGTTAAAGGTTTATTGTAAAGTTTTCAATAATGAAGTGATGCTCACTCTGTCTGCGATAATATTATTCAGTTCAGAGATAGCTACACGTTCTTGCTGCATCGTATCACGATTACGCAATGTTACACAGTTATCTTCCAGTGTCTGATGGTCTACAGTCACGCAGAACGGAGTACCGATGGCATCCTGACGACGATAACGCTTACCAATACTGTCTTTTTCATCATACTGACAGTGGAAATGGAATTTCAGAGCATCGATGATCTCACGAGCCTTTTCAGGCAGACCGTCTTTCTTCACCAAAGGCATTACAGCCAATTTCACCGGAGCCAGAGCAGCCGGCAATTTCAATACAACGCGGCTCTCACCATTTTCCAATTGTTCTTCGCAATAAGCTGCACTCATGATACTGAGGAACATGCGGTCCACGCCAATTGAAGTCTCGATCACATACGGAGTATAAGACTCGTTCAGTTCCGGATCGAAATATTTGATGCTCTTTCCTGAGAACTTCTCATGTTGAGACAAGTCAAAGTTCGTACGTGAGTGGATACCTTCCACTTCCTTGAAGCCGAATGGCATCAGGAATTCAATATCTGTAGCAGCATTTGCATAGTGAGCCAATTTATCATGATCGTGGTAACGATAGCTGGCATCTCCAAAGCCTAATGCCTTGTGCCATTTCAGACGGATTTCTTTCCATTTCTTGAACCAATCCAATTCAGTACCCGGTTTTACGAAGAACTGCATTTCCATCTGTTCAAACTCACGCATACGGAAGATGAACTGACGGGCAACGATTTCGTTACGGAAAGCCTTACCGATCTGAGCAATACCAAAAGGAACCTTCATACGACCGGTCTTCTGCACATTCAGGTAGTTTACGAAAATACCTTGCGCTGTTTCCGGACGAAGATAGATTTTCATAGCACCGTCAGAAGTAGATCCCATCTCAGTAGAGAACATCAGGTTGAACTGACGAACTTCCGTCCAATTCTTCGTTCCGGAGATAGGACATACAATTTCTTCATCAACGATGATCTGGCGAAGCTCATCCAGATTATTGTCGTTCAGCGCTTTTGCAAAACGAGTATGAAGCGCATCGCGTTTTGTCTGATGTTCCAGCACACGTCCGTTGGTAGAACGGAATTGAGCCTCATCAAAGGTTTCACCGAATCTCTTGGCCGCTTTTGCTACTTCCTTATTGATTTTATCGTCATATTTAGCCAACTGATCTTCAATCAGTACGTCAGCACGATAACGTTTTTTAGAATCTTTATTGTCAATCAAGGGGTCATTGAATGCGTCTACGTGTCCGGAAGCCTTCCAGATAGTAGGATGCATAAAGATGGCAGAGTCGATACCGACAATGTTTTCGTGCAACAGTACCATACTGTCCCACCAATATTTTTTAATGTTGTTTTTCAATTCAACGCCCATCTGACCGTAGTCATATACAGCGCCTAGTCCGTCGTAGATATCGCTTGAAGGAAATACGAAACCGTACTCTTTACAGTGCGATACAAGTTTCTTAAAAACGTCTTCTTGTGCCATTTTCTTTTCTATATCTATTAATTTGAATTTGCTTTTTTCGTAAAAAGTGCCACAAAGATAGGCATTTATCTCATAAATAAGACAGGGAGGGTATTAATTTATCTTATTCTTCTGTTTGTTCATCCTACTAAAAGTGTGAAATTCATGTACTATACCGATCTACTTTCCATCATGACATGTGTTTTTAGTCTTTTTGACGCAGACTTTCTTTGTATGATAATGCGAATAAGCATTCGTGTTATTATTGTTTACCATAGCAACTATTTTATAAGAGAGATACTATACATCCTCCATCGAGATATATTGAAAATAGTTTATCTTTTACACAATGACTATTTGAACGTTTCTAATAAATTCTTTCATCGTTTATTAGAAACGTCTCTCTAGTTTATTATAAACGCGAATAGTTCCTTTTGCAGAAAAAGTCTCAAATTTATGCAACAAAAAAGGCTGTAAATCCACTAAAGATTCACAGCCCATTGTTTACACATGAGTTCCCAGCAGGTTATCACTGGCTGATTTTTCCTGTTATATTGTTAGCATATTACACCTATTTTGAGGTAAACACATGCAGATAAATGTTGCAATAAACAATTCTTTTTTCATTAATTTCGGTTTTTAGTCAGGCTTTATAGCCGACTACAAATATACAACATAAAAAGAACGTTGTCAAGTCCCTGGGTAGTTTACTCACGAAAACAAAGGATGATTGGAGTTGTCAGTATCATAAAAAACGTGAGTTCTTTTCGTCCTCATATGAATTAATTTCGTATTTTTGCGTGCACATCCCCTTTTTTTTGATGTAAAGAAGATAATTTGTTGTAAAAGCAAAGCGAAGATTGATATATGAGTGACGAAATCAACGAGATAACGGAAGAACATTCAGACTACAAACCGGCGGACGCGCGGGACGAAAACGTAAAGCATCAGTTAACAGGCATGTACCAGAATTGGTTTCTGGACTATGCTTCTTATGTGATTCTGGAACGTGCCGTTCCCCACATCAACGATGGTTTGAAGCCTGTGCAACGACGTATTCTACATTCCATGAAACGGCTGGACGACGGACGGTATAACAAAGTGGCAAATATTGTGGGACACACCATGCAGTTCCATCCGCACGGTGATGCTTCTATCGGCGATGCACTGGTACAGTTGGGGCAGAAAGACCTGCTGATTGACTGTCAGGGTAACTGGGGTAATATTCTCACCGGAGACGGTGCGGCAGCTCCCCGTTATATTGAGGCACGCCTTTCCAAGTTCGCATTGGACATCGTATTCAATCCTAAAACCACCGAATGGAAACTGTCATACGACGGCAGAAACAAAGAACCGGTGACTCTCCCTGTCAAATTCCCTCTATTGCTGGCACAGGGAGTGGAAGGTATTGCTGTCGGACTTTCATCCAAGATATTACCTCACAATTTCAACGAACTTTGCGATGCCTCTATCAGCTATCTGCGTGGAGAGTCGTTCCAGCTATATCCCGACTTCCAGACAGGCGGTTCCATCGACGTAGCCAAATACAACGACGGAGAACGTGGCGGAGCGGTAAAAATACGTGCTAAAATCAACAAGCTGGACAACAAGACACTGGCTATCACGGAGATTCCATATGGCAAGACTACCTCTACCGTCATCGACTCTATCCTAAAGGCAGTTGACAAAGGAAAAATCAAGATACGTAAAGTAGACGACAACACAGCTGCCAACGTAGAGATACTGGTACATCTGGCACCCGGAACATCATCGGACAAAACAATTGACGCATTATATGCCTTTACCGACTGCGAAGTAAGTATCTCCCCCAACTGCTGTGTGATTGATGACAGCAAACCCCACTTCCTCACTGTCAGCAAAGTGCTGAAAAAGTCGGCAGACAACACACTGGGACTGCTGAAACAGGAACTGGAAATCAAGAAAGGGGAAATACTGGAATCACTCCATTTCGCTTCCCTCGAAAAGATATTTATCGAAGAACGCATCTATAAAGACAAAGAGTTCGAGCAATCCAAAGACATGGACGCTGCCTGCGCACATATCGACGACCGCCTGACTCCTTTCTATCCGAGCTTTATCCGTGAAGTAACCAAAGAGGATATTCTCAAACTGATGGAAATCAAGATGGGACGCATCCTGAAGTTCAACACCGACAAAGCCGATGAACTGATCGCCCGTATGAAAGAAGAGATTGCCGAAATCGACGATCACCTCGCTCACATCGTGGACTATACCGTAAACTGGTACCAGATGCTAAAAAACAAATACGGAAAGAACTTCCCGCGCCGCACCGAACTGCGCAACTTCGACACCATCGAAGCCGCCAAAGTGGTAGAAGCCAACGAGAAACTCTACATCAACCGCGAAGAAGGATTTATCGGAACAGCCTTGAAGAAAGACGAATTCGTCGCCAACTGTTCAGATATCGATGATGTAATCGTCTTCTTCCGGGATGGTAAATATATCGTCACCCCGGTAGCCGACAAAAAATTTGTAGGCAAAAACATACTTTATGTCAATGTCTTCAAGAAGAATGACAAGCGAACCATCTACAACATCACTTATCGGGACGGCAAAGAAGGAACGACCTATATCAAACGCTTTGCTGTAACAGGTGTTGTCCGTGACCGTGAATACGATGTCACACAGGGAACGCCAGACTCACGTATCACTTATTTCAGCGCCAACCCGAACGGAGAAGCCGAAATCATCAAAGTGACATTAAAGCCGAACCCACGCGTAAGACGCATTATCTTCGAACGTGATTTCAGCGAAATCAGCATCAAAGGACGTCAGGCACAAGGAGTGATCCTCACCCGTCTGCCGGTTCATAAGATTGCCTTGAAGCAAAAAGGCGGTTCCACCCTCGGAGGGCGAAAGGTATGGTTCGACCGTGATATCCTGCGCCTCAACTACGATGGACGGGGAGAATATCTGGGAGAATTCCAAAGCGACGACACCATTCTGGTGGTGCTCAACAATGGCGAGTTCTACACCACTAACTTTGACCTGAGCAACCATTACGAGGACAATGTCAGCATTGTCGAGAAGTTTGACCCGAACAAGATATGGACTGCCGCGCTTTATGACGCCGACCAGCAGAACTATCCATATCTGAAACGTTTCTGTTTTGAGGGTTCCAACCGCAAGCAGAACTATCTGGGCGAAAACAAGAATAACCGCCTCATCCTGCTGACCGATGAATACTATCCCCGACTGGAAGTCGTATTCGGCGGGCATGACAAATTCCGCGAACCGCTGGTGGTCGATGCAGACGAATTTATCGCCGTAAAAGGTTTCAAGGCGAAAGGCAAGCGACTGACTACCTATACGCTGGATACTATCAACGAGTTAGAACCTACCCGCCAGCCGGAAACCCCGCAAATCCCGGAAAGCAAGAATGAGGAAGAACCCGAAATCCTGGACCCGGACCACGGAAAGAGTGAAAGCGACATACTGGACGAGCTGACCGGACAAATGAAATTGTTCTCCGATAATGATGACAGCAAGGAACATGAAACTACCTAAACCGATAATACCGGTTATCTGTACGGTACTGCTGTTATGCAGCAGTGCCATGCAGGCACAGCTTCCCGCCACAGCGGAAGGTTTGGAACAGAGCCGCCTCGTAACTCGCGCCACCATGTACGGCGTAGGTCTTACGAATGTATTCGACACTTATCTGTCTCCCCAGGAATACACCGGAATTGATTTCCGCGTTTCCCGCGAAAGCATGCGCATGACCAGATGGATGGATGGCAGGCTCTCCCTGCAGAGTTTCTTTCAGGCCGATTTGGGATATACCCGCAACAAAGCGGATAACAACAATACATTCTCCGCACTGGCAAACTGGAACTACGGCCTGCACTACAACTTCCCCATTACAGGCAATTTCAAGTTGCTCGCC
>ENA-OPVU01001395-OPVU01001395.1-human-gut-metagenome-genome-assembly--contig:-NODE-1395-length-12483-cov-3.572498_pt1 | contig 12483 bp, 7 predicted proteins | sample MGYA00241497_ERZ501986 | MGnify/ENA primary metagenome ERZ501986 (study PRJEB25962, sample SAMEA2042995) | human gut metagenome | biome: human gut; feature: human-associated habitat; material: faeces...
TATGTGGTCTTCTGAAAAAACTACCATGGTTAAATAGTGATAATTGGTTTTAGTTACGGCTGCAAATGTACTATTTGTACCCCAAAAAAGGGCTATAATCCCTAATATTTTTATTAATAAAAGATATAATGTTAAAGGAATGTGCAACATCTGTTAAATAATAGCATCAATTAACTTTATACATTTGATTTCTTTCTACATTTGTCATCATATAACAGAATTAGGAGTGTTTTTTATGGGAAAACTGTATGTAGTGCCTACTCCCGTGGGGAATTTGGAAGATATGACATTTCGCGCTATTCGCGTGCTGAAAGAGGCTGATCTCATATTGGCTGAAGATACTCGTACTTCCGGCATTCTTTTGAAACATTATGAAATAAAGAATGCGATGCAATCCCATCATAAATTCAATGAACATAAAACGGTTGAAGGCGTTGTCAATAGAATCAAAGCAGGCGAAACTGTAGCGTTGATATCTGATGCCGGCACTCCCGGAATTTCTGATCCCGGATTTTTAGTTGTACGGGAATGTGTAAGGAATGGTATTGAGGTGCAATGTTTGCCGGGAGCTACAGCTTTTGTGCCGGCATTGGTTGCCTCCGGTTTGCCTGATGAACGTTTTTGTTTTGAAGGTTTCCTGCCTCAAAAGAAGGGTCGGGTTACTCGGCTCACTTCTTTACAGGAAGAGAAGAGGACGATGATATTCTATGAGTCACCTTATCGTTTAGTGAAAACCTTGACTCAATTTGCCGAGTTTTTCGGTGCCGACAGGCCTGTTTCCGTATGTCGTGAGATTTCTAAAATGCACGAAGAAAGTGTACGGGGTACATTGACAGAAGTTATAGCGCATTTCACAGAGAACGAGCCACGTGGCGAGATTGTCATTGTGCTCGGTGGAAAAGAGGACTAAAAATAATGAACTTTAAAAAGTAAAGCAGATGAAAAAGTTAGTAATTTTATCATTGTTGTCTGTTGCCCTGTTGAGCTCTTGCGGTAACGGAGCAAAAAATGAGGCTATGAAGGCTCAGAATGATTCTTTAATGGTAGAACTGTCCAGCAGAAATGCAGAATTGGACGAAATTATGGGTGCATTTAATGAGGTTCAGGAAGGTTTCCGACAAATAAACGAAGCTGAAAACCGTGTTGATTTGCAGAGTGGCTCTATTCGTGAAAACAGTGCAAATAAGATAAAAGATGATATTCGTTTTATTAGTGAAAAATTACAGGCTAACCGCGAACAGATTGCTAAGTTGGAAGAGCAATTGAAGAACAGTAAATATAATTCTGCACAGTTGAAAAAAGCTATTGCCAATTTGACTAAGGAATTAGAGGCTAAACAACAACAGATTGAGACTTTACAGGCAGAGCTTGCTTCAAAGAATATTCGTATAGCAGAATTGGATGATGCAGTGGCCGGATTAAGCCAAAATGTAAGTGATTTGACAGCTGAGAATGAAGCTAAATCTGCTACTGTTGCCAGTCAGGATAAAGCTTTGAATACTGCATGGTTTGTCTTTGGTACAAAATCGGAATTGAAAGATCAGAAAATTCTTAAGAATGGTGACGTGCTTAAAAATGACGATTTCAATAAAGATTATTTTACTCAGATTGATATTCGTACAGACAAGGAAATCAAATTGTATTCAAAACGTGCAGAACTATTGACCACTCATCCTGCAGGTTCATACGAATTGGTGAAGGATGCAAAAGGGCAGTTAACTTTGAAGATAACTAATCCTAGTCAGTTTTGGAGTGTATCAAGATACCTTGTTATTCAGGTAAAATAAAATAATATATAAATTATCCCGTAAAGGGGTTGCGTCTCAATCAGGCACAACCCCTTTTTTATAATTATTGAATGTATATGTATAAGAGCATATTTATAGATTTGGATGATACGGTTTGGGCATTTTCGGAAAATGCCCGCGATACGTTTCAGGACATGTATGAAAAGTATCATTTTGAGCGATACTTTGACTCCTTTCATCAGTTTTATACCATATATAGTGGGCGAAATGAAATACTTTGGGGAGAATATGGTGCCGGACATATCACAAAAGATGAGTTGAATGATATGCGCTTTTCTTATCCTCTGCAACAGGTAGGTGTTGAAGATAAAGCATTGGTAAAAGCATATTCGGATGATTTTTTTGCAGAAATAGTGTACAAGAAGAAGACAATGCCTCATGCGGTTGAAGCATTGGAATATTTGTCTTCAAAATACAATTTGTATATCCTTTCCAATGGTTTTAGAGAGTTGCAAGAACAAAAAATGCGTTCGGCGGGAGTTGATAAATACTTTAAAAAAGTAGTTTTGTCGGAGGATATCGGTGTGCATAAACCTTTTCCTGAAATATTTTACTTTGCGATGTCAGCCACTCAGTCAGAATTGCATACTTCTTTGATGATAGGGGATAATTGGGAGAATGATATAGCTGGTGCCAAGGATGCAGGGCTCGGACAAGTATTCTATAATGTAAAAAAAACAACGAAGTTTTCTTTTCAGCCTACAGGAATAATAGAGGATTGGAATGAAATAGGGAAGATATTATAAGAGAAAACGAAGAGAGTGTCAAAGGCAAATTAATAAAAGCATTTTTGACACTCTCTTTTTTGTAGTCGATGATTAACTGTTAGTTACCGCTAACTTTCAGTTCATCATTGTAATCAGTTTCGTTCAAAGGAACATCCCATGTCCATTTGTTGGCGCCGCTTGCCGGAATAGTTGTAGCAATAGAGATGTGTGCATTGCCACCTTTGTCAAAGCCATTGCGAATGACATCACGATTCCAGCGTTTATAGTCGCTCCATGCAAAGCCTTCTCCCCATAGTTCAAGTTCACGATAGTCCATGATTTCGTTCCATAACGCATCTCCGGTTTTGGTACAAGTATATTCTGCATTACGTCCGGAAGTAGCATTCAGCTCTACTAAAGCCGCCTGTGCAGCTGCTTCGTTGTTTAGGAAGTAGTTGGCTTCCGCTTCTATCAATACCATTTCGGAAGAACGGATAAAAGGTAAGTAACCTACACCCGGAGTGTCGAATACATAGAACTTTAATTGTCCTCCTAAGTACATATAACCAGCTTCATAAGGAGCAGTCAGTCCACTGACAGCCATCTTTTTACAATAAGCTGCGGCTTCATCCCATAGAGCATCGGCTTCTTTTTCACCCATACCTAAAATGCCATATGTTAAGTCCATGACTGAACCATCATTGAAGTTGTAGCCTGGGAATTTGTCTTCGGTGAGAAATAAAGCTTTACGGGCATCATTGTTGGGGATGCGGTTAATTAATTCGCGTCCGATAGCTCCGGCACCGGTCTGTTGCGTGCTGGCATAGTAACCGTTGCAGGCAAATTGCACTCCGTAGCTCCAATACCAGTTGTTTTCCTGTGAACCTCCAAAACTACCCATGATCCATTCACCTGTAGGGTTGCAGAAACCTGCATAGTATTCTGTATTGTTCATCAATGGATAGCCCTCACGCGCCAATTTTGCTTCGCTTAAAGCTTTGGCATAATCCTGTTTTGTCAGTGCAGCACGAGCATATATGGCATGGGCAACGTTAACATTCGGCATCCATACATCGCCTTCTTTTCTATTCATGCCACTTTCGCCATATAAACTGATAGCCTCATCCAAATCTTTATAAATTTGGGTATAAGTTTCAGCCAATGTAGAATAAGGCATTCCGTTAGTTGATTCGTCTAAACGAAGTATTAAACCTTGTGATGCACCATTGTTGGAGTCTTGCCAGCGCCAGCAATAATAGTGTACTAATTTTTCAAAAGCATAGGCTCTGAATGTTAGTGCCGAAGCTTTTATAAATTGCTTTTCACTTTCAGTGCCTTCTGCGTTATCTATGTTTGCCAGAATTGTGTTGGCATTGCCTACTATAGAATAATAGTAATACCACGCATAAGCATCGTAAATAGAGTTAGTACGTGTATGAAACTCTTGATTATGAATAGGTGACCAGCCGGATGCATATAAGTTATACAGATAGTTTTCGCTCGGATAATTTTCATAATGAGCAATGATATTGTTTTCTCCGGCAAAGCCTTGACCGAAATAGTAATGTTGGGTGCTCATGAGTTTGGCAATACCATTCAGTGCCTTTATGGCATTGTCGGTTGTTCCGATGGCATCAGCAGAACCGGTAGAGTCTGTGGGAGCTGTGTCCAGATAGTCGCTTGCACAAGAGGAAACCAATAAGGTCCCTGCCATTAGACTACCTACAAACAATTTTTGAATATATTTTTTCATAATTCTATGTCTGTTTTAAAAAGTTATTTCTTTAGAATTTTACAGTTAATCCAAAGTTATAAACTCTGGCGGTTACATAGGTGTCATCCGAACCACCATTGAAAGAATATTGTGGGTTTAAACCTTTACGTGCAGTTAGTGTAAAAAGATTTTCTACACCGGCATTCAACATCAACCCTTCAATGCCTAAATTCTTCATCCACTTTTTGGGTAGTTCATAAGATAAACTCAGATTTTTGAATACCAAGTAAGAAGAACTTACCAACCAACGGTCGCTGGTAGCATTCAAATCAGAAGATTTGTAGTAATCTATACGAGGAATACCATTCGGGTCAATACGGTTAGGAGAAGTTTCGGTCATACCTGCCGGAGCACCGTTCCAAGAATTTAAGATGTCCTTGTGGTAAGCACTACCTGCGGCACCTGATTCGGATACACCCATTAAGCTGCTATAAGAACCATCGTATGTTTTTCCACCTAAAGAATAAGTGAACAACATGTTCAGATTCCAGTTTTTCCATGATAGGGCAGAACTGATAGAACCATATACAGTGGGGAGTGCACTGCCTGCCCATTTACGTTGAGCATAAGAGGTAGCAGTGGCATAATCTTGTCCATTGATATTTACTAAAGCACCTGCCTCTTCAGCTTTAACTTTCTGTTCCGGATCAAGTGTATAAAGAGAAGTACCGGTCAATTGGTCTACTCCTTCAAAGTGGTATGTATAGAATTCATAAATAGAATGACCTTCCGAATAGTTCTGCATACCGTGCAGAATGTCTTTTCCGTCAGGCAATTTTACGATTTCGTTTTTCAAGAAAGTGGCATCAACGCCAATGTTCCATTTCCAATCTTTACTGTCTATGGCGTCTGCATTTAATGAGATTTCCCAGCCTCGGTTGGAAACGGTTCCAATATTTTTGTATTGTGTCAAGTTCATGACCTTGTCCTGCCATGGATAAGAACCGGCTGACAGAGGTAAGCGGACTTCGAACAGCAAATCTTTAGAACGCTTGTCGAAATAACCGATTTGGAAGTTTAGCTTGTTAAACAAGCGGCCTTCTACAGCCACATCCACGGTTTGGGTAGTTTCCCATTTTATATCGGGAGCTGCCAATGACTTTTTCAATAGAGCAGGATTGCCACCATTTTTATCAATGGTGTATAAAGCCATGTGCCCATAATAGCTGACCCCCATATTGTTACCCACTTCACCATATGAAGCACGCATTTTTAAATGATCAACCCATTCCACATCTTCTAAGAAGGCTTCATTTTTCATATTCCAACTAGCACCTACCGAATAGAAGTTACCCCAGCGGTTGTCTTTATGGAAGCGTGAAGAACCATCACGCCTGAAAGAACCTTCGATGAAATAACGATTATCATAGTTGTATTTTACACGTGCCAAATAAGATTCCGTCTTGTCTTCATCATCGCTACCGTTGAAGTAAGAGTTGGTTAGGAAATTGCCCATTGTTAAATTGCCGTCTACAGCCATACCGGTATTCATGCCGGATGTGTATTTACGCTCCCAACTATAACTTTCATGAGCAATCATGGCTTCTATATTATGTATTTCTTTGAATTGATAATTCCAATTTAATATTTGCTGTAAGGTTACTGTGCGGTATTGATATGCATAGCTTGTCAGACGACCACCATTGGTAGCACCATCACCGATTTTGGGATTATCATATTTTTTGTTATTACTTGTACTGTTGTTTAAGTCTCCTTTTACTGTGACAGACAATCCTAACGGTAATGTAATCGTGGCAAAAGCTTGTCCTCCTAATACATTACGAATGCTTTCTTCTTTATTGAACAACATTTCATAAGCGATATTACGGTTGCCCAAATATGGAGAAGTTGTATCATAAATCTTTTCACCATTTTCATCCAGTTGGTAACTACCATCAGCATTATGCATATACACAGGATACACCGGTGCCATATAGCGAGTAATGTAGAACGGATTGGAATAATAACTACCGGTGGCATTGTCATTATAGTTACGCTTAGTCCACGAACCGGTCAGGTTCACACCTCCTTTAAACCATTTATTCGGTGTAAATGTAGAATTGATACGGCCGGAATAGCGTTCATAATCTGTTGCTTTTACATAACCTTTCTCTTTCAGATAACCAATTGAAGAATATATACTGTATTTTTCACCGGAAGTAGAGGCCGACAAGTTGTAATCTTGACGATGACCATTGCGCTCAATGGCATCTGCCCAATCTAAATCATCATAACCGGATAAGCGAGATGCTGTCAGTTTACCATTGGCATCAAATAATTGATTGTCTGCTGCATTATAGATATTGCGTCCGATGGATTCTGTAATAAGATGTTCAGTCGCATATTGTCCGGCTTCTGTTGCACTCATACCTTTATTAGACATCATGGCATATTTTTTTGCCATCCAAGAAGCTTCCATCCAGCGGTCGGCATCCAAACGGTCATATTCAGGAATACCACGATTATAAATACCCTGATTCATTTGTAGTGTAATGCTTGGTTTGTTGGTAGCATGTCCGCTTTTGGTTGTGATTAGGACAACACCGTTAGCTGCTCGGTTACCATATAAAGCGGCTGATGCAGCATCTTTTAAAATAGACATACTTGCAATGTCATTAGAATTTAGTTCAGCCATATTTCCATCAAAAGGAACACCATCTACCACATAAAGTGGTTCTGAAGCTCCGCTGACTAATGTACCGAAACCACGGATACGGATAGATGGAGCTTTCCCCGGTTCTCCATAGGTGTTGTTAACTTGCACACCCGGTGCGGCTCCTTCTAACGCACCGGTAACACTTGTTGTGATGCGTTTTTCTATTTTTTTATTATCTACAACGGAAATAGAACCTGTTAAAGATTCTTTTTTAGCTGTACCATAAGCGATAACTACAACTTCGTCAAGTGTTTCTGTATCAGGTTTTAAAACAATGTTTATTGTTGGCTTAATAGACACTTCCTGAGATTGCATACCTATAAATGAAATTACCAAAGTTTTTGCAGAACTAAATAATTATTTATTTTACTGATAATCAATACTTTGGTGTACTATCTCCAAGTGTTTCCCCTTCATTTAAAGTACCAAATAAGCAATATTATGAAATATTTTCTACTAATATTCTACCATAAATCAGAGTTCTGATATGCTAAAACAGCTCTGAATAAAACTTATTCTTGCAATATCGTGGGAATTTTATAACTATAATGTACTCAACTTAAAAAGGCCGTGTTATCATAAAACACGACCTTTTATTATATTCAGTAAGCTTTTACATTAATATCCAGGATTCTGTTGCCCTTTCAGTTGTGGATTACTATCCATTTCATCCTTCGGAATAGGCCATACCCAACGATTATCTGTAGCTTCTTTTTCAATATCAGTACCCAAAGCAGGCAAATAATCGTCTCTTTGAGCATCAGATGAGCTACGCTTCATACCAATTTTCCAACGCTTCATGTCAAACAATCTATTGCCTTCAGCAAACAATTCTCGTACGCGTTCATCCTGAATTTCCTGCATCAAAGCTGCGCCATTGTAAACTGTTTCAGTCCATCCTTTGATACGTATCTTTTTTAGTTCATTCAACATCTCTGAAGCTTTATCTTCTTGATTCAACATTGCATAAGCCTCAGCAGCAATCAGATACATTTCAGAAATACGGAAAGCTTTTAACTTATTGACATTATTGGATTTTCCTTCATATAATTCAGGATTACCCGGCCATTTACTACAATAAGTGACCTCAATATCATCACCTACTTGACGGTCAATCAATCCGGTTGTGAAATAAGCATCGTAACGGATGTCATTTTCCTTATCGTACAAATTTAAAACAGACTTAACAGGTAAATAACTAGGGCGAGGCAGTTTGTCAACTATTCCCATAAAAGAACTACCTAAAGCGTTTGAACCGGTTTCTGTCTTTGACATTGCGAACTGCCAGATAGCTTCTGTACCAACATCGTTCAACCACATCTTTTTATACGCATCTCCATCAGATATCAAAGTATAGCGCTTGCTATTGATTAATCCTTGTGCAGCAGCCGCAGCATTTTGATAATCTTCCATTTCCAAATAGACACGTGCCTTTAAAGCTTCAACTACATCTAAAGTAATATATGCAGACTGGGCTTCTCCTTGAATTCCTACTAAGTTGGAAGCCTGTTCCAGATCTTTTACGATAAAATCGAAAGTTTCTTTCAGGCTGCTACGACCGGGATATTTGGAATAATCCGAACTAGGCGCATATTCTGTAACCAAAGGTATTCCATAATCACTTCCGGCAGATGCGGGATCGTAGTTCTTACAATAATGCAAGGCCAATTCAAAATAAGCATAAGCTCTGGAAAAATAAGCTTGTCCTACATAATGATTGATATAAGCTTTATCATTTTCACTTAGTTCCGCATCATTTGCCAAGATATTCTGACCGCCCTTTATTAAATGATTGGCATTGGCTATGATGTAATAATTATCGGCCCAACATCCCGAAAATGCTCCATCTGTGATTTCGAAAGCCCAACGATAAAAATATCCATAGGTATTACCATAATCTGCTGTGGCAGTCAATAGTCCGGATTGTACCAACGCATCCATTGAATAAGCATTTTGGACGTATCCTCTCCATTCAGCATGAAGCATATTACTAAAGGCTTGACAGTCCTTTACGGTCAATATTGATTCATCCGTAGGTATTGATGTGCTAGGCATTTCGTCCATATTACATGAAGTAAATGCTGCACAACAGGCTATAATTGATAGTATAATTGATTTCTTCATATTATGCTTTATTTAAATTTAGAATGTTAATTCAGCACCAATCGTAAATTGCTTGGTATTAGGATATTTTCCTAATTGTAAGTTTGAATCTACTTCAGGATCGGCACCCGTATAGTTGGTTACGGTCAACAAATTACGTCCAACAGCAAAAATACGTGCTCCTTTGATGAAACCGGTCTTATGCAACCAATTTTCCGGCAAAGTATAACCGATAGTCAGGTTTTTCAGACGAAGGAAAGAAGCATTCTCAATCAAGTGAGTGTCAAAACGCAATTCAGAATTAGCAGCAGGAATATTGGTTACTTGTCCCGGAGTCGTCCACATATCAAGCATATCCGTTGATTGGTTTAACTGACCTGCAAAATTCGGATTGTTGTAGAAGAAAGCATCATTATTAATAGTATACTTTCCTAATACATAAGAGAAGTCGGCATTAATGCTGAAACCTTTCCAGAAGAATGAAGTACTGAAACCACCGGCCCATGGAGCATAACGTTGCTTTCCTGTAAATACAGCGTTATCTTCAGAATAAGTTTTGGTCTCATTACCGTCTTTATCCAACCAAATCTGCTGTCCGTCTGCCGGGTCTACTCCTACCCAACGAACATAATACAGTTCACCATAAGGCATTCCTACCTGATATTTAATACCGGTATTGGCTACAACATACTCATCACGTCCACCAAACAACTCAGTAATCTGGTTCTTGTTATAGTTAATATTGGCCGAAACACTCCATTGCAGATTTCTACGGTTAATAATATCGTATGAGACTGTAGCTTCAAAACCACGGTTAAACATACTACCGATATTTCCCCAACCGGAACTGTGACCTGTTGTATATGAATAAGGAATAGTCATCAGCATATCTGTGGTTTTCTTATCATAGTATGCCAAGTCGATATCCAAACGATCAAACAAACGTGCACTCAATCCTATATTTATAGTCTTTTGTTTTTCCCAAGTTAAACCATCATTCTGAACAGAAGAAATATAGAATGTTTGATCTCCATTATACTTGCCGGTACCCACTAAGCCCAAAGAAGGATAATAGGGATCACCATCAAATGCAGAGTTACCGGTCGTACCATAGCTGAATTTTACTTTTAGGTCTTTCAGCCAATCAATATCTTCCATGAACGCCTCTTTGGACACATTCCACATGGTACCGACAGAGAAGAAAGAAGCCCAACGATTATCACGTCCAAAAATAGACGAGCCGTCAGTACGGAAAGAAGCGTCAAAGAAATATTTCTCACCAAAATTGTATTCCAAGCGACTAAAATATGAGTTCATCACTTTTTTCTTTTTGCTGGCACTCGGCTGCTTAGGAATAGTACCATTACTCAGCATAGGCAGACGACCATCTGTTATGTTATCCACACTGGCACCAAACGAACTTCCATTATAAATAATAGATTCTTGTCCAACCAATGCCGATATATTATGCATTTCGTTGATACTGAATTTGTATTCGGCTGTATTGGTAAATGTAAATGAAGAATAACGCTGGAAAGATTCGGATGCAGAACCCTTTTGATTATTATAATCAGCGGGCAGACTAACATAACGATATCTGTAATCGAAAGCATCTATTGCCTGTGCCGCACGGATTGTCAGTCCTTTTATTGGTGTTATCTCTTCAAAAGCATTACCATATAGACGTATTTTATTCTTTTCTGTAGGTTGATTTTCCAGCAGATAATACGGATTCCACAATCCAATTTTATCTAAAATGTTTTTTCTTTTTCCATAAGAAATAGAACCATCTGCATTTTCTATGATTTCATAAGGAGTTTCATAAGGGATGGCCCATTTACTTAAAGTCGCTACGTTGTACCAACTATTTCCTGTTCCGGCAAAACCGTTAGTTTCAAAATCTTCATAAGACAAACCTAAATTCAATCCAACCCGGAACCAATCTGAAACTTTAGTATCAATATTACTACGTACTGTTTCACGTTTCATTCCTGAAGCCGGTTCAATACCCTCTGCATCATAATGGCTGGCAGAGATAAAATAATTGGTATTGTTGGCTACACCGGTAATACTTGCATCCAATTGATAGGTCGGTGCATTATCTTTAAAAAAGTAGTCATACCAATCTGTAGATATACCGTGTTTCAATGCAAATTCTTTATTAGCCTGAAAAGCTTCATTAGTCTTATAATTGGGATTGACAGTTTCACAGAAATTGAAATATTGCTCTGAGTTCATTAAAGTGATATTTTCTACAGCACGCTGAGAGATACCGTATTGCCCCTTTATGGTAACAGTCGGTTTGACACCTTTACCGCGTTTGGTAGTAATTACTATAACACCATTAGCAGCTCGTGAACCATAAATAGAAGTTGAAGAAGCATCTTTCAAAATAGTCAGATTTTCAATATCATTAGGGTTAATGGCCGAAAATGCACCACTTGAAATAGGAGCACCATCTAATATAAATAAAGGTTCGCTGGAAGAGTTGATAGAACCGATACCACGTAAACGCATAGAGACTCCTTCGCTAGGTTCACCGGAAGAAGTAAAAACTTGTAAGCCGGCAACCTGTCCTTGTAGGGCATCCGCAAAGTTCGCACTTGGTCTATTGGCTATCTTTTCAGATTTTACAGCAGCAACAGAACCAACCATGGAGCCTAACTTCTTGGCACTACCATAAGTACCGGTAACCAATACCTCACTTAATAATTCCGTCATGGGTTTCAAAGTCACTTTTACACTCGGTTTAATAGGCACTTCTTTGTTCTCCATACCTATAAATGAAATAACCAAAGTCTTTGCAGAACTTGGTACATTTGGTAATTGAAATTTACCATCCATGTCAGTAACAGTACCTACAGCAGTACCTTTCACTAAAATAGAGGCGCCAACTACGGGTAATCCGTCCTCTTCCGAGATAACAGTACCTGTTACCTTCGTGACCTGAGCGGTTACCAGACCTATACCTATAAAAAGACAGGTCAATAACAGCATAAATTTTCTTTTCATAAAATTCTCTCTTAAAGTTTAACTTTAGATTAATATAAATTCATTCACTCTAACAATTGGCAAAGATATGAATAAAATTGTAAAATCAAACAAATAATGGTAAAATTCACAAGTATTTCCTCTATTATCATGCTTTTAGGGAGTTTTATCTCACAAAAAAAATAAAATTCACTTCATTTTTATTCGATTTTTTAATATTAGCAATAGAGCGACTTTCAATCTGTAACCTGCATTTTAAATATATATTAACTTATAATTGTTAACATATTGGGCAATCTTTCTAAGTTTATATAAAGAAAAGAACAAAAACATCTTCAAATGCTTTTTTAGTGTTCACTTTACATCTCATCATAGAATATAGTATTTCAATATCAATACTTCGGTAAAAATTTACCGCGCTAAAAGTTAAACATTTGAAGCCGG
>ENA-OPVU01001400-OPVU01001400.1-human-gut-metagenome-genome-assembly--contig:-NODE-1400-length-12459-cov-2.859078_pt1 | contig 12459 bp, 9 predicted proteins | sample MGYA00241497_ERZ501986 | MGnify/ENA primary metagenome ERZ501986 (study PRJEB25962, sample SAMEA2042995) | human gut metagenome | biome: human gut; feature: human-associated habitat; material: faeces...
AATCTCAAGCCGTTCATGAATGGATAATTTCTTCCTTTAATCCGTTTTCCTTTCCTAAAAGTTAACTATTTATTCTAATATACCTCTTACAAGCTCGATTCAAAAACTCATAGTCATGTGTTACAACTATAATAATATATTTTTCTTCTGACAATTGTTTCATCAATTTTTCCACCTGACACATATGCCTAAAATCCAACCCACTGGTAGGTTCATCGAAAATAAGCAGCTTTTTTTCACCCATAACTGCCTGGCAAATAGCAAGACTCTGTCTCTGTCCACCAGATAATATCATCGGATGATATTCTGCATACTCTTCCAAGTCAAATTTTTCAAGTAATTCCCTGATTTCTTGTTCAGAGGCTTCTTCATTTGCAAGCAGACATTCATTTTTCACACTATCTGAAAACAACTGATGATTGACTTCCTGCATGACCATCCCGAACAGTTTGGTCCGGGCCTTTTCCGACAGCTTTTTCCCTTGATACAGAATCTCGCCGCCTTTGGGCTTAAGCAGACCGCACAAACAATTGCAAAAAGTAGATTTTCCGGCACCGTTTTTCCCTGTGATACCGATGATGTCTCCCGCTCTTGCAGATAAACTAATATTCTGAAAAATCATCTGTTTCTTTCTCTTACATGAAAGGTTACAAATCTGAAGTACTGCGTCTTCTGAGTTTCCTGTAATCTCCGGGATCTGTATCTGTTCAGGAACGATACTTCTGAGCCCCATTTGTTTTCGTTTCAGATCAGACAAAGCCTTAAACTCATCTGATGTAAATTCTTGTTCTATACGTCCTTCTTTCATATAAATAATTCTGTCTGCGAATTTCTGGATCCATGCCAGACGATGCTCTGCCACAACTACAGTATGTCCCTTCTCCTTAATTACCTTCATTCTTTCACTCAGCTTTTCCATCGCTGCTATATCCAAATTCGCTGACGGCTCATCCAACACATAAATCTGCGGATTCATGGCATATACTGATGCAAACGCAAGAAGCTGTTTCTCACCACCTGACATGGAAAATACATCCCGGTCTTCCAGCTTCTTTATATCTAATTCATTTATTGTATTCTTAATTCTTTTTCGTATATATTCCGGTTCCACGCCTCTGTTTTCCAGGCCAAATGCCATCTCAGCATTAGAATTCGTATAAAAAAACTGAGTTCTTGGATTCTGAAAAACAGACCCTACAAGCTCTGCAATCTCATACATAGGCATCTCTGCAACATTTTTCCCGCAAACCGTAATCGTTCCATCTACGCTGACATCCCTTACAAAATGCGGAATCAATCCATTAATCAGTTTTGTCATTGTGGTTTTTCCACATCCACTTTCCCCGCATATCAATACGAACTCCCCATCCTGTATCTCCAGATTTATATCTGACAGAATTCTTTTTCCTTGCATTGTTACATTTACATTTTCAAACTTTATCATTTTTTTATCCCGCAATCACCACTATAAGTATTCCAAATGTTACTAAAATCATTATCAACCAGTCTGAAATTCCCATGTGAAGTGTTATTTCACTAGTCTTTTTTCCTGGGTTCTCGATTCCTCTTGCCACTGCCGCCGCTGCTATTTCATCCGATGTATTGACTGCAGACACGATCAATGGAACTACCGTACACTCCAAGTGGGATGCCCATGAGATATTCTGAAGTTTCATAGCAGCATTTATATGTACGAACTCCTCTTTCAAAGCTGGAAAATATCGAAGTGTCGTAGACATTGCTATGATAAATCCTTGTGGTAGATGCAGTGTATACATGGCAGCGATCATTTTCTGCATGGACGATGTTCGAAGCAGCAACAAACCTGCCAAAACACACGGCAGCATACGCAATGAATAATTAACTAAAACTGGAAACACCATATTCATCCATGCGGGGCACTGCGGAAATACATACATTAGTAAAAGGTGGAAAGAAACAAGTAAAACGATACCTTTACCTGCCGCCTTATATAGTCCATGCACCAGCATAAGCAGGAGAAATATGCCTGAAAGCATACTCCCCTGCTCAGAATTTTTCTGACAGAACATACCAATATTTGCCATTAAAAGCAGCCACAGCCCAGCTCTTGGATCAAGATGATTGATGACTGTTATCTTATTCATCAGACAATCCCTGCTTTCTTAAAATGCTTACGGAATAAACCTTTAGCAATCAACGCTCCAATCACGCCTCCTATGACTGGAGAGATACAAAGTATAATCAGCATTGGCGTAGAAATCAATCCCGATAAAGACCGGACATATTCTGCAGACATTCCATTTTTCTGAATCTGCGCCAAAAAACTGTCTTTATACACCCATATTGCCAGTGGAGAGCCAAGCATTCCATAACAGAAAAACACAAACGATATCATCATATGTGTAAAACTGTTATCATACTTTGTCACAGACCTGTACAGTTCCGACAATATACATGCAATAGCAAATGTAATCAGTAACAATACTGTAAACTGACCAGTCACGAAATAAAGCAATGCAGTAATTGTTCCCATAATAAATACTGCCCCTGGTTTTCTCACTTTAGCTGTCATAAGCAGGAATGGGATTCCGGTCACAATTCCTGTCACGCCCGGTAACAGCAGCCACAACACTGGCACAAATCCAGTAAACATAGCTGCCAGATTGAGCATAAAATAAATTGCAGAGAAGATTCCTATTGTAATAAGATCCTTTCCTGATAATTTTCTTGATTCTTCCATGTTTTTCGTTCCTCCTTAGCCGATTTTCCAGCCTTCCGACTGACTTCTGATATCTACAAAATCCTTATATTTTCCAGGAACAGCCACAAGCTCTTTGTGGGTTCCCCTCTGAATAATCTGCCCATCATCCACCACCAGAATCTGATCTGCCTGCTCAATTGTCGCCAGTCTGTGTGCGATTGTCACTATGGTTTTTCCTTTTGTAAGTTCCGATATAGCTGCCTGGATCAAATGTTCATTTTCCGGATCTACACTGGCTGTCGCTTCGTCAAGTATAATAATCGGTGCATCTTTTAGAATCGCTCTTGCGATGGAAATGCGCTGTTTTTCTCCACCGGACAGGCTCCCACCCCCTTCACCGATGACAGTATCGTAGCCTTCCGGTAATGCCATAATAAAATCATGGCAGCATGCTTTCTTTGCCGCTTCTACCATTTCCGCTTCTGCTGCATCCGGTTTTCCAAAGCAAATATTATTCCTCACTGTATCATGAAACAAATATACATTCTGAAATACCATGGAAATGTTGGATAACAGACTGTCACAAGTAAATTCTTTCACATCATGTCCTCCCACACGAACACTTCCACTGTCTGCATCATAAAACCGGGCAATCAGATTGCAGATCGTAGATTTTCCGCTTCCGGAAGGACCCACGATTGCTGTAACTGAATACTCCGGAATTTTCAGATTCACATTATGGAGCACCTGTCTTCTTTCCTTCCCTTCCCCGTAAGAAAAATCTACATTCCGAAATTCGATATCATAGTGTGCAATCTCTATCTGCTGTCCATCTGCATCAATGAATGACTCTTTTGTCAATTCATCCAAATGATCCAGGGCATCATCAATGACAGCCAATACATGGGCGCAGTCTGCAATCGGCTCCAAAGAACCAAACACATGGAATGACAACAGAATTATACTCATCATATAAGTAAAATCCAGCTGTCCGGAAAATCCCAGATAAAATGCAGCGATCACGATACACACACTTGCTGTCTTTAACGCCAGCAGATGCAGTGCATTATAAGGAATATACCCCCATTCTATTTTCAGATTGATATCACGGCTGTCCCTGCATGCTTTTTTCATAGAATCCATAGAAGCACCTGCTTTTCCAAAGGATTTCACTACAGAAAGTCCTCTGGCATATTCCAGGGTTGCTCCTGTCAGATCTCTGTTTGCCGCAGCAAGGACTGGTGCATTTCTTGTATTGTACTTTGAAATGATGAACAGGAATATCAGAGAAACAGCAGCACCCGTCACTGCAATCAGCCCCACTCTCCAGTTCATACAGGTAAGCCACAAAAGAATACAGATAAAATTCAGATAACCTCCTACAAAATTATCAATCATACGGATTCCCATTCCTTCCAGCGTATGAAGACCTGTCGTGATGGAATTAAGAATCGTGCCTGTATTCATGTTTTGGAAATATCCTAAAGATACACGTTTCAGTGCATCTCCCACTGCAAGTCTGTCTCTGGCAATTAATTCATAACTAATCGACTCCTGAAATCTTGCTCTCAGATAATCAAACAGAAAACGCAGGAAAATGAAGAACAGCAAAATCCCGATGCTTTTTCCAATCCAAACCGTTGAGACAGCTTTTCCCTGTCCTTCGCATTCTACAAGCTTCCCGATCATATATGCCGCCCATATGACCGGCATTGCTGCAAACCAACCTGAAAAAAAGGAAAAACTAAAACCGATATACAGATTCTTTTTAAAACTTCCACACCAGTCAATGATTCTTTTTACAGTGCCAAACATGATTCTTCACCTTCTTTCTGGCTTCCTACTGCCCAGTGCCTTACTCCCACATGGGCCTGCCACATTCTCTGATAAAGCGGATAGTTCTGAAGCAGCTCTTCCTGGGTTCCCGCCCCTTCTATACAGCCATTTTTTAAAACAACAATTTTGTCTGCATCTGTGATTGTGGAAAGTCTGTGTGCAATGACCAGCAATGTCTTGCCTTTTGTCAGTTCTTCTATACTCTTCTGGATCTTGTTCTCATTTTCCGGATCCGTAAATGCAGTTGCTTCGTCAAGAATGATGATTGGTGCATTTTTTAATATCATTCTGGCAATGGCAATCCTCTGCTCTTCTCCACCGGACATCCGTTTTCCTGCTTCCCCTGCCGGGGTATCATAGCCCTGCGGCAGCTTCTCTATAAACTCCTGGCAGCATGCCTTTCTTGCTGCTTCCCGTACCTCTTCATCCGATGCAGCCGGATTGCCGAGACGTATATTTTCCATGATAGAACACCGGAACAGGAAATTATCCTGTGTCACAAAACTGATCATTTCTGAAAGCTGTGACAATGGCATTTCCCTAATATTTACACCGCCTATGGTAATGCCGCCGGATGTCACATCCCAGAATCTTGAAATCAACCTTGCTACTGTAGATTTACCTGCCCCGCTCGGTCCGACCAATGCAGTAAAACTTCCTGCCGGCATTGTCAGGTCAATTCCATGCAGCACCTCGTCCTTTTCCTCACCGGTATAAGAGAAATGCACATTTTCCAGTTTCACATCATAGCTGTTGATATTTGCATATACAGAAGGCTCCGGCAATTCTTTCATCGTAAGAAAATCCTGTATGCTTTCGATGTTATATTGCATTTCACGAAGATTTTCAGAGAATACCTCTATTTTTGCAAAAGATGTCACCATGGACATGGACAGCATGACTGCCAGCACAAGCTGTGATATGATCAACTGACCATGCATCGTCAGATACAGTCCCACAGGCAAAGTTCCAAGCAGTGTCGATGGAAACAGGGCGAATGTCATTTTCATGGTGATCCAGGTGGAAGACAGCCATTTCACAACGAATTTCTTATAATCCAGAATTGCTTTTGCATATTTCTCATAAGAGGTTCCTGCCCTGCCAAATGCCTTAATAACCTCTATGCCCTCTATGTATTCCACAATAGTACTGTTCATATGTGCATTGGATTCGTCGTACTGAGTGAAACTTTTTCCGCTGATAATCATGGTAAGTGTCATAAATACCAAAGACAATGGAACGGTTACAAGGGAAGCCAGTGCAATTCTCCAGTCCAGCGTAAGCAAAGCGATAAAGCTGATTACCGGAAGCAGGAGATGTCCGCTTCCTTCCGGAATCATATGAGCAATGGGGGGTTCCATATTTTCGATTTTTTCTACCATAATGCTCTTGATTTCACCAATACTGTGCCCTTCCACATCTCCTAATGGTGCTTTCAGAAACCGGTCTGTCAGGCGGAGCCTTAAACCCTCCAATATGTGATAGGCTGCTATATGTGATATCCATGTGGATGCGGAAAAGCTTACGATTTTTATAGTGTAAAAGAGTAAGGCATACAGACACCATCTTAAAATTTCCTGCATAGGAGCTTGATTCAGATTTCTTATATACAAATCGATTCCACGGTAAATGCAATAATATGGCATAAGTCCACTAATAATACTGATAACAGATAAAATAACAGATATTCCAAGCCTTTGCCCGCTTCCTTCGGTATAGCTCAGCAACACTTTCAGCCAGCTGTCCTTTTTTTCTGATACTTTTTTATTTTCCATCATATGTTTCCTTTCTGAATCGGTACTCTGCCGGAGACAGCCCCATCACACTTCGAAATGCAGATGAAAATTTTCCCGGATTTTCATATCCTACACTTGCGGCGATCTCCTGTACTTCTTTCTCTTTATCCTGTAACAGCATATTTGCAGCCAGATTCATGCGGTACCTCTTCTGATAAGAATAAATAGAATCTCCATAAACATCTTTAAAGCATTTTTTCATAGTTGTCAGTGGAATCTCATACATAGAGGAAAGTTCTTCGATGGTAAACCGTGTCTGAGGATCCCCTGTGATCTGCGCATGAATCCCTTTGATTTTTTCCATCTGAGTTTTGTAATAATATGGTCTGACTTCTTTCCTGTCTTCTACGGTCATCGTGTTTAAGTACAACAATAATTCCACGACTTTTATCTGATAATATTCTTTTGCTTTTGCAAGTTCCGGATGTGCCATGTTTTTCTGGTAAAATCCGGAAAGAATCGACTCAAGTTCCTTATCTCCCCGAATTACATAAGGTTTCTCTTCGGCACAATACCGGCTTCGAAGATTCTCAATGGATACGGAGAATCCCTGAAACAATTCATCAAGTGCCTTCTGAACTTCCACAACTTCCATGAAAATACTGACTCCATGATAATGCTTCAGAGGATAATAAGTTGTCCCTTTATGATTTTCTCTGTTATCCAAACGAAGTTCCTTTTCCTGCATAATACTGAACACATCAGGCTTTACCTCCATCTCAATTCTTCCCTCCCGGCAGTGGTCAATACAGAATATTTTTCTGTCATTCTTCAATTCAAATTCAGATACACACTGTTCCATATGCATGTCTGAAAAGCAAATCATCACTCCGGGCAGTACTCGGTAAATCGTCATCACTCCTTCTCCTGTTGCATCATTCAGCATAAGAATCGAACAATTCTCATTCTGAATCACAGGTTTCACATTACTTCCAAGGCTTGCAATTTCATTCACATTCAAATTTCTTCTCATTCCCTTCATATAGCTATATTTTCTTCGTTAGTCATTTCTAACTTTTTATATCTTACCATGAGAATTAAGCTTTATCCATACCCGAATGGACCTTGGTAATCCATTTGGACAAAAAATAAAGTTCCAGACTTATCATCTGAAACTTTATTATAAATCCAGCATCATTGCATTACTTCACACAACGGAAATATGCCATAGAACCGTCAACATGGATATCCGTTTCTTTATATAGTTTTTGAAGGATATCTCTCAGCTCTTTCTCCGTCTGAAATGGTGGAGAAAACCACCCTTTCTTTGCAAGAATATTTTTTACCAGCCAATCTGTCCGTTTCGATTTTCCCCTGATATAAAAACAGGCAATGAAATTGCCGCCTGGTTTCAAAACACGCCATATTTCATGAAATGCTTTTTGCTTGTCAGGAAATGCATGAAAACCATTCATACTGACAACAGTATCAACAGATTCATTTTCCATTTGCAGATTTCCCACATCACCCTGAATACATTTGATATGTGCATGACTACCAAGTCTTTTTCTGGCTTGTTCAAGCATATCCATGCTGTAATCAATACAAGTAATATGTGCATTTTTCAGAGAACTCCATTTATTTTCCGTAAATACAGCAGTTCCAACCGGAACATCAAGAAGATTTCCTGAAAAGTCATCAGGAACATATGATAAAACTTTTCGTGCTATATCATTATCATCAGTGCCACTCCAAAATAACTTAATATACAGTTTGCTGAAAATATTTCTTTGCGTAAGAACATCGTCATATATATTTTTTGATGTTTCATAAGCATTTTGTATTTTGTCTGCCATATTACCCTCCAAATTTAATTTTAATTCTAAAAGCTTAAAACTATCGTTCTCTAATCTTCCTGACATTACGATTCATGAGGTGTCTTCCAATATGTCTATAAGCAAATGCTTTAAAGGCTGAAATTTCTTGATGATGTTCCTTCAACAGTTCATCTGGACAGTCATAAACACCAAAATCCTGATTGATTCCCTCGCTTTGAATATAAGTATTGTTCCTATCAAATTCAATAATGAGATTTCTGAAATCCTTGACTGCTACTCCATAACCGCAAAATGCACCTGTACATTCCGAATTTTGTTCCTGTAACTTCTTTATGTAGGTTTTATCCAAAATGAAAGCTTCCAGTTCGTACCACTGATTTTCGAAATTAATTTCTACCCAGCTATGGAAAATACTTTTTGGAGCATTACGGTAAACAAACCCGGTCATAGTCCCTTTCTGCAATCTTTTATCAATCGTAAAACCATGTACTCTGCATGGAATATTGCAGGCACGTAAAAGTGCCATAAATAAAGTTCCTTTTGTATTACATTGTCCATAACCGTCTGCAAGTACTTTTGAAGCTGAAATTCCGTCATCAATATTATATCCAAATAAAACATCATCTCTTACATAGTTGTAGATTGCCTTAATCCTTTCAAATTCACCCATTTCCTTCCATTTCATATTTTGAATAAGTTTTTGAATTGCCGGATTAGAAAAATCAACCATTCGTGTTTCCCTAAGATACTTATCTTTCATTTCCTATCGCCTTTCCCATAGGTTTTCTCACAACACAATGCATTCGCATACCTTTACGAATTTCAAATTTTTCTACTTTTAATCCTGCTTTTTTGCAACATTTTATGACCACATCTCTTGTTGGCACCTGGACATCTCCATGTCCGCATATATTTGCCAACGGCATTTCCAATATATTCATTAGCCATACCAATACTTTATTGTCACTGGTCACATCTCTCAGTATCAATCTTCCATTTGGGCGAAGACATCTTTTCACACTGTCAAAAAATGCCTGTGGATCCGGATAATGATGAAAACTCATAGAACAAATAATTGCATCAAATGAATCATTTTCAAAAGGAAAGTTCTCACAGTCTCCTACAACAAACGTTGCATTTGAAATGTTTTTCTTTTTTGCCTGTTCAATCATGGCCGGAGTCAAATCCAGACCTGTATAATGTCGGTCTGGATATTTTTCTGCTAATAAAGAAATCATCGGAGCCGGTCCACATCCAGCGTCCAATAAATCTCTAAATGGCTCTTTCTCTAATTCTTCCAAAATATCCGGATAGTCCTTCTTACACATTTCGTAAATACCCGCATGGTTACTTTCATATCTTCCTGCTGCTTTTGTAAATTCAGCAATTGACAGTTTTTTGTATTCTTCGTTTTTCATGTTGTTTTCCTCCAATCACACCAGACACCATAAATCAATATTTTCATAGAAATCCGTCCTCTTTACATTGTCCAGTAAATCGCTATCATATATGTTAGTTTTATCTAACCTTAATTTTCTAAAAAACCGTGTGAAACAAAACTGTAATTCCACACGGTTTCTTTTCTTCTGTGTTCAGTATACCACTTTTATCTGGTTTATCAACCAGATTTGTCTCAATTTGTTACGCACTGCGTAACCATTTGGAAAGACCAGTACATCGTTTTCGAAATATACGCCTGAGCATATTGTCGGCACACTAATCTCTTGGTGTTAATCCTACATACATATCTTTGTACTGTTTTGCACTCTTTTCCCAGGAAACATCTTTATCCATATCGCGGATCACCATATCATCCCAGGATTTTCTGTTCTCGAAATAGAGCGTCTTTGCTCTGTTGATCGCATCGTAAAGCAGCCCGCTTTCATATCTGTCAAATGTAAAACCGTTTCCTGTATTTTCAAACATATTATAAGGCTGAACCGTATCTTTGAGTCCTCCGGTCTCTCTTACAATCGGAACTGCACCATATCTCATGGCTATAAGCTGTGTAAGTCCACATGGTTCAAATCTTGATGGAACCAGAAGTGCATCGCATCCTGCATAAATATTGTGAGCCACATTTTCATTGTAAGCAATATATGCACAGAAATTGCCCTTATATTTGTTTTCATAATAGCGGAATGTATTTTCATACTGAGAATCACCAGTACCAAGAACAACCACCTGCGTATGTTCATCCATAATTCCCGGGATTACGTCATTTACAAGATCAAGACCTTTCTGGTTGGTGAGACGTGAAATAAGTCCGATTACCATCTTATGCTCATCTACATCCAGCCCCAGAGATTCCTGAAGAGCTTTTTTATTAATCTTTTTATTCTTTATTGCTGACTTCTCATCATAATCAGCAGCTAACAGCTTATCAGTTGCCGGATTCCAGATATCCGTATCAATACCATTCACAATTCCCAGAATCTTATTGTTGTGATATCTTAAATGCTCTGCAAGTCCCTCGCCATATTCCTCTGTCTGAATCTCCCAGGCATAGGTGTTACTTACGGTTGTAACTTTGTTACTGTAAGCGATACCACCCTTTAACATATTGGCATCCAGCCAGTTCTGAATCATGCAGTCCTTATTAAATACATAATCCGGAAGTCCTGACCAGTATTGAATCATTTTTCTGTCATAAATACCCTGAAACTTCAGATTATGTATTGTGAGTACTGAAATTGCACGTCCTACATCTGTATCCTGGAAACAGGTTCTCAGATAAAGTGGTACTAAAGCTGCCTGCCAGTCATGACAATGTACTACATCAGGAGTCCAATTCAGATAATTAAGGGCAGCAAGGGCAGCTTTTGCAAAATAACAGAATTTCGGAATGTCATCTATGAGATTCGTATATGGATTTCCCCAGGAAAAGAACTCATCATTATCTATAAAATCATAGACAACACCGTCCTCCTGATATTCCATAATTCCCACATAATACTGCTTTCCATCAGAGCAGAGATTCATATCAAAGGAACCCCTGTATTCCATCTTTTCCTGAAATTTCTGAGGAATACATTTATATCTTGGAAGAATAACCTTAACATCAATGTTTAATTTTGCCAGACTCTTTGGCAGGGCAGACATTACATCTCCCAATCCACCGGTCTTAACAAATGGATAACATTCTGATCCAATGAAGGCTACACTTCTTCGCGGTCCCAGATCAGGCTGTTTCGTTGGAATGTTTTGTTCATTCTGTTCAACAGATGGCTTCTGAATAATTGTGGTTTGCTTAACAGAAACATTCTCTACTGTTGGAGCAACAGTCTTAACAGCTTTTTGAGGACTGTTTTTTGCACTGCTTTTTACACTGCTTTTTACGGTGTTTCTTGTATTGCTCTTTGTATTACTTTTCGTATTGCTTTTGGTACTGCTTTTTTGAACTGTTTTTTTTCTCATATCATTGATCTCCCTTTTGCATTTTACAAAGTCCGAAATTTATTACGCCTTAACCAAAATGTCTTCCGGTAAGTTCCTGATAAACATTCATTTTACAGATATTTATCATTTCCTGTTAATCTCAATTATAACACAAAATGCGCAAAGTAACTATTATTATGTGAAATGCTTCCATCACTTAACTCTTACCTGAATGATACAAGCTGGTTTATTCCTTTTCATTATATCTGCCTCTTTTATTTTACAGATACACTACATAGAAAAAGGGATCTTCCACTCAGTCAATTTGAATAAAAAACATAATCTGTTTTTATTTCACGCATTCCATAATTATCATCTCACATCTGTCATATCCAAGTTGTGAGCTGTTCAGACACAGTGTGTAATTGCTGGCTTTTCCCCAGTTCTGATCTGTGTAAAAGTTATAATTTGTTCTTCGCCTTTTATCTGTGTCTGCCATCATTTTCACAGCTTCCTTCTCTTTTACATTGTATAAACCAGTGATACGCTTTATTTTTTCCAGCATGTCCCCATGAATAAATACATTCAGCACATCGTCCCGGTCTTTCAGTATATAGTCTGCATTTCTTCCAATGATCACACAAGGCTCCTTCTCAGCCAATTCTAAAATAATATTTCTCTGTGCCTCATACACCATGTCCTCCACAGATTTTCCTGTGATATCACGACCGGAAAATGCATATGCGAACAAACCTTTTTTCGGAGATAATTCCGCATTTTCCTGAATATATTCCGGTGATAAGCCGGACTTTTCTGCAATCTGACCAATGATATTTTTATCATAATAGGCAATTCCGAGTTTCTTTGCCACTTCTTCTCCGATAAAACGTCCACCGCTTCCAAATTCTCTGCTGATTGTAATGATTCTTTTTGCCATTTCCAGTTCCTCCTTAACGCAAAGTATCAACTTTGTTTTTTCTAATCCTCT
>ENA-OPVU01001401-OPVU01001401.1-human-gut-metagenome-genome-assembly--contig:-NODE-1401-length-12454-cov-2.091701_pt1 | contig 12454 bp, 13 predicted proteins | sample MGYA00241497_ERZ501986 | MGnify/ENA primary metagenome ERZ501986 (study PRJEB25962, sample SAMEA2042995) | human gut metagenome | biome: human gut; feature: human-associated habitat; material: faeces...
CGCGCCTCGGCGCAAGAATGTGCCAAGGCACATTCTTTTTTAGAAAAACAGATTCAAAAAATGGCTGAACAGGGAAACGCCGGAGGAAAATTCTGCGTTTATAAGGAGTAGGAACGTACATTGCGCCGGGAAATGCAGAATTGCGACCCCGCGTGGTTTACACGATCGGAACCCCTGCAGGCAGCATAATTGATTCAGCAAAAAAGCAGGCCGCAGTCGCGGAAGAGGAGAGGAACAATGGAGGACGATAAAATCATCGCCCTTTACTGGGCGCGAAAGGAAGAAGCAATTTCGGAAACGGACAGAAAATACGGCAGCTATTGCCGCAGCATTTCTTTCCGGATTTTAAACGATAAAGAGGACAGCGAGGAATGCGTCAACGATACCTGGCTGCATACCTGGAACGCGATTCCCCCCGGGAAACCGGAATTTCTGGCGGGATTTCTGGGAAAAATAGTGAGAAACCTTTCGATCAGTAAATATCGGGCGGGGCATGCCCAAAAGCGCGGAAGCGGCGAGACGCAGGCGCTTTTGGACGAACTGGAAGAATGTATTCCATCCGGCAAAAGTGTAGAGGACGAGATCGAGGGCAGGGAAACCGCCGCAGCGATCAATCGTTTTCTGGAAACACTGGACGCCGAAAGCCGGAAAATATTTGTCCGGCGGTATTTCTGGGCAGAGCCGGTTAAGGAGCTGGCAGGCAATTTGAATATCAGCGAGGGCAAGGTAAAGTCGCAGCTGTTTCGGATGCGGGCGAAGCTGAAAATGCATCTGGAAAAGGAGGGGATTGCACTGTGAAAAAGAATGAAAAGCTTTTCGACGCCATCGGACAGATCGATGAGCGATATATTGCGGAGGCGCTGGAACCGATGCATCAGGAAAGCGCAGGGACTTCGGATGAAAATAAAGCGGCGATGCCCAAAAAAGGAAAACTGTTTTTTTACCGACAGCGGCGCACCGTGGCGGCAGCAGCCGCTCTCGTTATCTGCATTGCACAGTGGCGGCTGCATTCGGAAGAACCCGGACCGGAGATGGCGGCCTATGATATGGAAGGGCTGAGTGCGGAGGATGGAATCGCACTGCAGGCAGAAGATGCAGCGGCTGTTACTCCGGATGCGGACGAAAATCAGGGGGCGGCAGCCGACCAGAATGCGGTACAGGGACGTATGGCCAACAACGCAGAGACCTGTTTCGCAGAAATTTATCTAGAGGTTGCAAAGGTAAACTCCGAAAAAATAACCTGGCGGATTGTCAATGAAAGCGACACAGAAACCGTCGGCTGGGGAACAGATTATACGCTGGAACGTTTCACAGAAAACGGTTGGGAAATTGTTGAAAATTCCGACGCAGCTTTAGAAACACAAAAAGAAAGCAGTCAGGCGGTTGCAGGAGAAACCAAAGAAGGAACACTGGATTTGGCTGCTGATGGTATCCGGCTGGAGGCAGGGCAGTATCGTTTGAAAAAAGAATGCCGGATTTTTGACGACGAAAACAGCCGCCAGACTGAGCTGACCGCAGAATTTCAGGTTGAACCGTAACCTTTGGCTATAAAGATTTTATTGTGTGCTACAGGTTGTTTTCGAAACCTGTGATTCTGACATCATGATTGTCACAGAGCTGATTTTGTGGTAAACTGATAACAGTTTAGACACAGCGGTGGAGAACTCTGTGAAGCAGGCTTTAAGGCCGGGGCTTTTGACTCAGACATCATAATTCATGACAATAGAATGCTCGCAGAGCGTGCATCCTATTGTTTTACAGGCAGGAAAAGGAGGACAGACGGAAGATGGACGGAACATTTTTTCTTTTGGCAGGCGGACTGCTGATCATTCTTTTTGCAGTAATTGTGGCGGTTGTTTCCTCTGTGACATCGGCAGTAGCGGCGGATGTAGACGATGAGGAAGACTGATTTTCCTGAGAAAAGCGGCAGAAAAGCGGCGATTCAAAATATCAGACGAAGATAAAAGGGCAGCAGGCGCAATAAAGAGCCTGACTGTCCTTTTTAAAGTTTATGCCCGGATATGTTTAAAAGGCAGAACGAATAAATTTTACGGCAAGACGAGCTTTTTATCTTTCCATTTCGATATCTATACAAATAGTTTGTAAAATCTTGACAAAATACAAACTAATTGATTGTAAAATACTGGAAAATACAAACAGTTAGTTTCTCTTCATCTGTGCAGCCAGAAGGTATGATAAGAATATCAGACTAAATTCTGGAGGTGGACATCATGGAGAAGGATGTTTATGTCAAAATTGGTGAACGGCTCCGAAAGCAACGCAGGATAATGGGCCTGACGCAGGAGCAGGCAGCAGAGCTTCTTGGAGTATCAACCACCTATTATGGGGAGATTGAGCGTGGAAACCGCAAACTGACAATTCCGCGGATTCTGACCGTTTATGAAAAGATGAACCTTGAACCTACCTATCTTCTGACCGGAGAGATCCTGACAGACAAGGTTTATGATGAAATTTTTGATGGTTGTCCCAGAGAAAAGGAGCAGGCCCTGGAGGAGGTACTTAGAAGTATTTCACGCCTGTACTGAAGACCGACTGTTTCGAGACAAAGGGGGACCATGATGAGTGGGGAGAGAAATTCGTTTGATAACTTTGAAGAACTGTATACAAACTGTTATTGGCTTGTATACCGATATGTCCGTCATATGGTTGAAAAAGATCTGGCGGCAGCAGAGGATGTGACACAGGAGGTGTTTCTGGTTGCATATCAGAAATGGCAGGAGGTGCGCAGACATCCGAATCAGAAAGGTTTTTTGCTGCTGACAGCTAAAAATAAATTGAAAAAATGGTATGAGCAGCAAGGAAAAATACAGACAGAAGGCCCAGGGCAGGAAGAAAAAGCTGCCCGAAGGCCGGATTCCGGTCAGGAAGGATATTATGTACAGGCAGAATGGAACGCCTTTCTGGAGCAGATTTTTTCCATGCAGGAGCTTTTGATCTGGAAGTTTTATTATGAAAACGGATTTTCCTGCGCGGAGATTGGGGAAAAGATTGGAATATCGGAAAGCAACACAAAAGTCAAGCTGTTCCGAATGCGACAAAAATTAAAAAGCTGTATGGAGGAGTAATCTGACAGGCAGGGGTATGAAGAATCCGGGGATGATTTTGGAAGGATAGCTGTTCGCAACGTATGACTGGCAACAAAGAAGGAGGACAGAAACGTGTCTGAAAAGAAGAATTCACTGGAAGAGAAACGTATTCTGCAGAAAAAGCTGCGATGGTATACGCTGGAAGCGGAGGATGGGGAGTTTAACGCGACGGAAGTGGAGGCAATGTTGGAGCGTCTGGATGAGCTGGAATCGCTGCCGGAAAAGGAGGACGGAGCAGATTTTTCGGAGCCCCAAGAAGCTTTAAAGCGGTTTTACCAAAAATATGCAGGGGAAAATGTGGAAAATTGAGTAAAAAAAGAGGGCGGATGTGGAAATCCGGTCTCTTTTGTTTTGACAACGTATAGGCGCTATGTTAAACTTAGGAAAGTAAAAAGTGGGGCAATATACCCGATTTTGAAAAAGTATAAGACGGAAAAATGGAACGTTCGCGGAATATTTTGAAATTCTGTACCGAAGACACAGCTGCGGATACCTGACCGATAAGATAAAATCATGAGGTGAGTACCTTGGATAAGTACGAATATAAGCTGCGCCTTGAAGAGATCAAGACGCTGAACAAAAAGGGCCGTTTTCAGGAGTCCGCACAGATTGCGGATACGATCGACTGGAAAAAGGTCCGCAATACCTCCACACTTGGAATTATCAGCGATGTTTATAAGATAAACCGAAGATTTGACGACGCCAGGGAGATCCTGCTTCTGGCAAATGAAAAAAGTCCGCAGAACAGGCGGATTGTCTATGCGTTGTGCGATCTGGCGATCAAGACCGGCCAGGTTGTGGAAGCTGTGGAATACTATAAGCAGTTTGTACAGCTTTCGCCAAACGATAACAGTAAGTATATCCTGTTGTATAAAATTTATGAGGCACAGGATATCAGCCTGGAAGAGCGGATCGCTGTTTTGAAAGAGTACAAAAAACGCGAATATAATGAAAAGTGGGCATATGAGCTGGCATTTTTGTATCACAGGGTCGGACTTGCCACGGAGTGTGTAGAGGAGTGCGATCAGCTGATCCTCTGGTTCGGTGAGGGCAAATATGTGCTCAAGGCGATGGAGTTAAAGCGCCTGTATGTACCGCTTTCGCCTGCACAGCAGCAGCTTTACGACAGTCAGTACGGCGGCAGAAACGCAGTAGAGGAAGAACCGCAGGAAGCGCCTGCACAGGAACAGACTCAGGCAGTCCGGTCTGCTGAAAGCAAAGAAAAAGCAGATCTGGATATCCATGTAAAACCGATGGATATGGGACAATATAATACGATCAATTTACAGGAAGCGCTTGCCGCGAGCATGCGTGACGTGTTTGCGGTTGACAGGGAAGAGGTAAAGACGGCTTCCCCTGAGCAAGAAGAACCTGACCTGATGAAAAATCAGCAGACCGTTTACGCTGCAGAAAATGGAAATGGGGAATATCAGGAAGACATTTCCCGTGTCTTTGAAGAATCTGACCGGTGGGACGCACAGGCACCGGGACAGCTCGATACGGAAGAGACGAAGCTGGCGGCAGATGCAGTGGACGCGGCAGAGTCCGTCAGCGTGCAGCCTACACAAAGCACACCGCAGGTGTATGCTGACGTAGAACCGACATTACCTGTCGCATCGTCCAGCGAGGCATGCGCTTATGTTGCCGAGCCGGTAAACGCGCAGCCTGAGGCACCCATCCTCGCGGCGCAGCCCGCGCCGGAACAGACTTCTGCGGTGACAGATCCTGCGGATGCCGGAATGCAGGAAATCCATCCGGCGGTGGTGGAGACTCCCTGGATGCCGATGGAAACCGACAAAATCGAACACGTACAGGGCGTGGAAATACAGGAAAAGGCTGCGGCAGTCCCGGAAAGACAGCCGGAAAGGAAGGCTGTTGTGGGAAACACTAAGATAGAACGCCAGACGACCGGCCAGATGAACATCGAAGAGGTGCTCAAGGAATGGGAACGGCTGAAAAAGGAAAATGAAGAAAAGAGAAAACAGGAAACCAGACAGTGGATGCTCCAGCAGACAGGTTCCCTGTTTGATGATTTTGATGAAAGCTCCAGAAACGGCGTGCTGGAACAGCTGCAGAGAGAAGAATCCCTGCCGGTAGAAGAGGAGAAAGCTCCTGCAAATGCTGAAAATCAGGAAGCGCCTGTAGGAGACAGAGCTGCTGTAGAGACGACTGCAGCAAAAGCACCGCTTGTCGATCCATCCAGAGAAACCGAGACGGAAGAACTCGAAGAGATCGAGGAAGCGCCGCCGGTGGCGGATGCCGCACAGGGCTGCACAGAGCAGAATGCAGAAACAGAAGCGCAGGATGCAGAGCCGGTACAGCGTTATGCGAAACAGGCCGCACCGGAAAGGATCGGAGCACCTGCAACAGAAGAAACCAAAGCACCGCGTCAGGAAGCACCTACACCGCAGCCGGAGACCTCCGGAGAAGAAAAGCAGCTGCAGGAGCGTGTATCCCAACAGCAGGCAGCCGAGCGTGTGCGCAGCATGACAAAGGCAGAACGCAAGCTTTTTGCCCAGTTCATCCCGACCAAACGCGCAATGCGCCAGCTGGTCGCAGCGCTGGATGAAATCAGCCTTTCTGCGTACACCGGAAACGTTGTGATTACCGGTATGCCAGGCTCCGGTACACTGAAACTGACAAAATGTATGATCCGCGAAATTCAGGCGTCCGACGGAAACTTCTCCGGCAAGGTTGCCAAAGTGAACGCGGAGCTGATCAATAAAAAAGATGCAAAAGCGCTTGTGGAAAAGGTTGCAAACGGCGCGCTCGTCATTGAGAAAGCCGGAAAGCTTTCCAACGAGGGATGTGAGAAGCTTGCAGACGCATTGAATCAGGAACATACCGGCATCATTGTATTTGTATTGGATGAAAAACGGGCGATCGACCGTTTATATAAGAAAAACGGAAGACTGATGGAAAGCTTTACCGCGCGGTTTGATATCGCGGCGCTGGACAGCGCAACGCTGGTAAAATACGGCTGTCAGTACGCATATACACAGGAGTATTCGATCGACGAGCTCGGCAGGCTCGCCCTGCATACCAGAATCGAGGATATGCAGACCAGTTCGCATGCCGTTACGGTGGGGGAAGTGCGTGACATCGTGGATGAGGCGATTGCTCATGCAAACCGTAAGACGATCGGACACTTTATAGATATTGTGCTTCGGAGACGCTACGATGAAGATGACATGATTATTTTGCGGGAGAAAGACTTTATCTGAGCGTTTCAAATATATCCAAACAGGGGGTTATTATGGCAAAGGCAAAGACAGCGAAAGCAGTAAAAGCGGCGAAAGTGCCGGAAACGGTATACATTTCGGAGGCCGACCAGTATCTGTTTGCTCAGGGGACGCATTACGATATTTACAAAAAGCTGGGCGCACATCAGTCTGTAGAAGACGGGAAGAAAGGAATGAGCTTTGCCGTCTGGGCACCGCACGCAGCCAGCGTTTTTGTGATTGGAACGTTTAACAGCTGGAATGAGACTGCAAACCAGATGGAAAAGCTGGGACCCGGCGGAATTTATAAGACGTTTATTCCGGACGTTGGTCTGGGAGAGCTTTACAAATTTCTGATTATCACGCCGGACGGCAGAAAGCTGTACAAGGCAGACCCGTTTGCAAACCAGGGGGAGGTACGTCCGGGAACTGCTTCTGTTACGACAGATATTACCAATTTTAAATGGTCGGACAGCAAGTGGATTGAAGAAAGAAGCGCGCAGGATCCGGAAAAAGCGCCGGTTGCAATTTACGAGTGTCACATCGGTTCCTGGATGAAGCATCCGGATACGGAGGATGGATTTTATAATTACAGAGAATTTGCGGATCGTATCGTAGAATATCTGAAAAAACTGAAATATACCCACATCGAGCTGATGGGAATCGCAGAGCATCCGTTTGACGGCTCCTGGGGCTATCAGGTAACCGGCTATTATGCACCGACCTCCCGTTACGGAACACCGGAGGATTTTGCATATCTGGTCAACATGCTGCATCGCAATAAGATCGGTGTCATTTTGGACTGGGTACCTGCCCATTTTCCAAAGGATGCCCATGGTCTGGCAGATTTTGACGGCGAGGCACTGTTTGAATATCCCGATCCCAGAATGGGCGAGCATCCTGAGTGGGGAACAAAAGTATTCAACTATGCCAAGAGCGAGGTTAAGGGCTTCCTGATCACAAATGCCCTGTATTGGATTAAGGAATTCCATGTAGATGGTTTGCGAGTGGATGCGGTTGCCTCTATGCTGTATCTGGATTATGGCAGAAAAGATGGAGAATGGGTGCAGAACCGTTACGGCGGCAATAAAAACCTGGACGCGATCGAATTTTTCAAGCATTTCAATTCCGTGATCCGTGGAACTTATCCGGGTATCATGACGATCGCAGAAGAGTCTACGGCGTGGCCAAACGTGACCGGAAAAATCGGCAGTGACAGCCTTGGATTTACGTTTAAGTGGAATATGGGCTGGATGCACGATTTCTGTGAATATATGAAGCTGGATCCTTATTTTAGGAAGAATGATCATCATGCGCTGACCTTTGCGATGTCTTATAACGATGCGGAGGACTATATTTTACCGCTGTCTCACGATGAGGTCGTACATCTGAAATGCTCGATGGTCAACAAAATGCCCGGCTACAAGGTGGACAAGTACGCAAACCTGCGCGTCGGCTATACTTATATGCTCGGACATTCCGGCAAAAAGCTTTTGTTCATGGGACAGGAGTTCGGACAGGAGCGCGAATGGAGTGAGGCCCGTGAGCTGGACTGGTTCCTGCTGCAAAATGAGCTGAATCAAGGACTGCAGGATTACGTGGCAGAGCTTTTAAAGCTTTATCGAAAATATCCCTGTATGTATGAGATCGACAACAGCTGGGACGGTTTTGAGTGGATCAATGCGGATGATGCAGATCGCAGCACTTACAGCTTTATTCGTAAAACCAGTAGAGAAAAGACAAAGAGACTGCTTTTTGTATTGAATATGACGCCGGTAGAGCGTAAGGATTACTGCGTTGGGGTACCGGAAAAGAAGAAATATAAGCTGGTGTTAAACAGCGCGGAAAAACGCTTTGGCGGCAGCGGAGAAGAACTGAAAACCGATTATACAGCAACTGCAGAGCCCAGCGACTACAAGCCGTACCGGATTACCTTTGACCTGCCTGCATATGGCGCACTGGTATTTGCATTCTGAGAAATGCGTTGTGCGGGTATTCTGATGCCGCAACCAATAGAATACACGCATTGCAGATATTGTCAGAGAGAGAAAAGGACCAAGGGTTCCAGGGGGAATCCAAGGTCCTTTTTTACAGAAAGCGCATCGAAAAAGAGGCCCCTTTGTTTGCTCCTGTTTTCCACTTTTGTATCGTGTGAAAAATACGGTCAGGAAGGATCTTATGCGCCAAATTACACGTCTCCTGCAGAGACTTTATCAAGTCCGTTCCACTGATTGAGGAGATAACGGTAACGTTTCATGGCGGCATTGAGCTGAAAAATGTAGCAGTCGATCAGATCGGGATCGGTCGCGTATTCGAACCCGGCATAGGCATTGTCCAGCTCCCATTTGGCGAGCTGCAGATTGTTTCTCAAGGCTTCTTCGGGCGTTTTTGAGGCAAGCTCAGCGGACGGTCTGCCGCCGATGCGAAAAGAAACTTTCATGTGTGTTCCTCCCGGACAGATAAAGTGGTAACGTTCGAAATCCCCGGTATTCTGACAGCTTTGGCAGGGGAGTTTGTTACAGTATAGAGAAAAACTGGAAGAAATATACATCCGGACAATGAATATCCGGGCAGGGAGAAAAAATATCTGCGGTTGTTTCCATCGTATGATACGAATATCTGCGTGACAGGCAGGAATATATATAGATCAACGAAGTCCGGGCGGGAGGGCTTATGAAAAAGGGAGCGGAGCTTGCGCTGAATTTTATGCTGCGGCTGGTTTTTGGAATGATCGCCATTTGTTTGATAAACGGATATCTGCAGGAAAAAGGACTGGATGCGTGCGTCGGAATCAATGCGCTGAGTGCGTTGACGTCTGGATTTCTCGGACTACCGGGTGTTGCATTGTTGTACGGCGTGCGGGTGTATTTGATGGGGTAAAAATACATAAAGATTGCATACCGGGTTTGTCAAAATGTCACAAGTAACATTTAAGGTACTATCTTGCGCTGGACAGTACAGAAAATCCGGTCTATACTTTGTCTTACCATCAGGCGGGATCAATGCAGAGGCATCTGATCCCGGTCCATACCGCTGATTAGCGGTTCTTATATTTTCTGAATTCTGTATTCTGTTATTTAGGAAATTACCAGGAGGAATACGAACAATTGAATAGACGGACATTGGCGATTTGCGATCCGGAGGAGGCGTATGCATGCAGGCTGATGGATGCGCTGAGCAGACGGGAGGATTTTCCGTTTGAGGTGTTGGCTTTTACGGGAGCAGAGCGTTTACAGGATTCTCTCGCCCGAAAGCCGGTACAGATTTTGCTGATCGCGCAGGGGCTTTTTCGGGAAGAGATGAAGGACTGGGTACGGCATGTCATTTTGCTGCAGGAGGAAGAAAACAGCCCGGTACAGGAGCTTCCGTGCGTGAGCAAGTACAGCAGTGTGCTCCGGATTGCAAAAAAGTCACGGAGACGGCGATGCAAACAGAGAAATTGCCATTTTTGCAGACGGTAGGGAAGGCTTGCGTGTACGGATTTTATACGCCGGTAGGACGCAGCCTGCAGACAACGCTTGCGCTGACGATGGGACAGCTTCTGGCGGCAAATAAGAGGGTGCTGTATCTGAATTTTGAATGCTGTGCAGGGCTGACCGAGATGCTTGGAAAACCGGCGGATAACACAGAGTTTGCAAGTTTGCTGTACTATTTGCAGGAGTCTAAGGAGCAGTTTTTAGGCAGACTGTATCAGGCAGCGGAGTGCATCAACGGAATGGATTTCATTCTTCCGGCGTCATGCGGGTACGATCTGTACGGAATCGCCAGAGAGGAATGGCGGCGTCTGCTGGATTTATTGGATGACGGGCAATATGACGTCATTTTATTGGATCTGTCGGATGGGGTGCAGGGATTATTTGATGTCCTGCGGCGTTGTACGAGGGTTTACACGATCGTACGGGAGGACGGCTTTGCCGCCGCGAAGCTTGCGCAGTATCGGGAGACGCTGGAACGGACGGATTATTCGGACGTCTGGGAGCGCTCGAAAAAGTTAAAATTGCCATTTTTCTGCCAACTGCCCAAGGACATCGGAAATCTGTCGTCCGGGGAGCTGGCGGAATATACGAAGAAAGTGTTGGATGCAGATGAGCAGGGCGGTGTATGAACAGTTCCGCGTGCAGGTGAAGCAGGAAATTCTGCAGAAGCTGGACTGCGGACTGGATTTTTCGGATGGGCAGGTACGACGGCTGATAGATGAAAGGCTCTGCAGAAGCGACTGTATCGGCAGGCTGGACGTGGCAGAGCGAAGAAAGCTTGGCAGAGAGCTGTTTGCGGCAATTCGGGGTTTCGATGTACTGCAGGAGCTTCTGGAGGACAAGCGGATTACGGAGATCATGGTCAATGGGCCGGACCGGATTTTTATCGAAAAGGACGGCAGGCTTACGCAGTGGCAGGGACGGTTTGAAAGTCCTGCACGGCTGTTGGATGTGATTCAGCAGATCGCGGCGGGCTGCAACCGGGTTGTCAATGAGGCGTCTCCGATTCTGGATGCAAGGCTTTCCGATGGTTCACGGGTAAACGTCGTGCTTTCTCCGGTTGCGTTAAACGGTCCTGCGATGACAATCCGGCGGTTTCCGGAAGAGGGAATGACGCTGGACAGGCTGGTGGCGCTTGGGTCGATTACAGAAGAATGCAAAAGCTTTCTCGAACTGTTGGTAAAGTGCCGGTACAACATTTTTATCAGCGGGGGTACGGGGAGCGGAAAGACGACGTTTTTAAATGCGCTGTCGCAGGCGATTCCGCCGGAGGAACGAATCGTGACGATCGAAGACAGCGCGGAGCTGCAGTTAAAATATGCGCAAAATTTGGTTTCCCTCGAAACCAGAAACGCCAACATGGAAGGATGCAGAACGATTTCCGTGCGGGATCTGATCCGCAGTAGTTTAAGAATGCGGCCGGATCGGATTATCGTCGGGGAAGTTCGCGGTGCAGAGATCTGTGAGCTGCTGACTGCCTACAATTCCGGGCACGCCGGGAGTATGTCGACCGGGCACGGAAACACAGCGCGGGACATGCTGCTTCGGATGGAGACCATGCTCCTGATGGGAATGGACATTCCATTGTCTGCCATACGAAGACAGATCGCATCGGGAATTGATATTTTAGTGCATCTTGGAAGGATGCGGGACAAAACCAGAAAGGTACTGGAAATCGCAGAAATTACAGGATTTTCGGAAGGGGAGATTACGACCAGGACGCTGTATGCCTTTGAAGAGGACGAAAACAGTACGCGGGAAAAGGTCAGCGGCAAACTGGAAAAGAAAGGAGAACTTTGTCATGTGGAAAAGCTGGAAGCGGCGGGCTTTGGCTGAGAATAAAACAGACTATTCCAAATACCGGTTTTCCTGGCAGGAATATTTGCTCTGCTTTTTCAAAGCATTTTTTGCGACAGGCGCTTTTACAGGGATGTTCTACCGGTCATGGCTTGGAATGCTGGCGTTTCCGGCAGTATGGAAGGTTTTATACGGACGCGACAAAAAGAACAGAATTCAAAAAAGAAAGGAAAGACTCTCTCTGCAATTTAAGGATACTATCCTGATGGTAACGGCAGGTATCCAGGCAGGGAGCTCCATAGAAAATGCGTTCCTGGATGTGGAACGCGAAATCGGCGTCCTTTACGGACAAAATAGCGAGATGGGACAGGAGCTTGCACTGATTCGCAAGGGACTGACAAACCGGGTGGCGCTGGAGCAGATGCTTCTGGATTTTGGCAGGCGCAGCGGCATCGAAGAAATCCGGGATTTTACAGAGGTGTTTGCAACAGCGCGGCATCTGGGCGGCAACTTAAAGGAGATGATTCAGAGAACGGCAGACCTGACGGGACAGCGGATGGAAACGCAGCGGGATATTGCGACGATGCTGGCATCGAGAAAATATGAGCAGAAGGTGATGATGCTGATTCCGTTTTTACTCTACGGCTATATGCAGGTGTCGTCGAAGGGATTCTTTGACGGACTGTACCATAACCCGGCAGGAATCGCGATTATGACGGTCTGCCTCGGGCTGTATCTGGCGTCGTGCGTGCTGGCGGAGAAGATTATGGATATTCGGGCGTGATAGAGGACATGTGGAAACAGAAAAAAGGAAAAAAGGTTGGACTGTTTCATTCGTGTGCGCTGCGGCTGG
>ENA-OPVU01001402-OPVU01001402.1-human-gut-metagenome-genome-assembly--contig:-NODE-1402-length-12454-cov-1.736027_pt1 | contig 12454 bp, 8 predicted proteins | sample MGYA00241497_ERZ501986 | MGnify/ENA primary metagenome ERZ501986 (study PRJEB25962, sample SAMEA2042995) | human gut metagenome | biome: human gut; feature: human-associated habitat; material: faeces...
GAAGGTACGGCTTTATTCGTGGTAGTTTGTAACAGACATTGTATCTATAAAGTTCCTTATAATGCATTGACTCATACTTTTGGTGAGCCTGAACTATTCGCAGGTGGCTGGGATGAATCCGGTTATGTCAATGGTAGTGGGGTGACTGCTCGTTTCGATAATCCGAGACAACCTGCTTTTGATCAGGATGGGAATATGTTTGTCCCTGAATATGGACGACATACTATTCGTAAAATTACTCCAACAGGTGAGGTGTCTTTGTATGCTGGATTACCTGGTCAAGCAGGATTTACGGATGGTCTTCCAGAGAAGGCTAGATTTAATAAGCCTGAATGTGTGACAGTTTATTTAGATAATTCACTATATGTAGCCGATAGAGATAACCATCTTATTCGTCGTGTAACAGTGGAATAATAATGTATAAAAAGATATATTCATGAAAAATACACAGAAATATTTCATATTACTTTTGATGTTGATATTACTTGTTCCAAGCAATATATGGGGACAAGAAACAAAAAAGGAAATTATAGTCAAAGGTGTAGTGGAAGATGATTTAGGGCCGATAATTGGTGCGTCAGTCGTTGCTAAAAACCAGGCAGGTGTGGGAGTAATCACAAATACTGAAGGTAAGTTTTCTTTGAAAGTGGGACCTTATGATGTATTGGTAGTGACTTTTGTTGGTTATCAGCCATATGAGCTGCCTGTTCTGAAAATGAATGATCCCAATAATGTAACTATAAAGTTATTGGAAGATGTTGGCAAAATTGATGAAGTGGTAATTACAGCCAGTGGACTTCAACAAAAGAAAACTCTGACTGGGGCAATAACCAATGTTGATGTAAAACAGTTGAATGCTGTAGGAAGTAGTAGTCTTTCTAATTCATTGGCTGGTGCAGTGACGAATGTAGATGTAGAGGTGCTGAAATCAAATCCTACGGCGAATCTTTCTAATGCATTGGCCGGAAATGTATCAGGTGTCCTTGCCATGCAAACTTCCGGACAACCGGGTGTGAATACTTCTGAATTCTGGATTCGAGGTATTAGTACCTTTGGTGCAAAATCAGGAGCCTTAGTTCTTATCGACGGAGTAGAACGAAATTTTGATGAGATTTTGCCGCAAGACATTGAATCGTTCTCAGTACTGAAAGATGCATCAGCAACTGCAATATATGGTCAGCGCGGTGCAAATGGAGTTATCTTAATTACCACCAAGCGTGGGGAAAAAGGTAAGGTGAAAATTAATGTAAAAGCAGGATTTGACTGGAATACTCCTGTAAAAGTGCCTGAATATGCCAGTGCTTATGATTGGGCGCGTTTAGCAAATGAAGCGAGAGTAGGACGTTATGAGTCTCCATTATATACTGACGAAGAAATGTCTATTATTCAACACGGGCTCGATTCAGATTTATATCCGAATATAGACTGGAGAGATTTGATGTTGAAAAGTGGCGCACCGAGTTATTATGCGAATATAAGTTTTTCAGGAGGTAGTGATAATGTACGTTATTTCGTATCGGGGCAATATACAAGTGAAGACGGACGTTATCGAACTTCCAGTTCAGAAAATAAATATAATACTAATTCTACATACGAACGTTATAACTACCGCGCTAATGTAGATATGAATCTGACTCGTACAACTGTTTTGAAAGTAAATGTCGGTGGATGGCTGGTAAATCGCAATTCTCCTTCTAGCAGTTCGGGAGATATTTGGGAATCTTTTGCTGCTTTTACTCCGCTTTCGTCACCGCGTAAATGGTCTTCTGGTCAGTGGGCAAGTGTGAATGGGGCAAAAACTCCAGAATATCGGATGACGCAAACGGGGTACCGCACCATTTGGGAGAATAAGATTGAAACTAGTGTGGCTTTGGAACAAGACTTAAAGTTTATTACAGAGGGGTTGAAATTCTCCGGGGTCTTTGCATTTGATACATATAACAAAAATACGATAGTTCGTTCTAAGGAAGAAGAACTTTGGGAAGCAGAGTCCTATCGGGATGAGAAAGGCCAGTTGGTTTTGAAAAGATTGCAGAATGCTTCCGCAATGAGTCAAAGAAAAGAGGTGAGTGGGGACAAACGCTATTATTTGCAAGCGTCATTAGACTATAGTCGACTGTTTGCACAGAAACATCGTGTTGGTGCGTTTGCCATGGTTTATCAACAGGAAACTTCAGATATAAACTTTGATGAGAATGATTTGATAGGGTCGATACCACACCGTAATTTAGCTTATTCTGGCCGCTTTACGTATGCTTTTAAAGATAGATACATGGCTGAATTTAACTGGGGATATACTGGTTCGGAAAACTTTGAGAGTGGTAAACAATTTGGCTTTTTCCCTGCCGTATCTGCCGGATGGGTCGTTTCGGAAGAATCGTTTATAAAGAAGGCCGCTCCTTGGTTGGATATGTTCAAAATCAGAGCTTCTTATGGTGAGGTGGGTAATGATGAATTGCAAGGGCGTCGTTTTCCCTATATTTCTTTGGTAAGTACGGATGATGGAGGTTCTTATTATTTTGGTGAATTTAGAACTAATAGAGTACAAGCTTATCGTATTAAAACTTTAGGAACTCCGAATTTGACATGGGAGGTAGCCAAAAAGTATGATATAGGAGTTGATTTCAGCGTTCTCAATGGGAAATTCACAGGAGCTGTAGACTATTTTGTGGATAAACGTGATGATATTTTTATGCAGCGTAACCAAATGCCATTAACGACCGGACTTGCTGACCAGACTCCAATGGCAAATGTGGGTAAAATGAAATCTTTCGGATGGGATGGTAATATAGCTTTCACTCAGCAAATAGGTCAGGTAAATCTACAACTCCGAGCTAATTTTACTTATCAGACTACTGATATCCTTGATAAGGATGAGGCTGCTAATGAGTTGTGGTATAAAATGGATAAAGGTTTTCAGTTGAATCAAAGTCGCGGTTTTATTGCCTTGGGACTGTTTAAGGATCAGGAAGATATAGACCGTAGTCCATCACAGGCAGGATTGGCAAATAAAGCAGTCCTTCCGGGTGATATAAAGTACAAGGATGTAAACGGAGACGGAATCATTAATGATGATGACATTGTGCCTTTGGGATACAGACAGCAACCAGGACTTCAATATGGTATTGGTCTGAGTGCAAACTGGAAAAACTGGAATCTCAGTATGTTATTACAGGGAACAGGAAAATGTGACTTTTTTGTGGGAGGTAACGGACCGCATGCTTTCCATGATGGTCGTACCGGTAATATTCTGCAAGTTATGGTAGAGGGGAATCGTTGGATTCCAAAAGAAATTTCGGGAACAGAAGCTACGGAAAATCCGAATGCCGATTGGCCACGTTTGACGTATGGCAATAATAAAATGAATAATCGGCCTTCTACATTCTGGTTGCACGACAGAAAATATCTGCGTTTGAGAAATGTAGAACTATCTTATGATTTTCCTCAGTTATGGACACGGAAATTCTATGTAAACAACTTACGTATTGGATTTATCGGACAGAACTTATTGACTTGGGCTCCATTCAAATGGTGGGATCCGGAAGGAACTAGAGAAGATGGAAGTAACTACCCAATCAATAAAACATTCTCATGCTATCTCCAATTTAGCTTTTAATTTTAAAATGTCGAATTATGAAGAAATTATTATATACCATATTGTTGTCCTTAGGTACGTTTTTATTTACTGCATGTACCGATTATATCAATGTGGATAAATATTTTTATGATCAGGTATCATTAGATTCTGCTTTTTCCAAGCGGGTGTATGTAGAAGGATGGCTGTCAAGTGCATATAGTGTAATGGATAATATTGGTGAGTATCGCGAACCGTTTCGCTGGGCAAGCGATGATCTTTATCATCCGGATATGAAAGAGTATGTGGAAGGAAATTACAGTGCCGACCATCAGCTTAGTGATGATGATAGAAATAACTCACGCTTGTGGAAATATTATGAGGGAATCCGTAAAGCGTCTACTTTTATAGATAATGTAGATCGTTGTCCGGAATTGACGATGGATGAAAAAACGGATTTGAAGGGACAGGCACGTTTCCTACGCGCTTATTGTTACTGGGCATTAATACGTGTTTATGGCCCGGTGCCTTTAATCCCGACAGAAGGGTTGGATGTGAATCTTTCCTATGAGGAACTGTCATTACCCCGTGAACCTTTTGATAATGTGGTTGATTTTATAGACGCAGAATTGGCTGAGACTGCCCGCTCGCTGCCAATCAAAAGGACAGTCAACAATTTGGGACGTCCCACCCGTGGTGCTGCATTAGGGCTTCGTGCCAGAGTTTTGCTTTATGCTGCCAGTCCGCTTTTCAATGGAAATATCGACTTTTTTGATGTGAAAGATTGCTATGGAAATCAATTGGTATCTCAAACTTATGATGAGACTAAATGGGCGAAAGCGGCAGCTGCAGCTAAGGATGTGATTGAATTGGCTAAGGCGAGCAATTTGTATGAACTTTATGTTATAGCTCCGAAAGCTACGGTTTTACCTTCTCAGCGTCCACCTTATAATGAACTTTATTCGGACAAGAACTATCCGGAAGGTTGGGCAGATGTCGATCCGTTGCTTTCTTATAAATCAATTTTTGATGGTACGATACTTGGATCGAAAAATCCTGAGTTGATATTTACTAGAACAAGGGAAGGAACTGCGTATATTAATGACTGGGCGTATCAGTCGACTCCTAAAACATTGAGAGGAAATAATCGTTTGGCAGTTACACAAAAGCAAGTCAATGCTTATGCAATGAATGATGGACGTTCAATTACAGAGGCTGCTAGTACGAATGACTATGTGACAGAAGGTTTTACAACACAGGCTTATGCCGCAGAAAATCCATTCTTACCGGCTAAAGTTAATCTGATGTATAATAATCGTGAACCTCGTTTCTACGCATCGATTGCTTATAACGGATCAGTTTGGGAAGCTTCCAGTGCTTCCGAGTCCGATTATCGTGATAAACAAATATTTTATTATCGTGGTTTGAACGATGGTAAGCAGGGATTTAAGGAAGAATGCCCTTTGACGGGAATTACTTTAAAGAAGTTTTATAATTCGGAAGATTCGAGAACGGAAGGCGGATATCTCGTTGATAAGACAGAGATGACAATACGTTATGGTGAAATACTGTTGATTTATGCTGAAGCTTTGAATGAGCTGACTTCCGGACAAGTATATCATCTGACGACTTATACAGGAGCTGATGTTGAAATTCAGCGTAATGTCGATGAAATGCGGTATGCTATAAAGCGTATCCGTATGCGTGCCGGAGTACCTGACTATACTGATGAGACCTATAATAATCCGAATGATTTCCGTGTGAAACTGAAGAGAGAGCGTCAGATTGAGTTATTGGGAGAAAACAGTATGCGTTATTTTGATTTACGACGTTGGAAAGACGCGATGACAGAAGAAAACCAGTTGTTGCAAGGATGCAACATAAATATCAGTGATGACGAAAAGCGTGTAGCTGATTTTTACAAGCCGACTATTATCACTTCGGTGCATAAGGTGTTTGAACAAAGGATGTATTTGTGGCCTTTCCCCACTTATGAACTGAAACGCAATGTAAATATGACACAGAATCCCGGATGGTAATACTTACTAAATTTAGCATGTTATGAAACAAAAAAGATATATATATGGAATCGTGGGATGCCTGCTGATTTCGATGATGTTAGGAATCTCCTCATGTGACGGACTGGAAGACGAATTGTTTCAGAAGAACTCGTATATTGTCCACAATGGATGGCAAGATTATGCTTTAGAAGTGGCTGAGGATAATACGACTATACTTCCGATTTATTTTGGTGTGAATGGCACTTCTGCTAATGACAAGGACATTTGTCTGACCATGGAGATAGACCCTGATACATTACAGAAATATAATTGGGAGAAATATAAAAATCAGTCGGACTTATACTATAAGATATTGCCGGCAGGTACTTATACATTTGATGCAGACTCATGGACTATTCCGAGTGGGGAGCTGAATGCGACGGCTGCTATTAAAATCGATTTGAACAAGATAGAGGAATTAGGAAGCTTGTATGATGATTATGTACTTCCACTTCGCATCACTTCTTCGACTGGTGAACCTATGGGGCAGAACAAATATACCAAAGTGCTGGCACATATCGGGTTTAAAAATGATTATTCTGGTACGTATAGTGGAAAAGGTATTATTACGCAGCAAGGAACTACATATACGACTGAGATTACCAGTACACAGCTTTATGCAATTAACAATGATATTTGCTATATGTTTGTTGGTGAGAAAACTCGTGCAAATACCCCAGACTATTTGAACTATGTGGTTGAAATAAAGCGCGATGAATGGGGAGGTATTACATTATCAAGTGAGGTAGGTAGCTTAGAGTTTAAGTCGTATAATAGTAAACTCAGTCGTAAATATACTTATAATTATAACGACCAGCGATATTATACTGAGATTACCACCGTTGAGCTTGCTTATGAGTATCTGGATAAAACTCAGAGTGAAGATTTGCGAATGACATTCGAAGGATCTTTCTCTATGTCAAGAGATGTGTTGAGAGTGGAATATCCTAATGTAGATGTAGAAGAGTAATTTACCTTAGTTATAATATATATATGAAAGTAATGAAATATTTCGTTTTCGCGTCATTGCTTTGTCTTTGTGCATGTAGCGATGATAACGATAACAAAAATAATGAGATACCCCAAGACCTGGTGGAATTGAAAGTTGACGCCAGTGAAATCAGTATTGCACAGGGGGATACCAGAACTGTAAAAATAACGTCAGGTAATGGCGAATATGTGGTAACTTCGGCAAACGAAGAAGTGGTAACGGCGGAAGTGAATGGCGATCTGGTGACACTGACAGCTGTAGAAGGGCAAAATAATGCTCAGGGAGTAGTGTATGTGAGAGATAAATACTACCAACGTGCTAAAATTTTGGTTAATACGGCAGCAGAGTTCGAATTGAAACTGAATAAGACATTATTTACACTTTATTCGCAAGTGGAAGGCGCAGATGAGGCTATAGTCAAAATCTATACAGGAAATGGAGGTTATTCATTGGAAGTGGTCGACGAAAATAATTGTATTGAGGTCGATCAGTCTACACTTGAAGATTCGGAATCATTTATAGTGAAAGGTATCGCACAGGGAAATGCAGAAGTTAAGATAACAGATCGGAAAGGAAAAGAAGCTTTTGTCAATCTGAATGTGATTGCTCCTAAGCAGATAACGACTGATGCTGATGAAAAGGGTGTGTTGATTAATGCTAATCAAGGTTCTCGGCAAGTGAAGATTCTTACAGGGAATGGAGAATATCAGATTCACGATGCTGGTGACTCGAAAATAATTCGTCTGGAAGTTTATGGTAATATCGTGACTGTTACCGGAAGAAAGGCAGGAGAAACTTCGTTTACTTTAATCGATGCCAAGAAACAGATATCCCAACCTATTCATGTAGTAATAGCGCCGGAAAAGCGTTGGTATATGAATTTAGGCAGAGATTATGCAGTTTGGACTCACTTTGGTGAGATGACCGGTGATGGATTAGAAAGCATCAAGGCTGCTACTAATGATTTCAAATTGAAAAAGATGACCTGGGAGTTGGTAACTCGTATTGATGGAACGAACTGGTTACAGACTTTCATAGGTAAGGAAGGCTATTTCATTCTTCGTGGTGGCGATTGGGAAAACAATAAGGGCAGACAGATGGAACTTGTCGGTATAAGTGATAAACTTAAACTTAGAACAGGACATGGAGCTTTCGAACTTGGAGCATGGACGCATATAGCCTTGGTTGTGGATTGTTCGAAAGGAAAAGATGACTATAATGAAAAGTACAAGCTTTATATTAATGGTAAACAACTTCAGTGGACTGATACTCATAAAACGGATATAGATTACTCTGAGATAGAACTTTGTGCAGGCAATGATGGTGGAAGAGTATCTATCGGAAAAGCTAGTGACAATAGACGTTTCCTTGATGGTGCTATACTCGAAGCACGTATATGGTATGTTTGTCGTACGGAAGAACAGTTAAAGGCTAACGCATGGAATCTTGAAGAAGTCAATCCGGAAGGATTATTGGCTCGCTGGGATTTCTCAGCCGGTGCACCGGTTGCTTATATTGAGGATGGCACTAATTCCGACCATGAATTATTAATGCATATCTCTAAGTACGATAGTTGGAATGCTACGGAATTCCCAATGAGCAGATTCGGGGAAGCTCCTATCGAAGTACCTTTTAAGTAATCTCTAAATTTGAAGAAAAATGAAAGCAATATTCAAACTGTTTATATTGAACCTCTTGGCTTTGGCATTACTTCCATCTTGTAGTGATGATGATCAGTCAAACTCAGAACAGAATGATCCGGTCAGTGGCAATATTTCTCCGGTAGGTTCATTTTCCGTAGAAGCTACCAATAACGAGAATGAACTTCTGGTGAAATGGACCAATCCCAGTAATCGCGACGTGGATATGGTAGAACTCTCTTACAGGGACGTGGAAACGAGCTTGTCTCGTGCTACCGACTTCTCACCGGGACATATCATCATACAGGTAGAACGTGATGTTACACAGGAATATCTGTTGAAAGTTCCTTATTTTGCTACTTACGAAGTTTCTGCCGTAGCTATCAGTAAAGCCGGCAAGCGATCGGTACCCGAAAGCCGTATTATGATGCCTTATCATGAAAAGGTGGATGAGCCGGAACTGAAACTGCCGGAGATGCTGGACCGTGCACATTCTTACATGACTTCTGTCATTGGATATTATTTCGGCAAGAGTTCCAGAAGCTGCTGGCGTGGTAATTATCCTTATGATGGAAAAGGTTATTGGGATGGTGATGCGTTAGTTTGGGGACAAGGTGGCGGTCTTTCGGCATTTGTCGCTATGCGTGATGCAACCAAAGAGAGCGAAGTGGAGAATCTTTACGGTGCAATGGATGATATGATGTTCAAAGGAATACAGTATTTCTGCCAGTTGGATCATGGAATTTTGGCTTATTCCTGCTACCCGGCTGCCGGTAACGAACGTTTTTACGATGATAACGTATGGATCGGGCTCGATATGGTCGACTGGTACATGGAAACGAAAGAGATGCGTTATCTGACACAGGCAAAGGTGGTGTGGCGCTACCTGATTGATCACGGTTGGGATGAGACCTGTGGAGGAGGCGTGCACTGGAAAGAGTTGAACGAACATACTACCAGCAAGCACTCTTGCTCTACCGGACCTACTGCTGTGATGGGCTGTAAGATGTATCAGGCAACTCAGGAACAGGAATATCTGGACTGGGCGATCAAATGTTACGACTATATGCTCGATGTATTGCAAGATAAGTCCGACCATTTATTTTATGACAATGTGCGTCCGAATAAGGATGATCCCAATTTGCCGGGTGACCTTGAAAAAAACAAGTATTCCTACAACTCCGGACAACCATTGCAGGCAGCCTGTCTCTTATATAAGATTACCGGCGAACAGAAATATCTGGATGAAGCGTATGCGATTGCTGAAAGCTGTCATAAGAAATGGTTTATGCCCTATCGTTCCAAAGAGCTGAACCTTACTTTCAATATTCTTGCTCCGGGACATGCCTGGTTCAATACGATCATGTGCCGCGGATTCTTTGAACTTTATTCTATAGACAATGACCGTAAATATATCGATGATATCGAAAAGTCAATGATTCATGCGTGGAGCAGTAGCTGTCATCAGGGCAACAACTTGCTGAATGACGATGATCTGAGAGGGGGGACTACCAAGACCAGTTGGGAAATACTCCATCAGGGAGCATTGGTTGAATTGTATGCCCGGTTAGCAGTATTGGAACGTGAAAACCGATAGTTGAATGATTCCCGTTCAGGGAAAATAAGAAAATAAAAAAGCCATCCCCGGAATAGACGAAGTAGGGATGGCTTTTTTGTAGTGTGCTTACTATTGTTCGGCAGACTATGTTCCGTGAGTTTTTGGAAAGGTTATTCCTTGACAGGCTCAGCCGGTTTGTCTTTGGATGCAGTGTCAGTAACGACTGTATCGTTGACAATAGCGGTCGGTGCACTCAGTTCTGTCTTAACAGGTTCCTCGCTCTTGGTTACAGTATCTTTTACTACTGTATCATTAACGATAGCTGTTGCATTAACTTCTGTCAGGGCTGTCGCAGCTTCTGCAGAGTTCTGAGCCTTAACAAGGAATGAACCACCACAAACAAACATAAACATTGCTACTACTAATACTAATTTTTTCATAATCGTTTGCTTTAATGATTATTAAACATATATTTTCAATTCTCTCTTATGTGTTAGGGAATCGGTTGTTACGTTATCTAACGGCTAATTAAAGGTCAAAGTGTGTGCCAAAGACTGATGCATGCTGTTAATGCGTTGATTATAAGTGAAATATGTAGATTGTGTACATTGTCTATAGTGTGGAAACGTATGGGAAATGTGTGGAAAATGGGGCAGGGAGTGTGGAATATTTCTACAGTAATATACTTTGCTAAGTAACGATAAATAATGCGAGAATGGTTATGATACAATCAATAGCTATTCTATTTTTCTTTCGTATCACCTAGGTTGAACAATTGAATCACCTAGGTAATACATTCGTCACCTAGGTACTACGAAATAAAATAACTAATAAAAATGAAAGTTTCGGCAAATAGAATGCTTGTTTAGCGGTAACTTACCCTAAACGGCATGGAAATGAAATACCTGACTAAACAGTTGAAAACTATTCGATTTCATCCGGCCAAGGACAGGGCTTACCTGTGGCTTTGACAGTCGGACGCTGGGCATTTACTTTTCTCAAATAGGTTCCTAATTCTTTAGAAAGGTGTCTGACAATATCCGGATGTTGCGTGCTGAGGTCATGACTTTCGCCTATATCATCGGGAATATTGAATAGCTCTTTTTTGCCTGTGCCATAGTAATAGATCAATTTCCAGTCACCATTGCGTACGGCACAATTAAAGTTGATTCCCGGACCGTCGTTTCCCCAGTTGTTGGGCATGTTCCAAAAGAGGCTGCGCCCTTTGGAAGGATTTCCGGTTTGTTTCAGCAGAGGCAGGAAACTGATACCATCGATAGGCTGAACCGTTTGGTATTTTTTGATACCTGCCATTTCGAGGATAGTGGGATAAAAGTCTTCTATCAGCAGATAATCATTGCATTTGCTGTTAGGCGCTACGACACCGGGCCAGCTGACGATCATCGGCTCACGGATGCCACCTTCATAGGTGGAGCCCTTACCACTATTCAGTGGATGGTTTTGTGTATGGAGTTTGCCGTCACGCCAGTATGATTCGGCGGCAAGTCCTCCGTTGTCGCTCATAAAGATGATGATGGTGTTGTCAGCTTCTCCGCTTTTTTCCAGCCAGTCCATTAAATCACCCAGACTCTTATCCATACCTTCTATCAGCGTGGCATAAGCGGCTTCGTGATCGGTCATGCCTTTTTTCTTGTATTTGTCGTAGAAACGTTTGTCCTTGTCCAATGGGACATGGATGGCGTATTGAGACATATATAGGTAGAAGGGTTGGTTGTACTTCTTGGCTTTGTTCAATGCTTTGATGGCTTCCAAGGTTAATGCTTCGGTAACGAAGGTTTCCGTTCCCCAGTACTTCTCAAGTCCGGGAACGGCCATGAGCGATATCGGTTTTCCGTTTTTGTTGTGACCATAATTTTCTTCTCCCAGATAGCTGGCAAGTCCTCCGGCTGCGTGTCCGGCTATGTTTACTTCGAATCCCCAGTGGTGCGGGTCTTCTCCCGGAGTGTCGATCGCGCCGAAAGGGGCCTTCCCGCAGTGGATCGTGTGGTATCCGCTGTTCTTCAGGAGCTGGACGAAAGAGGTTCCGACGAAGGTGTTGCTGGTCCCCGGAACCTGGCTGACACCGTTATAGTTCCAATCCGGTATGGCGAGCAGGCTGTCTTTGCGGTCGGTTGTCTTGTCTTTCTGGAGTGTCCAGTTGGTGACACGGTGGCGGGCAGCATTCGTCCCGGTGATCAGGCTGCAACGGGACGGAGAACTGATACTGCTGTGTGAACATGACCCCCTGGCGGGCAAGACGCTCCATGTTGGGAGTCTCGTACACTTCGTTATAATGTGTCTTTTCTTTCCAGAAAGGTAAGGAAGTATCTTCCCATCCCATATCGTCAACCATAAAAAGGATGATATTCGGCCGTTTGACAAGCTGGTCGGCAGCCTGTATATTTTCCGCCTGGAAAGCAGGAAGGATAGCTAAAGGCAACAAGATTCGTTTGTCCATCTTTTTTGTGTTTTTCAGTTGAGTTGCTTGTATGACAATTTGATTGTTTCGTATGGAAACGAAACAGGCCGGCTGTGAAAATCGTCCGGCCTGATGAGTATCGTTCTTTTAATCTTTCTTTACCGGCGGATAGTCGATCGTATAATGCAATCCGCGGCTTTCTTTGCGTTCCA
>ENA-OPVU01001404-OPVU01001404.1-human-gut-metagenome-genome-assembly--contig:-NODE-1404-length-12418-cov-2.578500_pt1 | contig 12418 bp, 9 predicted proteins | sample MGYA00241497_ERZ501986 | MGnify/ENA primary metagenome ERZ501986 (study PRJEB25962, sample SAMEA2042995) | human gut metagenome | biome: human gut; feature: human-associated habitat; material: faeces...
TGCCTTCGGTCGCTGCGATCGACGGGGTGCTGAACTTCGAGAATCACGACTATCTCTTCTTCTGTGCCCGCCCGACTTTCGACGGTTATCACAGTTTCGCCCGCACGTACGGCGAACATCTGGCTAATGCCCGGGCTTATAGTGCGGAGTTGAATCGTCGGAATATTAAATAATTTCCGTATATTTGCCCTCCCTATGTTGGTTAAAATCTATACCGAGAATCCTTCCGAGAAGGAGATCGACCGGGTGGTGAACCTGCTCGAAAGGGACGGCGTGGTGATCTATCCGACTGACAGCGTCTATGCCTTCGGCTGCTCGATCCGTTCGGCGAAGGCCGTCGAGCGGCTGCGCCGGATCAAGGGGAAGGATCTCACGACGTTTTCCGTCGTGTTCGATTCGCTCGGGCGGATTGCCGACTATTGCCGGGTGGATAACGCCCAGTTCCGGTTGCTGAAACAAAATCTGCCGGGGCCTTTCACCTTCCTGCTGGATGCATCGTCGCGTATGCCGCACAAGGCGCTCGAACGGCGCCGTACCATTGGGATCCGCATTCCGGACAATTTGATTCCTCGGGCCATCGTCGAGCGGTTGGGAGCTCCGCTGCTGACCTCTTCCGTGCTGGATGACGAGGAGACCGAATATATGACCGATCCGGAGTTGATCCACGAGCGGTATGGCCGGGACGTAGAGCTGGTGATCGATGGAGGTGCGGGCGATGCGGTGCCGACGACCGTCGTAGATCTGACGGGCGGTGAGCCGGAGATTTTGCGGGAAGGTAAAGGTATATTGCGGGAATAAACATATGCTAAAAATAGAAGAAGAATGACAAAATTCAAATTCTGGAACGAGGTCTGCAAGTACGGAGCGATCATCGGACTGGTCATGTCCGTGGCTTTCGTTATAGAGCAGTCCTTGATGTTGTCGGGATGGTTTTCGACGATGGGGCTGGTGTGGATCTTGGCCGCAGTCGTTTATATCGCGCTGCTTTACCGTTTCGCCAAGCGCCGCCGTGAACAGTACGGTCACGAACAGGGATTTCCTTTGAGCCGCGGCCTGGGTTTCATTCTGGCCCTGATTCTGTCGTCGGCCCTGATCAAGGGGGTGGTGGAATACCTCTATCGCAGTGTTTTCATCGGATATTCGGAGTATATCGACCGATATACTTCCGCATTGATCCGGTTCGCCGAGGACGGAAAACTTCCTGCGTCGATGGAGGGCGTATTCGCCGAAATGCTGAAAACCATACAGGAGGCGCCGGAGCCTTCCATTCTGGCTACCGTATGGGCTTCGATCTGGGGCAACCTGATCGTCGGCCTCGTCCTAGGGCTTATTTTGGCCGGTATCCTGGCGCGTGCACCCCGGCCTTTCGGTCCTCAATCCGAAGAGTAGAAGAACGATGGATGCTACGCTCGACATATCGGTCGTCGTTCCGCTTTACAACGAGGAAGAGTCCCTGCCGGAGCTGGTCGAATGGATCGACCGCGTAGCTCGCGGCGAGGGTTTGTCCTACGAGGTGATCCTGGTGGACGACGGTTCCGGCGATGGTTCGTGGCGCGTGATCGAGAGTCTGCACGAGCGGTTTGCGGCGGTGCGGGGGATCAAGTTCGCTCGCAACTACGGCAAATCCGCCGCTCTGTATTGCGGTTTCGCCGAAGCACGCGGCGAGGTGGTTTTCACGATGGACGCCGACTTGCAGGACTCGCCGGACGAGATTCCGGCTCTGCGGCATATGGTCCTCGACGAGGGGTACGATCTGGTGTCGGGCTGGAAAAAGAAGCGTCATGACCCGGCGGGGAAGCGGTGGCCGAGCAAGTTTTTCAACTGGACGGCCCGCATCGTTTCGGGAATCCGACTGCATGATTTCAACTGCGGACTGAAGGCCTACCGCCGCCGGGTGGTCAAGGCGATCGAAGTCTATGGCGAGATGCATCGTTATATTCCGATTCTGGCAAAACAGGCCGGATTCAAGCGGATCGGCGAGAAGGTCGTCGAGCATCGCGCCCGCAAGTACGGTCATTCGAAATTCGGTATGGAGCGGATGGTGAAAGGGTATCTGGACCTCATTACGGTTTCGTTTCTCTCGCGTTTCGGTCGTTCGCCGATGTACTTTTTCGGCAGCCTGGGAACGTTGATGTTCCTTTTCGGCGGCTGTACGACGGCGTGGGTGATCGGTGTCAAGTTGTATAAACAGTGCCATGACCTGCCTGTGCGGGCCGTAACGGACCAGCCGCTTTTCTATCTTTCACTGCTGGCTGTCGTGCTCGGCGTGCAGTTATTCCTGGCGGGATTCCTGGGCGAGTTGATCGACCGGAATGCCGCGGACCGTAATAAATACCTGATCGAAAAAACATTGGATAATCAATAAACCTTGCAGAGCCTGCGATTTTCGGCAGGATTCGAAGAGGTTCGCATAAACAAAATAGAAGTTATATGATTCAACGTATTCAGACTCTGTATCTGTTGCTGGTCGTCGTACTGACGGGATTGGCCTTGTGGCTGCCGCTGGTCGATTTCACCGTTGGGGCGGACACTTGTACGCTGACCGCTTTCGGCCTGAAGGATGCCGCCGGTATCACGTTGTTGCCGACGGTGTATCTGGGGGTTGTTCTGGTTGCCGCCTGTCTGGTGCCGTTGGTGACGATTTTCCTTTTCAAGCGCCGCCTGGTGCAGATCCGGTTATGTGCCGTCGAGTTGGTGCTCCTCGTCGGTGCCGGAGCGATGATGGGAATCTATTTCTACCTTTGTAACCGTTACTTCGCGGAAAGTGAATTTTACTCTCATACTCTTAAAATTTCGCTCGTTTTCCCGCTGGTCTGCCTGGTTTTCGACTTGCTGGCTTTGCGGGCGATCTTCCGGGACGAAAAGCTGGTGCGGTCGCTCGACCGGATTCGCTGACCGGACGTATTTCTCGGAAAAAAGGCGTGCGGTCAAAACTGCACGCCTTTTGTGTTTATTTTGCCGGGAAAGAATACGGTTTGGTGGGGTTTTTGATACGAAATAAAAATCCGGTGTGTCGTTATATTTGATTTAACGGGATTGTAATACGAAAATAGTGTTCGAATTATTGTCGAAACAGGAAAAAATAGTATTTTTACAAAAAGTTTAAGAATAAATACTTTGTGTAAAGTATTATAAAACGAAGTTATTTTTAACCTATTTTTATATCACTCTAAAATTTAATTGTTTATGAAAAAGAGTAGCATTTGGAAATTGCTCTTCAGTGCATTGACCGTGTTCGCCGTAGCGGTGTTCGCGGGATGTACCGACGACAATGACGACATGGGCGCTCCCTATCTGAACGTCACGCCGGAGAACCTGACGTTCGATGCGGAGGGACAGCCCGCAGATGAGTACAACGGTACTTTTATCGTTGAAACGAACCGTCCCTGGCGTGCTATCGTCGAGGACGAACAGACTTGGGTGCGCCTTTCGGCTACCGAAGGCGAGGGCGACGCTGCCGTGACCGTTACGGTACCCGCTTCGAACATCGGTCAATCGGCCAAGGTGACTTTCGAGGTTTACAACTCCTACGGCGCATTGATTCAGAAGGATGTCAATGTGCTTCAGGGCGAAGTGGTGCCGCCGACGCTCATCTTCAACGAAACCGCAGGTAGCGAGTCCGTTGCGAACCCGTATCCGTTGGTTGCCGACTATACGGGTTGGAACACCACCGGCGAGGGGGCTTCGAAGGTTTCCTACGAGGGCGTGAATACTTCGATCCGCGCTTCCGGTAAGAGCAGCGCGGGTGCTTATGACGGTGCTTCGGGCCCGAACGTGATCTTCTTCGGCTCGGCTCCGGCAACCTTTACGGTTAAAGACATAACGCTCGCCTCCGACCAGACCAATCTGAAGCTGACTTTCGGCGGACAGTATTACGACGGTGATAACAATGACAATAATTTCAACAAGGACAACTTCGTGGTTTATCTCAGTGCGAACGGAACGGACTATACTCCGCTGTCTTACGAGGTAAACGACGGTGATCAGGTCGATCCTTACTGGGTATTTGCAACCAAGAACTTTACGCTCAAGAATGCGACTTCGACGCTTTACATCAAGTTCGAGGCGAAAGCATCTTCGAAGTTCCGTCTGGACGATATCACGCTGATGACCGGTAACGGCGGCGAGGAGATCGACTTGGCGGGCGGCGGTGTCGTGCCTCCCGATCCGAGCGGCGATGCGATTTACGAGAACAATTTCGACAAGACGCCTGCCGAGAAGGTTGATAATAAATGGCCGTTCCTCGATCAGACCGATGCATGGCAGAATGCTTCCGGTACGGGTAATTCGACGGTGACCTATACCTCTGCGAACGTATCGGTGCGTACTTCCGGTAAGCTCAGCGGCGGTTACGACGGTGCTTCGGGTTCGAACAAGATTTTCTTCGGTTCGGCACCTGCGACTTTCGACATCAACACTATTACGATGCCTGCGGGCAAGACCAACTACCGGATCATCTTCGGCGGTGCTTATTCGCAGAGTAACGGCGGTACTTACGACAACATTTTCAAACCCGAATCGTTCCACGTTGCCGTAGGTAACGGAACCGACTGGTCGGGCAATCTGACTTACGAGAAGATCGGCGGCAGCGATACGACCGATCCTTACTGGGTCCAGTTCGCCGTAGATTTCACGCTCAAGGAGGCTGTCAGCCAGCTTTCGATCCGTTTCACGGCTGATCTGGCGTCGGTATTCGCAATCGATGACGTACAACTCGTCGAGGGCAACGGCGGTCAGGAGGTCGATCTCGAAGGCGGTGTGGTGCCGCCCGATCCGGGTGAGGCTACGGCCATTACCATTCCCGAGCTGATCGCACAGATGACTGATACGGAGGCTCCGGTGGATGCCAATGCAGATCGCTATCTGGACGCTGTGGTGATGAACGATGTGGCCGGTGCCAATTATACCTTCAACAACCTGATCCTCGCTACCGAGAATGCGACGGAGGCCGGTAACGGCATCACGCTCTACGGCAGTCAGGTAGAACCTTCGACACTTGGTCTGAACAAAGGCGACAAGGTGCGCGTAACCCTCTATAAGGGGCTTGCCAAGGTAAAGAATTACAATGGTATGTACGAAGTGACGGGCGACAGGGAAGCGACCTGGTGCAAGGTCGAGAAGACCGGTACGGTGACTTCGATTCCTACGGCGACGATCGCTGCTGCGGATCTGGCGAAATATCAGGGTATGGCCGTGACGATCGCCAATGCGTCGGTTGCCCAGGCAGGTGTTTGGGCGAGCGCCAGCGCACTCTCTTCGCATACTTTCACTGCCGATGGAGCCAATTTCACCGTATTCTGCAAGCAGAGCGATGAAAAGAACCCGAGCGTGTTCCTCGACGTACCTTTTAAGGCTGGCTCGGGCAATATCTCCGGTCTGGCTGCTGTATATATGAATAATTCCCAGCTCGTTCCGCGCAATCTGGACGACGTGGCCGCTTTCAGCGACAGCTCGACCCCGATGATTACGGGTGTAACTCCGGCCAGCCTCTCCTTCGAGGCTGCGGGCGGCGAGAAGACGCTCACGGTTTCTGTTATCAACCAGGGTGACAACCAACTCTCCGTAAGCGGCCTCACCGCTCCCCTGAGCGCTACGGTCAGCGGCCTGACCGTGACGGTCAAGGCCGATCCGAATACCGGTACGCAGCCCGTTAATCAGACGCTGACCATCACGTTGGCTAACGGTAACAGCAAGACCGTGCCCGTCGTATTGGCCGGTCAGGGCGGTAGCGAAGGTGGTGACGCTACGATTATTACCGTTGATTTCGGTGAAAGCGCTCAAGGGCTTCCGACTTCTAAGGCGGACGGAGCCGGTCCTTCGGAGAAGACCTATACGTTTAGCGGATATGAATTCATTATCAATGTAGCGGCAGGAGCTAATGTTTATTGGTTGGATGGTTCGAAATGGAACACTACTCCTCCGAATAAAGCGATGTATTTCAACGGTGACGATACCTATATTCAGTTCCCGGTGGTTGCCGGCAAGAAGCTGACGAAAGTTGAATTCTCATCTCCGTACGGTGCTGGAGCCGGTGTCGGGATTGTGATTAAGGATACTTCCGATGCTATTGTCGCCGGCGGAGAGATGCAGACCATCAACGCCAATGAAACCATTACGTTCAACCTGACCGGAACGACTGCCGATACGGCATATCGTATGGCCAGAACGGCGAAGAATGCCCAGTGTACGAAACTCGTACTTTCTTACGAGTAAATAAAGGTAGTTCGAAATTAAACTCTTGGAGGAATCATCCCCTCCAAGAGTTTGGTTTCTCGGATAGTTTTTTATAGTTTACCGATGATGTCGATGTTCAGATATTGTGAGAAGGGATGGAAATGGCTGTTCCTGACGATGATTGCGCTCTCTGTCGTAGCTTGCGGCGACGATACGGACGATTTTTGGGGTTCTGCCGTATGGCGGACCTCTTCGACGGTCGGAGCTGCGGAGGGTTCGGCCGCCATACAGATTGAGGGACCTGTCGGCGCCGGATGGCGTGCCGAAATCAAGGACGGAGGTGCTTGGTGCTCGTTCAGGCTCAACGATCCGACGGTCCTCGTGAAGGAGGGCACCGTACAGAGTTCGAACATCAGCAATATCCTGGACGTTTATTATACGCGGAATACCGGGAGCGGGGAACGTTCGGCGACCATCGAATTCGAATTTTTCGGCGGTGAGCCGCAGGTGCTCGTGCTGACGCAGTTTTCGGCCTCTTCGACCAACGATCCCTACGATGAAGGTCATGCGAAGGCCTGGGCCGAATTGCCGGAAAAGCGAGTCGATGAGAATTTCGTTTACGTCAGCCACTTCGCTTCGCTCAATAACCGCACCGTGCGCAACTATTCGTTCTGCTACGACAAAACGCTCCATGTGGCGCATTGGGTGGCTTATCCGCTGCATTCGGTATATAGGGGGTCGATAGACCGTACCGACGATTTTCAGTACGATCCGAAGGTCGATTATCCCTGGCAGCCCAACCTCGCGGCCGGTTCCTATCGGGGCAGTTACGACCGGGGACATCAGCTCCCTTCGGCGGACCGTACGGCTACGCGGGAGTTGAATCTCCAGACGTTTTATGCGACCAATATGACGCCGCAGCTCAACCGGCTCAACCAGGATATGTGGGCCAATCTCGAAGCCAAGGTGCGTGCGCAGATATGCAACGACACGCTTTATGTGGTGACCGGTTGCTATTATGCCAATACCAATACGACGACGACCGACCGTGACGGGAAAGTTTGTCCGGTCCCGACGAATTATTTCAAGGTATTGCTTCGCACGCGCACCGGTACGACCGGTAAACGCATCGCGGATTGTTCGGCCGATGAATTGAAGACGATCGGATTTTGGGTGGATCAGAAGAGCTACGGCGATATTCAGCCGCCTGCGTCCATTTGCATGAGCGTGGCGGAGATTGAAAAGAAGACCGGCTTTACGTTCTTTCCCAATATTCCCGAGTCGGCTGCGGAATCCGTAAAGGCACAAAACTCTCCGAGCCAATGGGGAATCCAAAACTAATTTGACTTATGAAAAAACGACTGATTTTTACAGGACTACTGGCCTTACTGTTCGCAGCCTGCTGTTTCGCGCAGAAACCGTACAAGGTGGTCTTTTACAACTTGGAGAACTTTTTCGATACGATCAACGATCCTGAGGTCAATGACGACGAATTCACACCGGAAGGACCTAAAAAATGGAATTCTGTCAAGTATGCGAAGAAGTTGGGCAATACCGAAAAGGTGCTTTTCGATATTGCCGGTATCGATAAGGATTATCCGATCGTGATCGGCGTATCGGAGGTGGAGAACCGCTCGGTGCTCGAAGATATCATCGCTACGCCGAAGATGGCTCCGGGCAATTACCGGATTTCGCACTACGACTCTCCCGAAGCTCGCGGTGTGGACGTCGCTTTTATGTACCGTCCCGATGTCTTCAAGCTGGAGGGCAGCGCACCGATCCGCACGCAGATTCCTTCGCTTCCGAATTTCAAAACCCGCGATATTTCGACCATGTGGGGTACGATCGACGGCGAACCGTTCTTCTTCATGGTGGCTCACTGGCCTTCGCGTCTGGGCGGCAAGGACGCTTCGGAGTTCAAGCGTATCGCCGTCGGCGAGCAGATGCGCCGAATCGCCGACTCTGTCCTGAAGGTCAATCCCGCGACCAAGATCGTGGCGATGGGCGACTTCAACGACGATCCGACCGATCAGAGCATGCTCGAAGGATTGGGTGCCAAGCCCAAGACGAAGGAGCTTCAGCCGGGTGATTTCTTCAGTCCGTTCCACGCCGTGCTGCGTGCCGGTATGGGAACGCTGGCTTACGGCGACGCCTGGAATCTCTTCGACAATATCGTAGTGTCGGAAAACCTGGTCAATGCGAAGCCCGGCGAGTTGCGTCTGGTGCGGGCTCCGGGATCGAAGTACTACGGGAATGTCTTCAAGCGTAACTATATGATCCAGCGGGAGGGGCAGTTCAAAGGCTATCCTTTGCGCACGTACGTCGGAAACAATTTCCAGGGCGGTTACAGCGACCACTTCCCCGTTTATATCTACATCGGTAAATAAATACCTTAACTTGAAAGGATATGAAAATAAAAAGTTTACTAATTTTTGTATTTACCCTGATGTCGCTGACTGCGTTCGCTCAGAGCGGCGGTATCAAGGGTAAGGTCGTTTCCCGCGAGGGACGTGTCGCGGTGGACGGGGTGAAGGTTTCGGTCACTCCCGGTGAAATGACTGCCACGACCGACGGCCGAGGTGGTTTCGTGATCGAGAATGTCGAGCCCGGCGAATATACGTTGCAGTTCGAGGCTCCCGAATTCGAGCCTTTGACGCTCGTGGTGCGCGTGGACAAGATGGTGCGCGACATCAATACGGTGATTCTGGTCCCCGAAGTGCTTTCGACCGTAATGGACGATTCGATCTTCGCAGAGTTCGACACCGAGAGCGGCAACGATGCGCAGTCGCTGCCTTCGTCCCTTTCGGCTTCGAAGGACGTTTTTAACAACATCGCTTCCTACCGGTTCAGCGAGATGCGTTTCAACGTGCGTGGTTACGATTCGCAGTATTCGGACGTTTACCTGAACGGTATTCGCTTCAACGACGCTATGACGGGCTATACGCCCTGGTCGTTGTGGAGCGGTCTGAACGACGCTACGCGCAACCAGGAGATCACCAACGGTTCGGTCATGTCGGATTACGGCGTGGGTAGCATCGGCGGTACGACCAACATCAACGCCCGTGCTTCGCAGGTGCGCCAGGGCCTTCGCGTGAGTCTGGTGAACGCCAATTCGATGTATCGCTTCCGTGCCATGGTGACCTATGGCTCGGGTCTGCTGGACAACGGCTGGTCCTATGCGTTGTCGGTATCTACCCGTCAGGGCGGCAACTCCTACGTGGACGGCGTCTATTACAACTCCTACGGATATTTCGCTTCGGCCGAGAAGATTTTCAATTCGCGTCACCGGTTGGGCTTCACGATTATGGGTGCTCCCACCGAGCGCGGTGCGCAGCAGGCTTCCACGCAGGAGGCTTACGATCTGGTCGGCAACAACTATTACAACCCCAACTGGGGCTACCAGGACGGCAAGATGCGTAATGCGCGCGTGCGTAACAGCCACGAGCCGATCGCTATGATCAACTATACGTTCGATCCCAATGAGCATACCCAGTTCAACCTGGCCACTTCGTTCCGTTTCGGTAAGAACGGTTATTCGGCGCTGACGTGGTACGACGGTGCAGACCCCCGTCCCGATTATTACCGCTATATGCCGAGCTACAAGTTGCTGAACGCTACCGACCTGGAGGCCGCTTCGATGGCTGCGGCCAGTCTGGCGGATCAGTGGATGCGCAACGTGGGTAATATCCGCCACTTCGACTGGGACGAAATGTACCAGACCAACATGAATTTCCGCAATGCCGAGGATGAAGCGATATACGGTCCCGGCGCCCGTTCGAACTATATCATCGAGGAGCGCCATACCGACCAGTTGGACTGGAACCTCGCCGCGCAGATCAGCCGAATCTATAAGGATAACTCCCGTCTGACGGCCGGAGCCAACGTCCGCATCAACCGCACGTGGTACTACGACGAGGTGAAGGATCTGCTCGGCGGCGACTATTACGTGGACGTCGATAAATTCGCACAGCGCGACTTCGGCGATCCGATCATGGCGCAGAACGATATGGATTATTATAACCAGTACGGTCATGCAAGAGCCGTCAGAGAGGGCGACAAGTTCAGCTACAACTACAAGGCGCATCTGCGTTCCGGCGGTGTATGGGCTACTTATGCCACCCGTTTCGGCGGTTTCGGCATGAAGTTGGGCGCCGAGCTCGGCGGACTTTCGATGTGGCGCGAAGGTCTTTGGCGCAAGGGTCTCTTCCCGGATAATTCGAAGGGCAAATCGGAGAAACTCGAATATTTCGTATATAAGGCCAAAGGTAATTTCGACTATGTCATCAATGCCAACCATACTTTCGAACTCAACGCCGTGGCGATGCAGAATGCTCCTGCGTTCCAGTCGGCCTTCGTTTCGCCCCGTACGCGTAATTCGGTAACTCCGGGGCTTACGACGGAGAAGGTTTACGGCATCGACGCTTCGTACAACCTGCGTTACGGCGATTATAAACTCCGTGTTTCCGGTTATTATACGAAGGTGAACGACCGTTCGAAGGTGATCTCCTTCTACGATGACGTGCTGAAGACCTATACCAATTTCGCCTTGAGCGGTATCGACGAGCAGTATTTCGGTCTGGAAGTCGCCGCTTCGATTCCGATCTACAACGGTTTGTCTTTGAACGGTGCGATCAGTTGGGGTCAGTACACTTACACGTCGAATCCCAATTACGTGCAGATTGCCGACAACAGCGCCGAGCCGCTGAACTCCGGTACGGTCTATTGGAAGGATATGCGCGTGGAGAGCACTCCGCAGACGGCTATGAATATCGGTTTGTCGTACCGCGGTCCTCATAACATCTACGCATCGATCGATCTGAACTATTACAACAATATGTATCTGTCGATGAACCCGCTTTACCGTACGGACGAGGTGTTGTTGCCTACGATGACGGACGAACAGATCCGGGAGCTGCGCAGTCAGGAGAAGTTCGATTCGGCCTACACCTTGAGTGCGAGCATCGGTAAGAATTTCTACATTCAGCGTCGTTATACGCTCGGCTTCAGTTTGCAGGTGAATAACATCCTGAACAACCAAAATATCAAGACCGGCGGTTATGAGCAGATGCGTGTGCAGGGCATTAAGACCGGCAAGGAGATCACTTCCTACCAGAAGTTCGCTCCCAAGTATTTCTACCTGTTCGGCACGACTTACTACCTGAATGTCTATTTCCGTTTCTAACGGCTTAACGAATTAATATTGTGAAGAATATGAATAGAATAGCAACCATATTTCTGGCGGTGACAGCAAGTTTGTTCTTCGTCGGCTGTTATAACGATTTCGATACGCCGGCTCCTGCGAAGGTATGGACGGATGCGGACTTCAGCGACAGTAAAATCATTTCGATCAAGGAGCTGAAGGATATTTTCGAGGAGGCTTATCCCGGGACCAGCGGTATCGGCCAGTCGCTGACCATTACCGACGACCTGGTGATTCGGGGCAAAGTCATTTCCAGCGACCAGGCCGGTAACGTCTATAAGTCGATGTACCTGTACGATGAAAGCTGCCAGTCGGCCATTGAAATCAAAGTGACTTCGGGATATTACATTACCTATGCTCCCGGTCGCCTGGTTTATATCCGTTTGCAGGGTCTGGTGCTGGGAAATTACCGCACGATGCTCAGCGTGGGTGTCGCATCGACCAATTCCGATTATGCGAACGGTAACATGGAGGATCGCAATACCTTGGAAGAGCATGTCAAGCTCGGCGAATTGATCGGCTTGACGGCGGCCGATACTTTGGTGGTTACTCCCGCTTCCTATTCGACGCTGACGGATGAGTCGCTGGGGCGTTTGATCCGTTTCGAAGGGTTGGAAAGCAAGTTCGGCAAGGCCGGCTGGGGGTATAAAAATACATTCCCCAACTACTTCGCCAACAGTACCTCCTACGATGTGAATTCTCCGGGTTGGACCGATATCAACGATTGGGCTACCTGGGCGACGAAGCGGGTCGATGAGCTTACGCACGAGAGTACGTTCTATTATGGCTCTGCCTGGTTCACCTATGGCGACATCAACACCCTCGCAGGCAATTATGTCGTACGTTCGAGCGGTTATTGCCGTTTCCGTGACGAGAAAATACCTGCGGACGGTTCCGTGGTGAACATTACCGCGATCTATACCAAGTTTTCGCAGGGCAGCGATGCGACGGCGGCCTATCAGTTGTTGCTGAACAAGGCGTCCGACGTGGTCGTGACTTCGAAATAGCCGCAGTTTGCAGTTGAAATCGCCGGGCCTCATCTTT
>ENA-OPVU01001425-OPVU01001425.1-human-gut-metagenome-genome-assembly--contig:-NODE-1425-length-12226-cov-2.011749_pt1 | contig 12226 bp, 9 predicted proteins | sample MGYA00241497_ERZ501986 | MGnify/ENA primary metagenome ERZ501986 (study PRJEB25962, sample SAMEA2042995) | human gut metagenome | biome: human gut; feature: human-associated habitat; material: faeces...
CTCTATCCCCGTCTATGGGATGAACCGACGCTGGATTTAAAAGGCAAAATTATCCGCTTCTTCCTGTTGCACTGTGAAAAGCCACAAGGAGAAAAGGTCTTCAAAGTGAAAATGGATGATCTGGCACGCTGTCTGGATGATACACGATTAAATATTTCAAAAACACTGAATGAATTACAGGATAGTGGCTTAATCGAGTTACACAGAAAAGAGATTCTGATTCCGGATGCTCAAAAACTACTTTAAGAGATTGATTTTTCGGGTAGAACAATCTAATATAATAATAAGGTAGAATAAACTCAAAAATACAGTCTCCCATTATATCCAAAAGAAAAATCGACCTATTTTTCTAAGAGATTAGTTGAAATACAGCATTACTTTTCATTCTGAAGAGTAAAAAAGACATTATGCAAAATTAAATGATTTTGAAGAAGTTGTAATAGGACTTGGTATGTGATTGTGTAAATACTTGAAACACAATGCATTGTTGAGCGTATAAATATTTGAGATGACAATTTGTGAACTATTTAGTAGAATTGATATCCTAAAAAAATAGTGCTTATTGATAATTAAAATAAAAAAGATATTGTATTTTTCGTTTTTATTAATAACTTTACACCGTCTAAGAATATACATGTACTTAATAACCTTTGAATAGCCTATGGAAACTGTAGAAAATATACTTTTGGGTATGAAAATACCAAGTCCTAATTACGACTTAGCCCAATTAACCAGTATGATTATAACCTTAAATTAACATTTATGAAAACTCCTAGTAACAAACCTCCGCCTTTCAAAAACGGAGTATTTGCTCTCATTTTTTACTTGCATTTCAGCACAGCTCAGAATAGATATAATATGTATTCTGAGTTCATTATCAACTTCAATACCCCCAATTTAAGAAGATGAATAATAGCAGTCAAACACACCCATATATTTTCAAACTTACTCATACATACAAAAACAAACGTATACCCCCTTGTATGCATACCCTAGTTCTACCCATATCGTAGACACATAAGAGTAGGTTTCCCTATCATTTTTTTTAACCAATCTAATTATTAACCTTTTATCACAGAAAAACAATGCGAAAAAGAAGAGTTTATTGGACGCTGTTCATTACAGCTTTCGCGTGGTTAGCTTCCTGTTCAGATGACGACATCAATGGAAGCAGCGGGTTCAACCCAAACCAGCCTATTGAGATTACAGAATTTTATCCTGATTCCGGAGGTATAGCCACTCCGATGATCATCGAAGGCCGCAACTTCGGTACAGACACCACTGGCATGAAAGTCTATTTTGAAGATGTAGACGGGATCAGACATCCTGCCGGATTAGTCAGCAGTAACGGTAGCAGAATCTATGCATTTGTTCCCAAAGGACTCACCTTCAAAAGAGAGATGAATATTCTTGTAGAAAGAAGAACGCCCGACGGTCAAGAATACATAGGCAAAGCACCAGACCAATTCCTATACAAGACACAAACCAGTGTTAGTACGGTAGCAGGACTTGCATCACCGGACAATAATATAAATACCGTTGGTGGTGACCTTGCCACATGTACTTTCTCCTCTCCTTTCTATCTCTGTATAGACGGTGAAGACAATATATTTGTGGTAGACCGTAAAGGAGACAGTGGAAAAGCCAAACAACCAAACACAACCTGCCGCAATGAAAAAGGTGAAGGCGTAAACGGAAACATTTCAATGATTTCCATCGCCAGCAATTCTTCCATTGTATTAAAATATGGAACTGCATATATTAATGCCCCGGCTTATTCTGATGAAAAAGATGCTGAAGCTGTTTACATTCCGGATGATGCCGGCATGAAGTATTATGACATGCAAAAACTTCTAAACTATGTTCCCCGATATAGAACAGTCTTGAAATCAGAAGAACTCAGCACTGTAGACGAAAACAACTGGAAGCATTGCTTTGTAATCAACAAGCAGGATCACATGATCTATACGGTCATGTGGAAAGGGCAATTGGTTCGAATCAATCCTAAAAACCGTACAGCAGAAATTTTGCTAAAGAAAATATCTAATGTAGCAACAGGCGACGGCGGTGGAGCAGGAAGTGACTCCTATATCGCATTCAGCCCTATTAAAGGAGAAGAAAACGTACTCTATGTATCTCTTGCAGACTTTCACCAGATTTGGAGAGTGGACGTATCCAAAATCACTCCGGAGGATAAAGACACTTATAACGGAGAGCCATACGCAGGAAAAGCAATCTACGAAGGAGTTATGAACGGGAAGGGCTGGGAAGACGGCTTGCTGAAGAACGCCAAATTCAGACACCCGCGCCAGATTTGTTTCACCGACGACGGAAAAATGTACATTGCTGACAGTGGTAATTCCTGCATCCGCGTAGTAGATACTACTATGCCGAAAGAAAGAGCAGCCGTAACCACACCTATCGGTCTGCCGGGAGCGGAAGGTTATAAGGATGGAGGTCCGGAGATTGCCAAATTCCACTTCCCTTGCGGAGTAGCAGTCAACAGTGATGGAACTATTGTATATGTAGCCGACACACAGAACAAAGTGATTCGTAAATTATCCATTGAATAACCTTATACAAAATACAATATGAGAAATAATTTTCTACTGATTGTACTGATCATGGCGCTTATACCGCTGACGAGTTACAGTCAAGACAATAAGAAAAAACAGTTTACTGTAGCGGGGGTCGTAATAGACAAAACCGGTGAACCGCTACCGGGTACCACCATTTATGTTAAGAATGCACCGGGAGTGGGAACCTCAGCAGATATGGATGGTAAATTCAGTATCAAAGTAGATGCCAACCAAATATTAGTCATTCAGGCTATTGGAATGAAATCTATCGAGAAACTGGTGACTAAAGATGAAATGACACTCAAAGTTACACTGGAAGAAGATGACACCAAGCTTGACGAAGTAGTGGTCACAGGTATGACTTCACAAAAAAAGATATCAGTAGTAGGTGCAATCAGTACCATTGATGTAGCCCAGCTCAGTACTCCCGGTACTTCCCTCAACAACATGATCGGCGGACGGTTGGCTGGTGTCATCACCATGCAGAGTTCGGGCGAACCGGGAAAAAACATCTCTAACTTCTGGATTCGTGGTATCAGTACTTTCGGAGCCAGCTCCGGTGCATTAGTGCTGATTGACGGTATCGAAGGCCGCCTTGAAGACATTGATCCTGATGATGTAAAATCGTTCAGTATCCTGAAAGATGCCTCCGCCACCGCTGTGTATGGTACCCGAGGTGCCAATGGCGTGGTCTTGGTTACCACTAAACGTGGAGAAACAGGCAAACTTACCATCACAGGACGAGCAACATTAAAGGTATCGCATATCAAACGTCTGCCCGAATACCTGGGAGCTTATGACTACGCTCTCCTTGCCAATGAGGCACGTGCCATGTCGGGTGAAGACGACCTTTACTCCCGTCTGGAACTGGATCTGATAAAATACAATTTGGATAAAGACCTTTACCCGGATGTTAACTGGATAGATGAAATAATGAAACGCACATCTATACAGCAGAACTATTACATCAATGCACAAGGAGGAGGCGACATAGCCAGATATTATCTTTCATTAGGGTATCAGGATGAAGGAGCGGCCTACCGGCAGGAAGACAACCTGTTCAAAAAGCCCTTGTCATATAAAAAAATAACATACCGTGCCAATATCGACATGAATCTGACCAAAACAACCAAAGTTTATTTTGGTCTGGACGGATATATTTCCAACTATACCAGCCCGGGTGGACAAAACACGAATACGGTATGGTCAGCAGTCCGTCAGCTAACTCCACTGATGTTTCCTAAAACCTATTCAGACGGCACCTTCCCTTCTTATGGAAAACATGACCTTGCTTCTCCGTATGTCATGCTGAATAACACCGGATACACGCAAGATGAAACTCAGCGTAATATGCTTACACTCAAACTTGAACAGGAATTCGGAGGATTCCTGAAAGGAATGACAGCGTCGGTACAAGCGATGAGCGAAAATATCAATTATTTCAATGAAGGACGTTACATATGGCCTGACCTCTACCGCGCTACAGGAAGAAGTTCACAAGGTGTACTCATCAAAACATTGCGTACTGCCAAAGAGAACATGAAATATACACAAAATAACAACAGATACAGAAAATACTACATGGAAGCCAAAGCCAACTGGGACCGTACATTTGGTTTGCACTCACTAGGAGCATTGGCTTTATATTACATGGAAGATGTTCATAACACCCAATGGAAGTATGACGCAATGGGTATCAATGCCATTCCTCAACGCCGTCAAAACTTATCAGGACGTGTTTCCTATGGCTATAACAATTGCTATTTCATTGATGCAAACTTCGGTTACACTGGTTCTGCACAATTCGAAAAAGGAAAAAGATTCGGTTTCTTCCCTTCCATTGCTGTAGGCTGGGTACCGACATCCTATAACTGGGTCAATGAGGCCATTCCCTGGTTAAGCTTCCTCAAGTTCCGCGGCTCCTACGGTCAGGTAGGTAATGACCAGATCAGTGGTGACCGGTTCCCTTATTTGACATTAATCAATGACAATGCCGCCTCTTACTGGGGATATCGTGAACGGGGTATTACAGAAACCGTGAAAGGAGCCGACAACCTTCAATGGGAAGTAGCAAAGAAGCTCAACTTTGGTATCGATGCCAAGTTCTTCCACGACAAGCTCTCTGTCACTGTCGACTTTTTCCGCGATACACGTGACCACATCTTCCAGGATCGTGTGACGCTGCCTAAGTTTGTAGGTATGGTTACCGTCCCGAAATCAAATGTAGGAAAAATGCATAGCTATGGTTCGGACGGAAACTTCGAATTCTTCCACCAGATCAATAAAGACATGAGCTTCACTGTACGCGGCAATTACACTTTCTCTCAGAATATTATTGATTACTATGAAGAAAACAAGTTACCTTATGATTATCTGAGTGTAACCGGAAAACCCTTTAACATCCTTCGCGGATATATTGCAGAAGGCCTCTTCTCCAGTAAAGAAGAAATCAACACAAGTGCCGACCAAAGCGGATTCGGCCGCATTCGTCCGGGAGATATCAAATATCGTGACGTAAATGGAGACGGTATTATCAATGACGATGACAAAGTACCTTTGTCCTATTCCAACCAACTCCCCCGGGTAATGTATGGGTTCGGAGCCGATTTTCATTGGAAAGACTTAACCCTCAGCTTCCTTTTCAAAGGTTCGGCAAAAGTAGACTACTACCGTTCGGGACTCGGTAATGACGCAGGATGGATTCCCTTCTATAACGGAGAACTCGGCAACGTTATCAAGCTGGCCAACAATCCCAAGAACAGATGGACGCCCGCATGGTATTCAGGCACCACCGCTACGGAAAATCCCCATGCAGAATTCCCACGTCTCTCCTATGGAGGCAATACGAACAACTCCCAGCTTTCCTCTTTCTGGAAACGGAACGGTTCTTTCCTGCGCTTTCAGGAACTCAGTCTGAAGTACAACCTGAAGACTCCATGGATAAAAAAGACAGGACTATCTTCTGTCGATCTGGAGTTTGTTGCCAACAACCTTTTTACTATCGACAAAGTGAAGTATTTTGATCCGGAACAGGCATCTGCAAACGGGGCCGCTTATCCGATACCGGCAACTTACACGTTCCAGGTTTATCTTAAATTCTAAAAATAATATAGAACACTCATGAAAAAGTTATTCAAAATAATATTGGGAGCAACAGTAGGAAGTACACTACTACTCAGTTCCTGCAATTTTCTGGATGTAGACCCATACTTCGAAGCTACTTTCAAAGAAGACTCCATCTTTCACAGCAAGAAAAATGCTGAAGGTTATCTCTGGAACACTCCGAAAGGTTTTCCCGACGCAGGGGCTATCTGGGGAAATTCCTGGAATCCGGGGGAATCTGCTTCGGACGAAATAACACTTAAATATCAGACAAATGAATTTTGGGGACTACAATTTTCCGTAGGTACCATCAACAGCAGAAATCTGCCTATCCAAAACCAATGGTACGACATGTATGTCATTGTAGCAAGATGTAACAAAATGCTTAAAGAAGTCTACAATGTACCTGATATGAACGAAATGGACAGAAGACGCTATCTCGGATATGTTCACTTCATGCGTGGGTACGCTTATTATCATCTTTTGATGAACTGGGGACCGTTGATTATCGTAGGCGATGAAGAACTGAGCACCTCCGAACCTGCCGAATATTATAATCGCGAACGGGCTACCTATGATGAGTCTGTAGATTATATATGCGATGAATTCCGCCTGGCAACTCAAGGCATCTATTCGGCGGATGAGCAAAGCGTCAACTATTATCAACGTCCGACCAAAGGAGCAGCCATGGCACTCATCGCCCGTTTGCGTCTCTTCCAGGCTTCACCGCTTTTCAATGGCGGAGCAGCAGCCCGTAAATGTTTCGGGACCTGGAAACGTAAAAGCGACGGAGCCTACTATGTCAATCAAGAGTATGACCCGAGACGCTGGGCCGTCGCAGCAGCTGCCGCCAAACAGCTGACCAAAATGGGATACGAGCTACATACAGTGGAAGCAGATGCCCAGAACCCATATCCTCTGGCCTCCAATGTCCCTACTGCCAACTTCCCTGACGGAGCAGGCAATATCGATCCTTATCACTCCTACTCCGACATGTTCACAGGAGAAGGTATCATACAGACTAATAAAGAATTCATCTGGGCGATGGAATCCAGTAACGTCACTAACTATACCCATCACTCATTCCCTGTCAAGTTTGGCGGATGGGGTTCAATGTCTGTGCCGCAGAGGGTAATTGATTGCTATCTGATGGCAGATGGGCGGACTATTCATAATTCATCGGCAGAATATCCATATGAACCGGACTTCAGCAGACTCACCGGCGAATCCAAAAAACTGGGGACATACCTACTGAGGGAAAACGTACCTATGATGTACGCCAATCGTTCGGCACGCTTCTATGCCTCGATAGGTTTTCCGGGTCGCTACTGGCCGATGAGTTCAGCTTCTACCGACGCCTCCTACGTCAATCAGCAATTCTGGTATTCTCACGATGATACCAATGCCGGAATTGCCGGTGCCGGAAATAACGTAAACGACTACAGTGTCAGCGGTTATGTTCCCGTCAAATACATTCATCCGGACGACTCATGGGCTAACGGCAAAGGGAGTGTAAAAGGCGCATTCGTCACCAGCCCTAAACCGTTCCCTATCATTCGTTATGGTGAAGTGCTACTGGAATATGTAGAAGCATTGAACCGTGTAGAAGGTACAGTGACCGTAGAAGTATCCGACAATACAGGTACACTTATTGAGGAAACCGTTAGCCGTGATCCGGCAGAAATGGCTAAATATTTCAACATGATACGTTATCGCGTCGGCTTGCCGGGAGTAGATGCCAACGACATGGCAGAAGCAGACAATTTTGAAAAAATCATCCGCAATGAACGTCAGGTAGAGCTCTTTAACGAAGGATACCGATATTTCGATACGCGCAGGTGGGGAACCTATCTGGACGAAGATGCCAACAGCTCCAACTGGCGGGGACTGGATGTGACAAAAGACCGTACAAATGCCAACGGTAATGAAGGATTCTGGAATATTGTGACGATCAATACACAAAATGTGCGAGACCGCATTGCACTGCCTAAAATGGTATTCTTACCGATCCGCCATGATGAATTGCTGAAGGTTCCCAATGCCGACCAGAATTTCGGATGGGACAGATAATATCAAAACATGAATAACAGACTGAATATGAAAAAGAAATTTAATATAATGCTCTGCACCCTTATAGGTGTATTGAGTGCTTGCAATGAATACGATTTCGACCAGGAACAATACCGGAACGAAGTAGGCTTACTCAGTAATTCGAGTCTGATCTACGACCGGCAGGTGGCTAATGTAGGACAAGAAAAAGATACGGTCTATCTGGTTGCCACGGTTAGCGGCTCACAAATAAGCCCTAACACACACCATGTAGCTCTTCTGGAATCGGACTCTTTGCTGAAAGCATACAACAAATCCAACTTTGATATAGAAAAAGAAAAATTTGCCAAACTGCTTCCCGATGAATGCTATGATTTTCCCAATAAGGAACTGGATATTCAGGCAGGCACTTCCAAAGTAATGTTTCCGATCTATCTGAAAAATCTGGAAAGGATTTCACCGGATTCCATTTATTTTCTGGATTACAAGATAGATCCGGACAAAACACCTAATTATAATCCGGATAAAAGTCATGTATTATTGCGTATCTATAAAGAAAACTATTACGCAACGACAAAGACTTCTACCTACTACAATTATACAAGCAGTACGATTGTAATTCCTAACCCCAGTGGTAGTCCCGAAGTCCGTAGACCGACAAATGCCAATCAAGTATTCCCGATCGGTGCCAATTCGGTACGTATGATGGCAGGTGATGAAGATCTTGGCGATTATAAGACAGCAAGAAGCAGAATTGTATCTAAGAGTATCATTCTGGAAATTGGCGAGCAGCAACCGGAGAATCCTCAGGCCAGAGAACTTACCATCAGAGCGCATGACAGAGTTAATGATGTGGAAGTGGATCCGGTCGATGTAGTACAACTTACTCCAATCGATGATTACGACAACACATTCCTGTTAAACGCTATCCGTACCCCCGACGGACGTGCCACTTATTACAAAGAGTTCCGTCTGCATTATAAATATCGCCTGGAATCCACCGCCCCTTACCGGGAAGTGAAAGCCAAACTGCGATATGAATTTAACCCAAGAGTAGATAACTTGTAATCAAATCAAATGAGTATGAAAAAAAATATATTAATCATCGGGCTCGCAAGCATATTCGGAATTGCTTCCGGACTTATCTCTTGTTCGCCCGATTACGAAACCGAGTTTAAAGTAGAAACGCTCGTAGTTCCTGATAAAAGTCAGGCACCTATCACTTTCCCACTTCTGGGAGGAGAACATGAAATTGAAGTGCAGACCAATGTACCACTCGACAGATGGAGTGCCCAGTCCAATGCAGAATGGTGCAAGGTAGTACAACACGAGGGCAAAGTAGTCGTATCTGCCAGTGCAAACAATATATACAAACAACGCCGGGCGGAAATCACTGTAGCCTATGGTCATCAAAGCTATTCCATCACTGTCTCGCAGTTTGGTAAAGAACCGGCCATCCTGATAGGTGACAAGCTACAGCAGGAAGGATATGTAGAAATAATAGATGCAGAAAGAGAAACATTGACAATTCCTGTAGCAACCAACCTGAATCTGGATAATATCATTATACCAGACACTTGCAACTGGATACGTCTGGCACCCTGCCACATTTGATGCAAAGACGCGTGCAGCGGAAGACGTAAACAAACAGGAACTGAAATTTACGCTGGATAAAAGCACCGAGACTGACGTACGTTATTGTACGATTATCCTCCAGTCTTCCCAGAATTACAGCTATACAGCTTCTTTCCTGATAAAGCAACAACCCAGAGGTTATATAGTCGAAATCGATGAAGACAAGAAGATCTATGAAGTGAAGGCAATGGGAGAAACAATCACTATTCCTTTCAAAGTGAATTCTCCTGCCGGTGAAGTGTCATATACCTATGAAATCGAAGAATCCGCCCAATCCTGGATCACTCCAGTATCACTACCCGCTTCAAGAGCACTGCGTGATGTCTCCGAAAGCTTTATCATTAAAGCCAACACTGAAGTTGAGAATCAACCTCGTGAAGGAAAGATAACCTTCAAGAGCACCAATAGCACCGACAAAGTACCAAGTCAGTTCATAGTCACAGTAAAACAGGCCGGATTTATCGCGACACCTCCTTTAAATGTAATCAATGCTACTGCTACTCCGGGAGCCGGAAGTATTCAGCTGCAATGGGAGATACCTGAAGATGTAGACTTCAACAAGATAAAGATTACCTATTACGATAAAGTCACGAAAGAAAATAAAGAGATCGTGATAAATGACTATAAGACAACATCCTATATCATAGATGATACTTACCAATGTGCAGGTGAATACTCATTTACTATCAACACCTATGGTCCTACGGGTATGGAGACAGATAGTCCGGTAACAGTGACAGGCATTTCCGGCGAAGCTTCCGAGATGGAACGGGTTACTCTTACTATCGACATGCTTTCCGACAATGCCAATCATGTCGGAGACGGAGGTGGTTTACCGGCATTGATTGATGGCAAAGTCAGTACTTATTATCATACTAAATGGAATGCTCCTGTTACAACAGAAGCCCATTATGTCCAGATCAAACTGAGCAAACCATTAAAAGACCTTTGTTTTGAATATGATGCACGTCAAAGCGGAGTGAATAACGGAGGCGACGTAAAAGCCGCAACGATATATGGAAGCATGAACGGTGAGTTCTTTGAAAGTATGGGTAGTGAAGAGTTCAATCTGCCGACAACAAACGGTGGACATGCTACCGCTAAAAACAATGTGAGCGGAAAACAAGCCTATAACTATATCCGATTTACTCCTACGGCTCGCCGTGACAAAGATCCATTAAATTATACTGTCGCAGGCAGCGCATGGTGGAATATGTCCGAGATATACCTTTACAGAATAAGACATGATGAAGCCTGGGCAAGAGAACAGCTAGGCATTTAATAAAACAAGAAAAGACTGACGAAGAACAAAATAAGATCAGATTAGACACATTTTCTTATCGAGTTCTTCGCCAGTCTTACTTTTTATAAAATTAGATGATAAGAATTATGAATATGAAACCCAAGAAATTAAGCCTCTTATTAACTATCTTGCCAATGATTATTGCAGCTACAGGTTGCCATTCCCAGCAAGAGCCCAAAGTAGACATCACTCCTCATCATATCAATCTTCAGGCAGACAGTTTCTACCAGCAAGCAATGACACTAATGGAATCTTCTTATGACGTAGACTCCACTCGAAAATGCATCCGCTTTCTGGATAAAGCTTTGGCAATCGACAGTCTAAATCCCGACTATTATGGCATAAAAGCCAAGCTTTTATCTGAAATGGGAGAACTGGACTCCGCCCTGCATGTACAAACGCTCGCGATGAAGAAAAAAGCAATTACCGGTGAATATCTGTTTCAGCTAGGATTACTTCAGGCTGCCAAAGACATGTACACCGAAGCTCACGAAAGTTTCGGCCAAAGCAGAGCCTTTCTTCAGGCGGTATTAAAGCAATATCCTGACAGTCTGGGAGCTTTCATTCTGGCAGAAGCAGCCAATGCCCTCTACGAGAAAGAAGATTCACTGTTTATGAGAGATATTGATGAAATTCGCAAACGTTTTCCCGAAAGACTAATGGAAATAGAAATGACCCGAAGAGTGAAACCGCATTCATTGGTCAATCAAATAAGAAACATTCAGATAAAAAAGGATTATAATATTGATTTTGATTTGGATAGTCTGGTTGAGGAAACGGTGAAACGAGTACGGGAGTAACAAGAAATAAAGACTAATCGACGAAACGAAATCAAAGCATGACATATCATAAGTTCTCCACTTCAAGTTCCAACTTTCCTCTCCTTTTCTTTGTTCTTTCAGCCGGAATAGACTACTTTTGTCTTATTCCGTGAGCAATGAACTAAAATAACAGGAATTATGATGAATGATGCTAAGAGAATCCCTTATGGAGTTTCCAATTTCGTGGAAGTGGTGGAACAAAATCAATATTATGTAGATAAGACCATGTATCTGCCTTTACTGGAGAAGCAACCCAGCAGTTTATTCTTTATACGCCCGAGGCGTTTCGGCAAAAGTATTTTCCTGAGCATGCTTCGTGCCTATTATGACATCTCGCAAAAAGAAAAATTTCAGAAACGCTTTGGTAATTTGTGGATAGGCAGTCAGCCAACTCCCCTACAGGGAACTTTTCAGATACTTTTTCTTGATTTCTCACGCATAGGCGGAATCGACGGTACATTGGCACAGAACTTTGACGATTATTGCTGCGGCGGACTGGATGATTTCGCATCTATTTATGAACCATACTATTATCCGGGCTTTGCATTAGAAATGAAGCAACTGGAAGGTTCCACCAATAAGCTGAATTTTCTGGATCGAAAAGCCCGCAACAATGGTTCCCATCTCTATCTGATTATTGACGAATATGACAACTTCACCAACGTGGTTCTGAACGAACAAGGTAATGAAATCTATCATGCCCTGACTCACGCCAGCGGATTCTACCGGGAGATTTT
>ENA-OPVU01001433-OPVU01001433.1-human-gut-metagenome-genome-assembly--contig:-NODE-1433-length-12159-cov-2.453321_pt1 | contig 12159 bp, 16 predicted proteins | sample MGYA00241497_ERZ501986 | MGnify/ENA primary metagenome ERZ501986 (study PRJEB25962, sample SAMEA2042995) | human gut metagenome | biome: human gut; feature: human-associated habitat; material: faeces...
ATATTTATGAGACTACCAACTTTTTATGAACAAAATCTTATCCCGAACTGGGGTAGTAATCTCACCCCTATACGTGTTTCTATCGAACTTATCTCTGTTCGCTGTTATCAGCCGTGAACAGTTCACGAAAGAGTTGTGTTCTAAAAACGGACATTGTTTAACAGATACAGGCAATTGGTAATCTCCTATCTTACGCCATGCCAACACCGCTTCTACCGCAAGATTATCTCGGTTAATTTCCGCTTATCAAAATTGGTCATACGATTCGTGTTTGTTTGATGCAAAGATACATTTTTCATCCAAATATCCATTTCCAAAAAGAAGTTTTTTCCCTCTTTGCGTCGTGCACTTCCTGTAGATAGCGTTCGTAGCTCCATTTGTGATGAACCAGCTCGTAGATGACACCCCAGTCGGGCAGCCCGCCCACGTTGCGGTCATCAATGTAGAGGTCGGCATCCACCTTGCGGCTCCGCATAGGGGTGCTGTCCTGTTCCTCTTCGGGAAGGTTGCTGTTCACAGCATAGAACTCCAGTCCGCGGCTACGGCAGAACGCTACGGCCTCGTCCAGCAACTTGCCTTCGCGCACACTCCACAGCACCAAAAGATGGTGTTCTTCCTGCAACTTCTTCAAGGTAGCGATGGCAAAAGGTATCTCCTTGCCTATCTGAGGATAACGGTGTTCCACAATGGTTCCATCAAAATCTACAGCGATAATCATATTATTTGTTCGATTCTACAAGAACTGTACATATTCAAGGTTGACTTCTACCGCAGCAACAAGCCAATTGGGCAATTCTACAAGAATGCGTTTGGCCTTAGAACCTCGCGTGGAAAGCAACACACCTTCATAACCATCCAAATTTCCACCTATGATGTGTATTCTACGTCCGTACATGGCCGATGTCAGTTCGTCGGGCTGGTAATAAGACGGATTGTCGGTACTTTCTACGGCATGGATAAACCGTTCCATATCGTTGTCCGGAACGGTCATGGGGCTACGATAGCCTTTTCCTTTTTGATAACGGTATTGCAAAGTCGAGATTCTCCCCACGATGGAATCTAGATGTTTTTGGGTGTCATGTACAAAGAGTAAATCCTGTATGAAAGGGACTTTTTCACGTTCCCGTTTGCCTTTTTTGATTGACAGATGCCATCTCAAAGGAGTAAAGACCTCTATGTTTAATTCACCTAGTTGCTTATAAGCCGGTTCTTTGGCATTTGGACGCTTCAGGTCACGCATGACAAACCAGCACATCGGTTCTTCGGATTGATCCATTGGCATAATTTTGATATAAAGACATACCTTCTAATCCTGCACAACCTTTATATCTATTGATTATTATGCAGTTACAATCAAATACCGTAAAAGTTCGGGCTTTTGCCCGAGTTTGATTCATATTCATCAATCTTATAAATTCCACTTTATGATATAAAGTAGTATCCGAGGAAACACCCTCTTTTCCGTACTTCTCTTTGTAAGAGAAAGATTGAGGGATTGATAATTGAATAACCGGTTGATATTCAATTATGATCTTTCAAAAATAACAGTCATTTTGCAAAACAAATGTTCTAAAAGAGCCTCTATTGCAATCACGAAAACTTCGACATAGGGTGAAAAAGACCATATTACACTTGTTTTTCAGTTAAAATCCAGTACCTTTGCAAATAGAAATCTTTCTCTTACAAAGAGAATGAACCATTTGCAAAACAAATCACTTGTCTATTTTTAGCTTTTCCATTCATCATTGGATATTTATAATCCGTCCGATGCGCTCTCAATCTTTACTTTTCAAAGAACAATTGTGATGCTTATCAGTATGTACTTGATGGTACCTTTTGACTTTACACCGATATTTCTCTCATTAAGAGAGGTAGCAAAATAAAATCGAATTGATTATCAACGGATAAGCAATATCGCATTTGATTATTTGCAAAACATATTCATGCTTTTGTAAAACAACCCCACATCCAAAGCATAAGTTTTTAGCGTTTCTTTGGGTGATTTCGTCTTTTTTCTCTAATTTTGCACCCGGAATACTTCTCTTAATGAGAGAGTTGCCGTTTTGCAGAACAAAATGGCAACCTGTGATATAGACTGATTGGATAGTGTAAAATGCTTCTTTTTTTGATTATTTGTCGGTAAACAGTTTCAATACAATAGAATTGGCTTTATCCACAGACGAGGTGTCTAACGATGTCAAATAGATTCTCGTGGTTGTTTCCGAATCATGTCCCAGGGCTTCACTGATGGTGGAAACCGGTATGTTTTTACTTTTGGCAATGCTCGCCCAAGTATGGCGCGCGACATAACTTGTCAAGGGAATCCCCAAGCCGAGTTGCTCCCCGATTTTCTTTAGTTTGTTGTTTACCAAATGCGAAGCGTTTTTGTATTGTCTCCGTTTGTCCCGGTCCATGTCGCGGATGATGGGCAACAGATAAGGGCTGTCTGCCGTGTCATATTTGTCGATTATATCCTGCATGGGTTGTTCCCACTTGATTGAAAGCTGCTGGTTGGTTTTCTGCCGGCGGTAGGTCAGGATTCCATGCTGCAAGTCTTTCTTTTTCAAGTATGACATATCCACGAAGGACATGCCTCTCGTATAGAATGAGAACATGAAGAGGTCTCTGGCATAATCAAGCAGGGGTGACAAGGTAAGGTCAAGTTCCTTGATCTGGCGGATGATTTTTATAGGAACTGCACGTTTGACGGTCTTGTCAATCCCGGTATAGACGTGCTTGAACGGGAAGCGTTGTGTGGTCAGTTCCTTTTCCACCGCACGGTTGTAGATGGCGCGCAGGTTGCGCATATAGAAGGAAACCGTATTCTTGCAGATGCCGTTCTCTTTGAGCCACGTTTCGTATTCCATCACCAGGGCGGAATCCACATCGTCCAAAGGCAAGTCCTGTTCTTTCCGGAAACGCTTGAAACTGTTTAGGACGGTGGTATAAGTATCGGCTGTACGTTTCTTGCCGATTTGTTTCAATTGGCCGGTGAGCCTTTGGGCAAACGCAATGAAGCCGTCATCGCTTTTCGGTGCATTGGCAAGTTCTACAATCTTTTCCACCGAATAGTTATCGCCCGTTTTATCAAGGCGGGCAATGATGCCCTTCAATTTGGATGATTCCGCAGCCAATGCCTCCTTTACCGACAATAGGTAGTCGTGCCTCAACGGTTCATTATCTGCCAGGATGATTTCCGAACCGGCGGCATCCCATTCACGTTCGAATATCTTATATCCGGTAGCTATCTGTCTTATAACCCTGCCGTGGATTACTTGAAAGAACAGTGTTCCCTCCTTGCCTGGTTTGGAAGAAGCGCGGAATTTCACTTTTACTGTTGCCATAAAATTAATGTAATAAGTATGTATATAGGTAATATCCTTTTGCTATCATGGGAATCATTTTATAGTGTAAAGATACAGCCCGGACAATTAGCTGAGAACAGATTAAACATAGGAGTATCAGGAAATTCATAGGATTTTGTAAGACACATGATGTCACCCGGCTTACTCCGTGCCTTCAACACCAAGTAAGTCCGGCCGGTATGTCTATGCGGTTGCTGGTTAACTCCATGCCGATGTTAAAGAGAAACCCTTTGAGGCTACGCAAGCTCCACTTCAAAAGTTTTCATTTCAACATCGTTTTTTAAAGAAGGCTTGTTTGTCCTTGCAATGGAAAAATCTCTACTAAGTTGTTTGAGGGCTTTGGAACTTCCCGGCCAGAATTCCATTTTTCCGTGCAAAGGTACTGTGGACAGGAAGAACGTCAAGTGCCGCTGTCGCTTTCAATCGGAGGGTTTGCCGGCAGCCTTCCGCAAATTTTCCCGTTACTTCAAAATTTGGGCATTCCGTCCGCACTCTCAGACCTCACACTTGCCTTATCTTCCCTTTTGTCCGCAGTGGCAATCTTGCACGAAAAACGGTTCTCCCGGCCAAGAAGCTCAAAAGGCTTCAACAAAAGGGAAAAAATCAAATTAACAAATGATTATGGCAAACATGGAAACAAATTCAGAAGAAAGAAAGGTAATAGACAATGTCTTACAGCGTGATGACGTGTTCAGGTACAAACTATTGGGACGTTTACAATCGGATTGCGAATATTACCTTAATTGCGGCAATCGGAATATCGGACGCTTGTGGGCTGGCAGTGTGAATCTGCAAATAAAGCTGATGGTTGAACTTTATGACAGTTTCGATGAGAAACCTGAATGGCTTACAATGGATGAAATCGTCGCATACGGCAAGGAAATGGCGGAATGCGATTAAAGGGAATGGCTAATTATCAAATAACTTTTTAAAATCAAAAATTATGGACTATCAAGAATTTCCAGGAGAGGTAATCTCCGAACAAGACAAGGCTTTTGCCCAAGAGTTCGCCAACTTTGTGAACGGACGGATGTGTTCCGCCGACAAAACCGGCAAGGAACTGACCAGGGCGCACCGCTATCTCCAGCAGCAGATGTTCAGGGTGTTCATCGGCTTTATGCGCCAATTGGCATTCAATTACCAGAAAGGGAGCTATGACCAGCGCAACGAATGGGCTTCCCGTCTTGCGGCAACGGCATACGACCGGTTGACGGAGGAGAACCTCATTTACGACCCCGAATATATCAACATGAAAGCTCAATGATTTATGATGGACGAAACAGATTTCCCGGAATACGGACGGCAATGCGAAATGCTCACGCCTTGGCGTGGCTACCGCAGAGGTACAATAGTTGCCAAGACTGCAAGGGGCTTTGTCGTGCAGTTCAGCAGTGGTGCGGAGATAGAAGTGTATGAGGATGAAATAGAATTTGATTGATATGTGCAGGTTAATGACACCCCAACTGGAGGAAGCCTTGAAAGGTTTCCCCCTTTATTCCCAAAACGGCAAGGGAAAAGAAGCGGTTTGCCGTGCGGTCTTTGCCCTTGGCTCTGTCCGATGGTTCATATTGGAAGGGGAAGCGGAGGAAAACGACATCATCCTTTTCGGCATCGTAATCGGACTGATGGAGGACGAGTACAGCTATATTTCACTGAATGAACTTTCAGAAATAGAACTGGACTTGACAGCGCAAGGTTTAGGAAAACTCCAAGTAAGGCAACAGCCAAACTTCCAACCGACCGAGTTAAGGCTGTTGAATGACAAACGCCTTCAGCGGTTCTTGGCGAGATTCGAGTAGTGAGTAGTAATCGGTCAGTCGTGGCATCATACCCACGGCTGACATAAAAACAATGTAATTATGTGTGCGATGAATAATGTAATGGATTTGATAATTCGATGTGCCGAAGCCGATGGCTGGAGTGTAGATACGGAAATAAATCATGAGCGACAGGAAACGGGATTTACCTTTTCCAAATATACCCCTGCCGGACAGGATTTTTCTTTCCCGGTAACGATGCAAGACGATGACCTTAATAGCCTGATTGGGAGCATAAAGGAGTATTATGATAATTTTGATGTGGACGAGGAAGCCTACCTGTGGCTTGATGAAACCGGGCATGGCAAAAACGGTGCGCCTTACCGGATGAAAGACGTGGTGAAAGATATGGAGGAGGCAGAAAAGATGATTGATAGGCTTCTTGATGCAATCCTGAAGTTGGAACAATCTTTTTGACATTTCCGTTCATCCAAGTAACGAGTTCCCTGCCACATGGCAGGTAACAATATATAATAATGTAAGGTACTACCGTATGCCATCTTTCCGCTTACGCCCTTTCTTTGGGAGACCGGCCGCCTTGTACATTGCCAAGTCGCTGCCTTGAAATACAATCCTCATATTGCCCGGTTGCCTGACAAACGGAAGCGGCCTCTCCGAATGCCTGATGTAGGCATAGATGGTGCAGCGGTGGACGCCGAGATAACGGGCGGCTTCACTTACCGAATATAGCCTTTCCGGGATAATTCCTGTAAAAATTGCATGTAAATCCATTCCTGAGATAATTTTGTTTGAAAGGTACGGCTATGCAAATGATTGGGCAATACGTTGAATACTGGAATATTAGGGAATTGCAAGGATTTATTGGAAGTATGTGGCAACGGTAACCGTGTGGTGTCAATCTGCATGGAAGATGAAGGAAAAACGGGTGAAGTTTTTCGTGAAAATGAGAAGGGTATATGTTTGAGGGTTGACAGCGTTGACAAAGGAGCCAACGCTTGATTGTCGTAAAAACCAGGCTCAAAAGCCATTGTAATACAACATATTATCTTTTTTCTTCAATAGAAGTATAAAAAGTATAGATACATGGTTTTGTCAACGCTTGACACCGGATTTTAGGAGGAATGGAAAAAGTGGCTACGTTTGTCAACGTTTGTCAACGCATCAATTTTATGTGAAGTCATTGATAGGATGTCTTTTAGGCTTTGTCAACGCTGTCAACCGTGAAATGTGTGCATATTATTTTTTGAAAATGCACAAAGAATTAGTCTGTAGTATAGGGATTCATTCGTTGAAATAATACAATGGGAGGAGTGTCTACAAGAGTATGCTTGGTAAACACAGGCATACAGACATTCTTGCCTCATGGCAACGGGTTGCTATTTACCAAGAACGACAGTCTGCCTGGACCGGACATGACAAGACCGCCTGCTGAGATATGCAGGTTAATCGAGACTTCGCTACGGCACTTGCATATCTCCGCTTACGGCCATGCCATTGAAAGTTCGGTCAAATCTTTCTACAACTATCGCACAATGACGTGTTTTCCACTGCTTCATGCGATTCAGTCCGGCCTGCCTCTGCGGATATTCTTTTGCAAAGGTCTGTCGGCATTACCAAATGGCAAACCGGAAACGTCAAATCTTCCTCAAACGGGGTTGAGCGTATTTGCTGTTCCCTCATTTGCCTTATTGCCTGCCAACACGCTGGAAAAGCAAAAAATATCCCTTGGGCAAGCCGGAAAGCTTGAAACAAAAGGGAAAAAGATTCAGAGCGTATGGCACAGATTGACGAGAACATCAAAAAACAGTTGGACAAGCCTCAGACTTGGTTCTGCAAGTATTTCCCTAAACGTATTCGGAATGTGGGCGAGAAAAAAATCGCCGACAGAAACCTTGTTTATGCCTTCAAGGATGGAAAGGCTTACGAGGAAATTGCCCGGATGACCGCATCGAGCATGAAAGAGCAATATGGCAAGACGTGTACAGATATCGTATTCTCCCCGGTTCCGGCATCTACGGACAAGAAGAATGAAATCCGAGTGTGTGAACTGACCGGAGCGATAAACGGCTATGACCATGTGAAGGTATGCGGTGAACGGCTGTCTATCCATGAACATCGAAAGACTGAAAAGGAAATCCGAAAAGTCAGTATCTTAGAGTTTGACGAGAAGTGGTTTGACGGAAAGAGCGTTTTAGTATATGATGATGTAATTACCCGTGGAATGAGTTACGCCCTCTATGCCAACCAGCTTGAAAGTTTCGGGGCGAATGTACTTGGTGGTATTTTCTTGGCAAGAACCCATTACAAAGTAAACGACTGATGGAAAAGGCGTTGTATTTAGAAAGGGAGAAATCCATAACCTTTACGGGGCATCGGATTATTCCATTAGTCCGGCAAGAGGAAATAAGAGCACGGCTGACAGCAACCGTGGCTCTTGCTTGCAAGTCGGGTATGACCCGTTTCTATTGTGGCATGGCATTGGGGTTTGACATGATGGCGGCAGAGGTCGTGCTGTCGCTCAAAGACAAGTTCCCCTATATACGGTTGATTGCCGTCGTTCCGTTCTCAGGACAAAGTAGCCAATGGGCTTCTTCTGAACAGGAGCGGTATCACCGAATACTTGCCAAGGCGGACAAGATGCTTGTATTGAGTGGAAACTACTTTCGTGGATGTTTACTCAGGCGTAATGATTATATGTTGTCGCGTTCTTGCGGTGTGATTGCATATTATAACGGCAAGCCCCAAGGCGGCACGTTTTATACGGTCAGGAAAGCCGGGAGGATGAAAATGGATGTGGTCAATATTTACGGCAAAAGGGGCGATTAGCCCCTTTTATATTTATAGTATATGTTTGACCTAAACGATGAAAATCTTTGTATATGGAATATTATTTCAAAAATTTCCAATGTCCGCCTTTTGCGGGTCCAACATATTCTATTAAGTTCTTTAAATCTTCAAGGTCACGTCGAATGGTTCTTAAACCGGCATCAAGTCTTTCTGCTATCTCTTCTGCTGTGATAAATTGGTTTTGCTTTATCAAACTGATGATTCCCTGTTGGCGTTTACGCTTTTTGATGACAGCCTTTTTGTTTTCATGGGTGTCATTTAAGGAAATTTGCAATTCATCATCATTAAGTTCATCGGACTTTTTGGATGCCATTTTCTTGTTTTGAGTGCCATTTTCTCCAATTTTGGATGCCATTTCTTCGTTTTGAGTGCCATTTCCTCTGACTTTGAGTGCCATTTTCTCGTTTTGAGTGCCATTTTCTCCAGCTTTTGATGTTACATCCATATATGTGATGGAGAAGATAAATTGTGAACCATTGTTGATTTCTACTTTATAGTCCGGATAATATAAAGGAGCATAGCGTAGGATATTACGAGTGCCAGACCCCATGTCCTCTACCCATGAAAGCTCATGGAACACACGTACCAACAGAGGATTTTTCGTATAGTTATTCAACTGTTGTAATGTAAGCTCACCTTCAGGTATTTCAGGAGACAATCTGGTTGGATTTTTGGTAACTACCCGGTCTTTGAAAACATGGAAAAAGCAAGCGTACCCTGTACTGAAATCTGCATGTACACATAGGTTGGCTATTATTTCACGGAACAAATCCCAACGAATGTCTTCACGTCTGGTGGAGCCGGATGGTAGATAGAATTTGTCAGGAAGATAACGTTCTGTAAATTGGGTCAGTTCATCATACACTTTGATAAGATTGCAACGCATGGCTCTTCGGTCATCATACCGATTGGGAAATTGCTTCATATCGTTGTATTGCTCATAGGTACACATGTGGAATAAGGCTTCAAAGCGGTATCGAGGCATGAACTCTTCTATTGCTTCTTCTTTACCAAATAGGATAAGTGCGGCATATTTCAATTCAAGCCCACCGGTAATCGAATTCTTCTTGGCGATGTGGGTATGAACCAGTATTTCGTCATCAGTTAATTGCAACCATGGATGTCCTGGCTTAATTACGGCAAGTATGTTGCGACAAAATTGGAATGTATCATGGTCAAGGTCATTCATCGTTAAATCCTTCACAATCCTCTCTTCAAACAAATGAGGATTTTTCCGTTCAAATAAGGATAACAATAATTCCGGATGGTCTGTCACGTCAATATCCGCATCTCCGTTCCTATCCCAAAATCTGTCATTATAACGATATACATATTGTCCACAAGGAATGTCAAGAAGAAGGACTGTCTTATTATTGATTTCTAATATTTCCGGTGTGAAGTATGGACAAGGTATGAACAATTCTTTATTCTTGATGGAAGTGATGATATTCGCTTTTATTTTTTCCGCTTTGTCCGGATTGACTCCGACAATTTCTCCATCGTCCTTTACTCCAACAAGGATTTGTCCGCCGCTATGATTCAAGAATGAGCATACTGTTTCATACAGAGATTCAGATACCTGTTCTGCACAAGTCTTATATTCGATTTGGACACCTTCACCTTTTTGGGAAAGTTTTATAAATTGTTCTTCTTTCATTAATTCCATGTTATTACGGATGCAAATTTACAAAAGAATAGATTAAACTAAGCATACATGTTGAGTTTTCCTCTATTTTATAAGGCCTTATCTTCTTAAACTCGGTTTTTGAATGGGATGGTCATTGGCATCATTGGCAATTCTTTTCAATTCCGTTTCCACTTTATATAACTGTTCCTTGGTCAAAGAAGCAATGTATAAAATGGCAATTCCGTTTGCCACTATCTTCCTCCGCTCATTGATTCCTTCTTCACCACAGATGGATTGGTTTGCTCCACACACTTCCATGTAAGTGTTTACTGCTGTGCGCATGGAATACATTCCAATCCCAATAAAAATGGTGCTTTCACAGCTTCCGCTTTTAACTTGTCTAAATTTTCACTTCTCATTGCTTCCAAATAGTTTTTCTATTAAATGTTAGAAAGGTTGATTTTGTTTTAATGGAATGTACCTTATCTGTGTATCTGACATTTTTTATTCTGTCGGGTAATCTTCCTGCAACTCTTGTCGATCGGAAATGATTTCCGTTTCCAGTTCCAAGCCAAACGCTTCCTTCAATTGCAGATAATCAAAACACAACGCTTTTGGTCGGTTGACTTTAACTTTCCGAACTTGCTCATTATTGACTACCTCAATCGAATAGTCAGGCAAACCACTGGGTAACAAGATAGTAAACCTATCCTGTTTTAATCCAAGAAACGACGAATGAGATTTCAGGTACGACATGATAGTGGACCAGTTGGAACGATTGGCGGTAGCATTCATGTTCCGATTGTTGAACAAGGATGCCACAGCCGCCATATTCAAATAGAGGATAGGACGCGCCTCTTTAAACTCCATGTCTTCCTTGACGGATATAGGGCGGAACGATTTCATATAGCGAATGCGGTAATGTGCCTTGTCCACACATTTCCCTGAAGTCTGGAATCCTTGCAGCATACTCCAGAAGTCTGCGACTTCGGAACTTTCCTGTGCCAGCTCGTTCTGACTGCGAATGCCATTGACAGCCGTCTCAAAGAGTTCGGCATAACTGAATGGCACATCCAATACCGTCTCTAAAGTTCGGTAAGCCGCCAACGGGATGACCCAGTTCCCAAAAATACGGTCATGGATGCTCTCATTCTCAAACTTTGCCGCCAGTTCCCTCTTGGTGATGGAATAGGTTTCCGGGAAGTTCTTCTCGAACAGTTCCCGATGACTCAATATCTCAATGGTCAAGTGGGTCAGTCCCATGTTGCATAGCGCAACCAAGTCTTCATAGTTCCTTTTCTCCGATTGATTGAACGATGTCTTGGAGAATGCTAAGAATATGACACGGGTATAGAGTGCCATATCCTGCGTGGGTTTGTCCTGCCCGCATAAAGCAACTCCGGTACTGACGATGGTTTGTGCAGCCATTCCGTCCGTGTTGGTGTTTTTCTTCGTCTGACCGCCACCACCCCAAAGACCTTTGAGGTAGGCAATCTTGCGGATGTCGAGGTCATTCCTGTACTCATCGAGTACTACCAAGGTATTGACCGCCTGTGATACGCGGTCGTTCATTGCCGGAACGGAGGTGACACCAAGGTTGGGTGGATCAACCCCATGCAGGAAGAAGGATTGGAGCGAAGTGGCGAGTGTCGTCTTACCGGTTCCCTTCTCACCGAAGAGGTTCAGGATAGGAAAATGCCGGGTTCGCCTGAATATGATGTCGCGGAACAGGGTGGCAAGGAGATAACACAAGGCGATAGAGGCATTCTCTCCGAACACTCCAACCAGCCTTGATGCGAAATCATACAGTTTTACGCCGTTGCGGTTCTCATGGATCATCAACCGCTCAAACTGAAAGATTTCCGGGTTATGGAGATAAATCTTGGAAGTCGCCGGAATATAAAACGCCTTGCCGTTGACACCACGGACGATTCCTAAGCCATCGACATCCTTGAAAGTACCGCCGTATAATATGCCGTTACCGAAAGCAAAGAACTCTTCGGTGGCGTTCCAGCCCAGCTTACGGATACGTTCAGCCGTATCGGTTTTAGAGTATAGGTATTCCTTTACCCGGTTGAGCTTGTCAATCTTCGCCAGCCATACATAGTTGCCCAATGACCCGACTTTCTGCTGGAAGTTGCTCAAAGAGCATAATTCCGACTCTTTCAGCTCAATAACACGGCACACGTCATACATATTCCGCATCCGGAAAATTCGGGTGGCGTTGTTCTCGTCCTCAATATGGAACAGTGGTTCCATAATGAAGTTGGAAATTCTTGCCGGTTCTTCGTCTTCTTCGCCGATGGCATAATAGCAGTTCTCACGAATGAACAGACCGAATTGGCGAAGCAGTTCCGCTTCACGCTGCATCTCATTCATGGATGAGCCATGTTCCTGTTTCTTCCGCGCCTCGCCACGTGCCTGGGTGACGGCATCACGCCACAACTTGACCTTGCCGTGCAGTTTGGCCAGTTGCTCGATGCACTGGAAGGTGTGTCGTAATACACGATGCGCCTTCTTTTTTTTCATTGACTATAAAAAT
>ENA-OPVU01001466-OPVU01001466.1-human-gut-metagenome-genome-assembly--contig:-NODE-1466-length-12020-cov-2.107480_pt1 | contig 12020 bp, 8 predicted proteins | sample MGYA00241497_ERZ501986 | MGnify/ENA primary metagenome ERZ501986 (study PRJEB25962, sample SAMEA2042995) | human gut metagenome | biome: human gut; feature: human-associated habitat; material: faeces...
GAAAACGCAGATTTAATGCTGTGAAAGACTGCCCATCGGCGGTCTTTTTTGTTTTCTATGAACCCTGTAGAGCGTTTTTTACAGTTCTACACAGCATGCGCCGTCCTTCAGCTCAGCCTCAAAGGTCTTTCCAAGGCAATGAACCTGTACGCGCTGATAATGCTTTTCATAGCCATCATGAACACAGGATACGGTCAGCTTTCCGTCTTTGAGTTCGCAGTGATACTGATTGTATACACCATCGCGGTATGCAAAGCTTTCGCCGTCGTCCTGGAAATGATCCCAGCTTCCTTCTCCGGGATACACCTCCAGCATCAGCACCTGATTGGTATCCTTCTCGCCCACGTAATTCTGCTTCGGCCATACCGGCAGCACTGCGCCTGCTTTTACATAGAGCGGGCAGGTATCCAGCGGAGCATCCCGCAGAATCCACTGTCCCTGATCGCCGGAAATCTTTTCACCTGTCCAGTAGTCATACCAGGTTCCTGCAGGCAGATAAACCATCTTCTTGCGATCGCCCTGGGTTACAACAGGCGCAGCGAGCAGATTCGGGCCTGCCAAAAATTCTGTATTGCACTCCTTTGCTACTTCATCCTTTTCATAATGAAGCACCAGGGAACGCATGATCGGCAGTCCGGTCTTCTCTCCGGTAAAGAACAGGTCATAATAATACGGGATCAGATGATATCGAAGCTGTGCTGCTTTCCGGTAAATATCCACGGTTTCCTGATCGAATCTCCAGGGCTCCTGATACCGTGTTCCGATTGCGGAATGATTTCGGAATAACGGAGAGAAGCATCCAACCTCTACCCAACGACACATCAGCTCTTTTGTACAATCCGAACCGAAACCGCCCACGTCTGTACCGACAAAGGACATTCCGCTCATACCAAGGTTACACAGCTGCGGGATCGCCATCTGCAGATGCGCCCAAATGCTGTGATTGTCGCCTGTCCATGCTGTGCTGTATTTCTGCGTGCCGGCATAGCAGGCTCTCGTGATGACAAACGGACGTCTGCCGTCCCGCTGCTTTAAGCCCTCGTAGGTTGCCTTTGCCATGTTATGACCATAAACGTTGTGCATTCTCGCGTGGTCGCTCTTTTCGTCCTCATCGGTAAACACCACGTCCTGAGGCAGCTCTCCACGGAAGCTTGCCGGCTCATTCATATCATTCCACACGCCGCGGACGCCTTTATCTACAAGGAACTGCTGATTTTCGCCCCACCAGTCGCGCACTTCTTTTTTACCAAAATCCGGATAAACCGCATCTCCCGGCCATACTGCATTGACATAGATCTCACCCTCCGGTGTCGTTGCAAAATAGCCGTTCTCCACGCCTTTGTCGTAAACAGAATATCCCTCTTCCAGCTTTACACCAGGATCAATGATGGTTATGATCTTGATGCCGTCCTTCGCCAGATCTGCGATCATCTTTTCCGGATCCGGATAACGTTCCTTATCCGGTGTCCAGGTAAATACCTTGTAGTGATCCATATAATCGATATCCAGATGAATGGCATCGCAGGGGATTCCGCACTCTCTCATGTGGGAAACAACATCCCGGATTTCTTCCTCAGACATATAGCTCCAGCGGCACTGATGATAGCCCAGGGTCCACTTCTGCGGAACCGGAACCGTACCTGTCAGATAAGTATAATTGCCAAGCACCTCCGGCATACTCTCGCCGGCGATCAGATAATAATCCAGATTGCCGTCTGCAGCGCCATACCAGTAATACTCCTCCGATTCCTTGCCCATATCAAAGCAGGATCTGTAGGTGTTATCATAGAACAGGCCAAACACTGCATTTTTATGTAAGGTAATAAAAAACGGGATGGATTTGTAGAGGGACTTGAAATTGTCCATCTGCGGAGCCGGATCATCCGTATTCCACATCACATATTCATAGCCGCGCTTGTCCATAAAGCCGGTCTTATCACCAAGTCCGTAAAAGGCTTCGTCACCCTCAAGCTGCTTGACAACCTCTACCGCTTCCGTGCGCTGCTCCTCTACACTGTGTCCCTCTGCTTCTTTTAATGCCTTCAGTTCATCACTCAGACCGGCGCAGATCTTTCTGCTGCCCCGGTAGTCCCGGCACAAAACGGTGCCGTCCGCTTTATAAAAATCGACCTTGAAATCATCGTAAATCCGTGCAGTCACTGCATCTGTGGAAATTTCTACGACGCCGTCTGCTTCTGCCGCCGTAAAATCAACTGCAACAGACTTGTCTCCCTCAATGGCCTTAGAGCGATGCTCTTCACTCACCACTCCCGAAAATACATTAAAAATCTCCGGTGTGAGGATCTCCACGCGTCCCGTTCGTTTCTCAAACTGAAAAACAACACGATTGCCCTGCTTTTCCCAACTGCATAATTTTCCGAATTCCATCAGTCTTTTGCCTCCTTTACAGAACTGTCTTTTTTCTGCTTGGGTTCTGTTTCTGTCTCTTTTTCTTCTTCCGGATCCTTCGGCTTTTCATCCTCCTGCAGATCTTCCCACTTCACTCTGCCGTAAACAATATTCTGCTTGCGAATAGAATCTGCCAGCGCCTTTGTCAGGTCACTCTTTATCAGTCTCCAGCGCCAGTTCGTGCCGAGCGTTGACGGGAAATTGATTCTTGCGCTGTTATCCAGCCCCAGATAGTCCTGAATTGGAATGATACAGGTATCCGCCACAGAAGCGATGGTGGTACGAACCAGCTCGGATGCCAAAACCTGTTTGCTCTCTGTAGGACGGTTTAAGTATGCCCGCACCATCTGAACCTCTTCCGGCTTAATGCTGGACAGCCAGCCCAGGATCGTCTCATTGTCATGGGTGCCAGTATAAGCTACGCAGTTATGCTCATAATTATGCGGCAGATAATCACCTGCGCCGCTGGAATCTCTGGAATCGAATGCAAATTCCAGAACCTTCATATTCGGATAGCCGCTTTCCTTTACCATTCTGCGGACAGTATCCGTCACATAACCCAAATCCTCTGCGATAATAGGTTTTTCACCGAGACGTGCTTTAATCACCTGAAACAGCTCAATACCAGGACCTTTTTCCCAGTGACCATTCACCGCGGTTTTGTCCTTTGCAGGGATGGAGAAATATTCATCAAAGCCTCTGAAATGGTCGATTCTGACAACGTCATACAGTCTAAAGCACCAGGAGATTCGTGTTACCCACCAGTCATAGCCGGTATTTCTGTGATGATCCCAGCGATACAGCGGATTGCCCCACAGCTGTCCATCTGCAGAAAATCCATCGGGAGGACAACCTGCAACTGCGGCGGGTTTTCTCTCCTGATCCAGCTGGAACATCTCAGGATGTGCCCAGACGTCCGCGCTGTCATATGCCACATAGATCGGAATGTCACCAATGATCTTCAGTCCCTTATCATTGGCATATTTTTTAAGTTTCTGCCACTGTGTAAAAAACAGATACTGAAGCCATACATAAAAGCCGATCTCTTTAGAATAGTTGGTCTTGTAATACCACATCGCATTATCCCAGCGATAGCGAATATCCTCTGCCCACTGATCCCAGCTGTTTCCGCCAAAAATATCCTTCACTGCCATGAACAGGCCATAGTCATCCAGCCACCAGGCATTTTCTGTCCAGAATGCTGTAAACTTCGGGTCAGGCTTCTCCAGGCTTCTCTCATATGCCAGCTTTAAGAGCGGCATTCTGTTTTCATACAGTTTTCCATAATCAATATCTCTGGCCGCTTTGCCGCAATCGCAGGCTTCTACCTCTTTTCTGGTCAGAAACCCGGCTTCCACCAGCTCCTCCAGATCAATAAAATACGGGTTGCCCGCATACGTAGAAAAGGACTGATACGGGGAGTCCCCATAGCTTGTCGGTCCCAGCGGCAGGATCTGCCAATACTGCTGTCCTGCCAGCTTCAAAAAATCCACCCATTCATATGCTTCCTTGGAAAAGCAGCCGATCCCGTGCGGAGACGGAAGACTGAATACCGGAAGCAGCACACCGCTTGTTCTCATACCTGTTCCCTCTTATCTTCCTAATATTGTAATAGACACCGGTTCTGCCCATACAGAACCTTCCAGCTCTTTTATCTGCTCTAATTTCGTGTCCTCTTTTATTTTAAACCGTGTTCCATCTGTAAGCAACTGCCACTTGCCCTCCAAGGCAAAATAATTTTCAGAAGGCTCCTGTTCCGGATCAGAGCCTTTCCCGCCCGGAAGTCGAAATTCCACAGCTTCCTTATTCGCGTTGTAAATAATAAACAGCTCCTGCCAGGGCGCAACGTTGTCTGTGAGGACGCTTTCTGCTGCAGCCTCCGGCTCAGCCCCTGTCCGGATGATAAAGGCTACGCAGCCTTCCGGTGCGTCCACAAAGGAGATCTGATCCAGCACCTCCAGGCTTCTCTGCCTCCATGCCGGAAAACTCTTTCGCAGCAGGATCAGACCGCGGTAAAACTCCGCCAAATCCCGGTATTCATGCATCCGGGTCCAGTCTAGCTGATTCACCTTCGCCGCGGAGCGATAGCTGTTGTCGTCACCGTATTTCGTACGCGCCGCTTCCTCTCCCGCCTGTAAAAACGTAATCCCCAGGCAGGTAAAATAAATTCCCGCGGCAAGACGGTTCTGCGCCAGCGCTGCTTCATTATATGCGCCAAAATCCGGCTCCATGCTGTCCGTCAGCGTATGCACCAGCTTGTCCCACAGCGTATAATTGTCATGGGCTGAGACATAGGAAACAGACTGGTGTGCAGACGATGGCTGATAACCGCCCATTCCGTCACAGAATCCCAGCACACTGGAACGAATCTGAGTCTCCAGTCCCTTTGCTCCGTTGACAAAGCCAGTCTCCTTGACTTCAAAAACACTGCCCTTAATGCTGTCCCGAATATCATCATTGAAAAATCCGATTCGGTCAGACAAAAGGGCTGCGTTGCATTTCAGCGCCTGCTCATAGCCTGGCTGAATCGCAGTCTTGCCTGCCGTCCACGGTTCGCCGTACATCAGAATTTCTTTTCCACCCGGCAGGCAATCCAGTGCCGCACGGATCTCATTCATTGTCTCCGTATCATGCAGTCCCATCAGATCGAACCGGAGTCCATCCACATGATATTCCTTTACCCAGTAGCAAATACAGTCAATCATATATCTGCGATACATCCTTCTCTCACTTGCAGTATCGTTGCCGCATGCGGAGCCGTCTGAAAAGCTGCCGTCTGCCTCCTGTCTGTAAAAATAATACGGAACAGTTTTCTGGAAAACAGAGTCTATGCTGAATGTATGGTTATACACCACATCCATGATCACCCGGATTCCCGCGCGATGCAAGGCCTGGATCATTTCACGGCATTCCCGCACCCGTACTTCTCCATGATACGGATCGGTCGCATAGGAGCCTTCCGGTACAAAATAGTTCATCGGATCGTACCCCCAGTTATACTGGAGCTTCTTTCCGGTTTCATCTACCGAACCATAATCATACATCGGTAATATCTGGACATGAGTGACACCCAGCCATTTCAGCCAGCTCATGCACGTCGGGTTTCCTGTATTTCCATCCAGACAGGTATCCTTTTCTGAGAACGCTTTATATTTCCCTCGATTTTCTTCCGAAACACCACTTTGGGGATCGTGGGAAAAATCGCCTACATGCACTTCCCAGACAACGGGTGCCGGAGCCTTTGGCAGCTTCTCCTGATCTTTGTCCCAGCCCTCCGGCTCAGCTTTTTTCAGATCGATCACCATACTGCGCTGTCCATTTACTCCGGCGGCCTTTGCGTAAGGATCTGCAGTTTCCTGTGTCTGGCCGTTCGCCGTTACCAGCCAGGTATAATAAACGCCTGAAAGATCTCCGTTTTTATGCACACGAAAAACGCCTTTTTCTGTGCGTACCGCTTCTGTCCGGTCAAAGGGCTCTGCTGCACCCTCCTCTGCGCTTCCTGCCCGATACAGCAAAAGCTCTGCCCGCTCTGCCGTCGGGGCCCAGAGTGCAAAGTCTGTCCCCTGCGTCTGATAAACCGCCCCAAGGTCATCGCCCCCATATTCATAGGCTTCTTCAAATTCCTGCGAAGAAAACAGCTCTCTCCATTCCCCTGGCGTCCGTTTCTGTGTTACATTTTCCATTTTCCTGCTCCTCCTGATCAAAAGTCATTCTCTAAAAACGCGGATAAAATAACCAGTTTATCCTTTTTATTGTAACAAAAGAAATGGAAGAACTGCAACTGCCCCGGCATGTTGAAATTCTTCCATTTCATATCAATTTTTTATGATTTTTACAAAATCAATCTTTTTCTGTCATTTTTCCGGAAAATCTGCTTTAGATCACCTTCGACAGAAACTCCTGCAGTCTCGCGTTTTTCGGATGATCGAAAAATTCTTCCGGCGTGTTTTCCTCTTTGATCCTGCCTTCATCCACAAACAGCACTCTCGTGCCGACTTCCCGGGCAAAGCCCATCTCGTGGGTAACGACCACCATTGTCATACCCTCGTGAGCCAGATCCCGCATTACACTTAAAACCTCGCCAACCATCTCCGGATCAAGCGCGCTGGTAGGCTCATCAAACAGCATGACATCCGGATGCATGCACAGAGAGCGAACGATGGCGATTCGCTGTTTCTGACCGCCGGACAGCTGTGCCGGATAAGCGTTTGCTTTTTCTGCAAGGCCGACACGTGCCAGCAGCTCCATCGCTTCTTTTTCCGCTTCTGCTTTGGACTTTTTTAACACCTTGATCGGTGCCAGCGTCATGTTTTCCAGAATCGTCTTATTTGCGAACAGATTAAAATGCTGGAACACCATTCCGATTTTCTGACGATATTGATTCAAATTGCTTTTCGGATCTGTAATTTCTTTTCCTTCAAATAAAATCTCGCCCGAGGTCGGCATTTCCAGAAGGTTTAAGGAACGCAGAAAGGTCGATTTACCGGAGCCGGAGGGACCTACAATAACGACTACCTCACCCTGGCGGATCGTCGCATCAATATGATCCAGCACCTTCGTCGGTCCAAAGGACTTGCAGAGCTGTTTGATTTCAAACAGAACCTGTTTTTCCTGTCCGTTATCGCTCATTGACACGCATCCTCCTTTCCAGTCTGCTGATCAGAGCTGAAAGTACACTCACACTGACCAGATAAATCAGAGCTGCCGCAAACAACGGCATATAAGGCTCATAGGTCTGACTTCTGACGGTATTCGCACCGTGCGTAACATCCGTCAGTGCAATGTAACCGCAGATAGACGTCTCCTTTAACAGGGTAATGAACTCGTTGCCCAGGGCAGGCAGGACATTTTTAAATGCCTGGGGGATAATAATATACCACATCGTCTGCACATAGGTCAGTCCCAGGCTTCTGCCTGCTTCAAACTGCCCCTGATCCACAGACATGATACCGGAACGGATAATCTCCGCTACGTATGCGCCGGAGTTGATTCCGAAGGTCAGAATCGCAACCAGCCGCTTGCTGACATCCACAGAACCGAACACGATGTAATACATGATCAGCAGCTGGATCATTGCAGGGGTTCCGCGGATAACCGTCAGATACAGCTTACAGATCACATTCAGAATTTTAACCACCAGTGGAGGACGGTCCAGCTTATCTGCAGACGACCGCACCACTGCGATCAGCACGCCGATGACAACGCCCAGAATAACAGCGAAAAAGGAAACAACATAAGTTGTTCCCAATCCGTTGGTGAAGTACTTCCACCGATTATCGGTTATAAAGTTTGCAATAAATTTGAGTTTAAAATCTTCCATATTATAATTGCTTTCCGATTATCTCTTGTAATTACTTTGTTACAATGATCACCTGGCTTGCTGTTGCATAGGTATCTGTGAAGTCTACGCTCAGCTTACGCTCATCTGTTACCGTCATGCCTGCTGCACCGAAATCAGCCTTGCCGGAAACAACTGCATTGACGATTGCATCAAATTCCATATCCTCGATCTTTAAGTCATAACCAAGCACATCACAGACAGCCTGTGCGATATCAGGATCGATGCCGACAACCTTCTGATCCTCATAATACTCATAAGGCTCAAATGTCGCATTGGTTGCCATAACCAGTGTGCCGTTGGAACGGTCTACACCTTCCGGAGAGGTATAAGGATGCTGTCCTGCCTCATCACCGATGTAGTTGGAAACGATAGCATCCAGCGTACCGTCTTTCTTTAACTGAGTAAGCGCTTCGTTAATCTTTGCAGTCAGCTCGCTGTTGTCTTTGTTGACACACATTGCATATTCTTCAGAAGAAAGCTCTTCGTCCAGAATCTGTAAATCATCATTCTTTTCCACAAAAGCCTTTGCGGGATTGTAGTCGATCACTACGCAATCGATCTTGCCCTGCTTTAATGCCTGAACAGCATCGTTTCCTTTGTTGTAACGTTCGATCTTGGAAGCAGGTGTGTCGGCATCTGCAGGCTCTTCATAATCAGATGCATAAATATCACCTGTTGTACCGAGCTGTACACCGATCGTCTTGCCCGGAAGATCATCTACAGAATTGACTGTATTCTCCGGAACTTTGCTGCCGCAGCCTGCAAGCAGTGTCATGCCGGCTACTAATGAAAGTGCTACAAATTTCTTTAAATTTCTCATTTTTACTCCTCCTGCATTTTTGCAAATTGCATATTATTCGCGGTAAGTCGTATCTCATACATAGGATGAGTCAGCCTGAAAACTGACCAATATTAAAAATGTAGTATGCTTACCATCAAATTTCAACTTAGTATAGCAGAATGTTAAAATGAATACAATATACAGTTTGAAAAAAGAATGCTGTCACAAGATGAATATATTTGACAATTTATGTGGAAATCTGACGGAAAATAGAGTACAATTTTAAATAATAAGTGCATAAAATGCATGACAAGTGATAATGGAGGCAGCTAGGCTATGAAATTGTTAGAAGAGAGAATCAAGAAGGATGGAATTGTGAAGCCGGGAAATGTGTTGAAGGTAGATAATTTCCTGAATCATCAGATGGATATTGCATTGTTTAATGAGATGGGCAAGGAGTTTAAAAGACTGTTTGCAGACTGCAAGGTCAATAAGATTCTGACAATCGAAGCGTCCGGTATCGGGATTGCCTGTATCGTGGCACAGTATTTTGATGTGCCGGTTGTTTTTGCCAAGAAGGCACAGAGCATCAATATTGACGGAGACGTTTATTCCACAAAGATCCAGTCATTTACCCATCAGAGAGTATACGATGTGATCGTATCGAAGAAATATCTGAACCCGGAAGATCATATATTGATCATAGATGATTTCCTTGCAAACGGATGTGCCTTAGAAGGTCTGATCGATCTTGTACAGAGTGCAGGCGCAACAGTAGAAGGTATCGGAATTGCCATTGAGAAGGGCTTCCAGCAGGGCGGAAAGCTGATCAGGGACAGAGGGATCCGTCTGGAATCACTTGCGATCGTAGACAGCATGGAAGGCGGAGAACTGGTATTCCGTGAGCAGTAAGTGAAAACTGCTTGTTTGAAAGAACAAGCTTTATGGCTAAGGGTAGGATAGCTGTGTAAAGACGGAAAAGCAGAAGGAGAAGGATATGATTTATAAATGTAGAAATTGCGGTGCAAACGCAGTTTATTCCCCGGAAAAGGGTACGATGTACTGTCCTTATTGCGACAGCCAGGACAGCGAAGAACTTGCACCGGGCGGTGGAATGGCTGTCTGCATGAACTGCGGCGGTGAGCTGAAGCCGGGAGATTATATGTCCGCGGTCAAATGTGAGCATTGCGGAACTTATGTGATTTTTGAAGAACGGACGGAAGGCTGCTATAAGCCGCATGTGATCCTTCCATTTAAGCTCGGGAAAAAGGAAGTGCAGGAGAGGATCCGGGCACGCTATGCGAAATCTGCATTTATTCCGGCGGATTTTCTGTCTGATGCAAAGCTGTCAGAGATTGAAGGTATGTATATCCCGTTTTTTCTGTATGATTTCGACTGCCATTATGATATCAGGGCAACAGGAAGCAAGATACGGACATGGAGAAGCGGAAACTATGAATACACGGAGACGTCTCTGTATCAGGTGGAGCGTGATGCAACGATCGATTTCGAAAAACTGCCGGTAGATGCATCTATTGCAATGCCGGATGAAGCCATGGATCTGATCGAGCCGTATGACTATAAGGCTCTGGAAGATTTCCAGACAAAATACATGTCCGGATTCTTTGCAGAAAAATATAATATGGATGCCACGGAGCTTGGTCCGCGTGCAAAGGATAAGGCGAAGGCTGATGCAAAGGCCATTATGAATAAGACAATCACCGGATACAGTACGATCACAAACCGGACGGATAATGTCACGATGGATGAGAAAAAGGCGGATTATGCCCTGCTTCCGGTCTGGTGTTATTCTTATAAGTATAAAGGGAAGGACTACCTGTTCAAAATGAATGGGCAGACAGGCAAGATCGTCGGCAAACCGCCCGTCTCCTGGGCAAGAGTCTGGGGCTACGGGGCAACGGTATTTGGCTGTACATCTGCAATCCTTGCAATGATCATGCTGCTGGCGGAGGTATTATAATATGAAAGAATATTTTGCGAGATTTAAATATTTATATATCACGCTTGTGGTCATACTGGTGGTAACGATTGCTGCAACCGCTGTATATATGACAAAGCAGAAGGCTGCTGCGGCAAATAAAGGTAAGCGGATGAATACCGAATGCCTGACAGACGAAAGAGTATTTGATTATGCGGATGTGCTGACGGATGCACAGGAGGACGATCTGCGGGAACTGATCGCAGAGAAGGAAAAAGAAGTATCTCTTGATATTGTGCTGGTAACATTAAATGAAGATGTGGGCAGCAGTGATGATGCGCTGATGGAATATGCGGATCAGTTTTATGAGGATAACAAATTCGGTTATGATAAACCGATCGGTGACGGTGTTATCTATGTAGATAATTATTATGACAGATATGTATGGTTTGGTACGACCGGAATCGCGGAAAATGCCTATACGACATCTGCGATCAACAATCTGCTGGATGCAGTCTGTGACCTGACGGATGCAGATCCGTATGAGGCATATAAGACGTATGTTATGCAGGTAGCAGGCTATATGGCTGAGCGGGAAGCGGAGGATTCGATAGGCATTATGGTAGATCCGTTCAGTATCATGATCATTGCATTGATCGTAGCCGTTTCCTATGTGCTCGTGAATCTGAAAAAGCAGGAAGGCAAAAGAACAACAACAGCTTCTACCTATGTGGAACGGACTCCGGTCATGAACAATCAGGTGGATCAGTTTATGACCAAATCTGTCACGAAGCGAAAGATCGAGACATCAAGCAGCAGCGGTGGCGGTGGTCATTCCGGTGGCGGCGGCGGTCATCATGTGTCAAGCAGTGGTCATTCCCATGGCGGTGGCGGAAGACACCGTTAGGCAGGAGAGCAGGTCTTTGACCGGATTCTCTGGCCTTGTGAGGGGCTGACAATTTTACAGAGAAAGAGCTATATTAAGCGCCTCAGAAATCGTAAAGCTGAGGCGCTTTATTGTTTCATCAATATCTTTGCTTGTCACATACATATTGTAAAGGTCATGGAACGTTTTCTGGACGACCGGATTATCCTGCTCTAACAAAAGCATATCAGATTCAATGCTTTCCAGTGCACTGATCACAATGGTGGCTGCATCCACGACTGTGGGCACGCCAATGGCAATGACAGGGATTCCGATGGTTTCCTCGGTCAGGCCGTTCCGGTGGTTCCCGACGCCGGAGCCGGGCTGGATACCTGTGTCGGTCAGCTGAATCGTGGAATTCAGTCTTTTTGTGGAGCGGGCAGCAAGAGCATCGATCACGATCATGACATCAGGTTTGGTCTGTTTTACGACTCCCCGGATGATCTCGGCGGTTTCCATTCCATTCTTTGCCATAACGCCGGGCGCAAGTGCGCTGATCTCATGCATTTTTTCTTTATTATAAGCGGCTTTGCCATATTCCCGGATAATATGTCTGGTGATGCAGAGATGGTCAACAACCGCAGGCCCAAGCGCATCGGCGGTCACATCGCGGTTACCGAGACCG
>ENA-OPVU01001469-OPVU01001469.1-human-gut-metagenome-genome-assembly--contig:-NODE-1469-length-12004-cov-2.072977_pt1 | contig 12004 bp, 8 predicted proteins | sample MGYA00241497_ERZ501986 | MGnify/ENA primary metagenome ERZ501986 (study PRJEB25962, sample SAMEA2042995) | human gut metagenome | biome: human gut; feature: human-associated habitat; material: faeces...
ACTCTGCCCGCCGCTGTTCCTTCGACCGCCAGTATAGTTTATCTAACGTCTCAAGAAATGCCGCTTTTTCCTCCTTGGGCAGCTCCGCTAAAAGCCACTCATAAAACACGCTCTCAATGGACGCCTTTGAATTTTTTAACTGTTCCGCTTTCTCTGTCGCATACAAAAGCTGGCTTCTTCCATCCTCCGGGTTCGGTTTCCGGTAAAGATATCCTTTGCTCTCTAAATTAGCCGCACGCCTTGCAGCAGCCCCTTTATCAATCTTTAACTGCTCTCTGACTTTCGCCTGTGTGACGCCGGGATTGTGCCGGATGAAATGGATAAAATCAAATTCTGCCGTTCCGATTCCTTCCTCTTTCATCATCTTTAATGTAAACTTCCCCGCTTCACGCGCGATCTTTGTGATTTTTCTTCCTGACTCGTCCATTGCGATCTCCACTCCTAACCAACTCTGAAAATTAAAATCTAACTTATGACTTTCCAATTAGCATACAAAAAATAGATGTACCTGCATCTAACCAGATGATAGTACATCTATTTTTGTGTGTCAATTTATCTTTTTCTTACTTTGCACAGGAAAAAACTTTTTCCTGATTTGATTCATCAATGAAATCTTTCTTACTTCTCACTCCAGATTTTTCTATATTTCATAAAATAGTGAATACTCATGATCATACTGAGTATCTCGCCCGTTGTGATCGACAGCCAGACTCCGTCCATTCCAAGCAGATTTGGTAATATCAGTACCGGCAGCAAATATCAATATGCCAGTACACTAGCCCATGTTTCTGCTATTTTTACTCCACCTTCGGCAGCCCTGCAAATCCCACTGCAAGCTCTTCATCGGTCGGAATATAGTCTGTCATCTCTCCATTGTTAAACTTCTCATATGCAACCATATCAAAATAGCCGGTTCCGGTAAGTCCAAAAACGATAGTCTTTTCTTCTCCGGTTTCTTTACATTTCAACGCCTCGTCAATGGCAACACGAATCGCATGAGAACTCTCCGGTGCCGGAAGGATTCCCTCTATTCTTGCAAACTGCTCTGCTGCTTCAAATACAGAAGTCTGCTCTACACTCCTTGCCTCCATCAGTCCGTCATCATAAAGCTGTGACAGAGTTGAACTCATGCCGTGATAGCGAAGTCCTCCGGCATGGTTTGCAGATGGAATAAATCCGCTGCCAAGTGTATACATCTTTGCTAACGGACAGACCCTTCCGGTATCACAGAAATCATATGCATAGCGGCCTCTCGTAAGACTCGGACAGGATGCCGGTTCGACTGCGATAAATTGATAGTCTTTTTCACCACGCAGCTTTTCTCCCATAAACGGAGAGATCAGACCCCCAAGATTGGAACCGCCGCCTGCACATCCGATAATGATATCCGGCGTAATATCATACTTTTCCAGAGCAGCTTTTGTCTCAAGTCCAATGACTGACTGATGTAGTAATACCTGGTTTAACACACTTCCCAATACATAACGATATCCTTCTCTCGTCGTTGCAGCTTCTACTGCCTCGGAGATTGCACAGCCAAGACTTCCTGTTGTGCCCGGATGCTCTGCTAAAATCTTTCTGCCGACTTCTGTTGTCTCAGACGGTGACGGGGTTACACTTGCTCCATATGTGCGCATTACCTCACGGCGGAATGGTTTCTGTTCATAGGAAACTTTTACCATATAGACTTTACAGTCAAGATCAAAATAAGCACACGCCATAGAAAGTGCAGTTCCCCACTGTCCAGCACCTGTCTCTGTTGTCACACCTTTTAATCCCTGCTTCTTTGCATAATATGCCTGTGCAATCGCAGAGTTTAATTTATGGCTTCCACTTGTATTGTTTCCCTCAAATTTATAGTAGATCTTTGCCGGAGTCCCCAGTTTTTTTTCCAGACAATATGCTCTCACCAGTGGTGACGGACGGTACATGCGGTAAAAATCACGGATCTCCTGTGGAATATCGATGTATGGGTTGGTATCATCGAGTTCCTGTTTTACCAGTTCATCACAGAATACATGCCCCAGTTCCTCCGCGGTCATCGGTTTTAGAGTTGCCGGGTTCAAAAGCGGTGCTGGTTTGTTCTTCATATCAGCGCGCACATTGTACCATTGTGTCGGCATCTCATTCTCTTCCAGATAAATTTTATACGGTATTTTCTTTTCGCTCATCTTCTCCTCTTTTCCGCAACTTTTATCGTTACTTTACTGTTATGATTCTCTGATTCATGATTTTATCTATATTTTAGTATATTAGCACATTGAAGTGCCGCAGTCAATAACTTTGGATCTTAATATCGGCATCGACGAAAGCCGTAACACCTGTTTACCCCAAATTGCGTTTCTTTTTATTCCACTCTTGCAACACTGCTGACACCCTCCGGCGTCCGCTGCTTTGTCACAATTATTTTTTTGTCGATCTGGTCTTTTAATTCAGATACATGTGAAATAATTCCTACCAGACGATTTCCCTCGGTGAGCTGCAGCAATGCTTTTAACGCCTGTTCTAAGGCATCCTCATCGAGTGATCCAAATCCCTCGTCCACAAACATGGAATCCATACGGATTCCACCCGCATAAGACTGTATCTCATCCGACAGTCCAAGCGCAAGTGACAATGATGCCTGGAAAGACTCCCCACCGGAAAGCGTCTTTACACTGCGCTTTGTCCCGTTATAATGATCAATCACACAAAGTTCCAATCCTGCTTTTTCCTTGCGGCTTCCTGTCTCTTCCTCACGTTTTAATTCATACTGCCCGCTGCTCATCGTAAGCATCCTCCGGTTTGCTCGGATCAGTATCCTGTCAAAATAAGCCATCTGCACATAAGTTTCCAGTTCAATCTTTGCCTTACCGTTTAACATTCCACTTGCCGTATCGGAAAGAGATTTCATCCAGACATACTTTTGTTCGGTCTGTGCGATCTCTTTTTGTTTTTTGCTGACATTTTTACAGATTTCCCTATTAGTACAATAAGATGTATATTTTGAAGCCCTGTTTTCTTCCATCTCATTTCTTTTTGCACGCAGTTCTCCCGCCTGTTTTTCGATCTCTTCTTCCGGAAACGATATTGCTTTCTCTGTTTCCTCAATCTGACGAAGCAGCATCTGAATGACGCCCTTTTCCGTCTCTCTGTTTTTTTCGTAATTATGATACGCTTCTCTTGTCTTTTCTCTGTTCTCTTCTAAATTTCTTTTTTTCAGGGTAAACTCTTTTATCTGTGTCTGTACCCCCTCTTTTGTTACATCCTTTACCTGCTCTTTCAGCTCATTGAGATTCTTTTCTTCATTTGCGTACTCTGTCTGCAGACGTACCAGCTCCTGTTCTGCCACATTGATCTGGTCGGCAAGTGTTTTTATTTCTGTTTCATCGAGCGGAATCTTTTTTTCTAAGGCAGTCTTTTTTCGTTCGTCTTCCTGTTTTTTGGAAAGTTCCGCTTTTTTCTCATCGGCTGCTCTTTGCAGCATAGTAATCACAGACTGTACATGGTATGGTTTTGCATCAAAATCTTCTATTGACAAAACCTGACTCCCATCAGCGTTTTTTATGGTCTGTAATGTATTGACATCTGTATCTCCAGTTAAAGTGCTCTGATTACATGTAATTATATTACTTGTAATTATATTACTTGCAATCAGAGCACCCGTAATTAAATTACATGCAGATTTTATATCGTCACTGATCTGCTTTTCGGCAGTTTCCCTGTTTCCGGTCAATTTTGCAATTTCTTCCTGAATACTGCTGATTGTTCCTCTTATCTTTTGTATTGTTTCTTCGCTTTCTTTTAATTCATCTTTGATCTGCTCTGCACGTTTCCTGTTATTTTTTGCCTGTAAAAACTGCGTGTTCCGTTCGTTTTCAATCTGCATAAGCTGTGCAAAAACAGTTTTTTGATCCTCTGTCTGCTCTATGCCAGTTCCACAGTCTGCAACGTTTTTCTTCCACTGCTGTTTCTGCTGTGTGCACCGTTCTGTCGCCGTGGCAAGCATCTGTCCAAGATTAATGTTCTGTTCGTTTAACATAACCAGTTCATCCTGCGCAGACTGCATCTGTTCTTCTAATACATGCTTGACATCCAGATCCTTTTTCGCTTTTTCTTTCTGATCTTTATATTCTTCCCTTCTCGCCTCATCAGCACTCTTTTGCCTTTTTGTCTCCGTCTTTATTTCATTTAAAGACATTCTGACATCAGGCTCACCAAGCAGTTCTCCTGCATCCTTTAGGACTGCTGACATTTTCTCATTTTCCTGTGTCACGAGCTGATGCGCTTTTTCACTCAGTCTGCTGACTGACTCCCTTGCCTTTTCATCCTCCGCTTTTGCCTGTTTTAACACTTCCCGATCCGGAGTTTCCTGTGGTATGACTGCCAGTGTCGGATGATGTATGGCTCCACAGACCGGACAGGGTTCGTCTTCCTTTAATCCCTGCGCCAGCATTCCCGCCTGTGCATCCCAGAATTGCTGTTCTATCCTCCGGTATTGTTCACTGATCTGTTTCTGCTCTGCGGCTGCTTTCTGATACTGTTTTTGAGTTTTCTCCCTTTCTCTGCTGACTTTCTCCCAATCCTCTAACCTGTTTTCCAGCTCTTCGAGCCTGCGTATCCTCTCTGATACTTCCAATATTGCTTTCTCTGCCTGTTCTCCCCTGCTGTCTGCACCGGAAAGCTGCTCCCACGTTTCTTTTTGCTGCTGTAAATCCCTGCTTTTTACCTCATATGATTTCTGTACGTTTTCCAATTCTGTACCAAGTCTCTTTACTTCTCTTTCTGATGTGTTCAACTGTTCTGCAATCTCTGTCAGATCCTGTATTTTCTGTCGGATTTCTTTTACTTCCTTCTCATAGGCAATCTCCTGTCCTGCCGCATCCTTGTTCTGCTCCTGTTCTTCTTTTAACAGTTGCTGCTGTTCTAAAAGACTGTTTTCTGTTTTCTTTTTTAAATCAAGTTTTTCCTTTTGATCTGAAATATGCTCCTCCAGCGCACGGCTCCTGTCTCTCTGATTTTTCAGCGTATCCATTTTTTCTGTGATCAGTCGCATTTCATGCTCTATGCGTTGTATTTCCGCAGTAATGCCCTCATAAGATTTTAAGGTCTCTTTTTCCTGCTGCAGTTTTCCCTCCAGTTCTGTTCGTCTCTGTTCATCCTGCTGCTTTTTCTGAACCTTTTCTTCCATATCCTGGTGCTTCTTTTCCTGCGACAGACCAATTTCCTGTATTTTTTCAAACAACACCAGCTTCTGTTTATATTCTTCAATCGTTCTGCCTAATTTTTCACAGCATTCCGCTTCCTCTCCTGCCCTGTCCATATCCGCTTTTGCCTGCACCAGAAGCGCTTCTAAGTCCTTCAGCTTCTGCTGTTTTTCTTCCAACAACCGCCTTCTGTCTGCATTTTCACGCACTTTCCCGCTAAGTTCATCCATATTTTTTATTTGCTGATCCAGCGCCTCTTTTTCCTTTTGCAGGCACTCCAACGCAGATTCTTCCGCTTTACAAAGTTCTTCTAAAAGTGAGATTCCCTCCTCGATCCTGCCGTCAAATTTTTCCTTTTTTAAAAGATTTCTGCGATCCTTGTCCCTTCTTCATCCAGAGAGTCACTCTCACAGACAATTCCCTCCATATACTGATTGATGCTGCGCCGCAGTTCATCATATTCTTTCCACTGTTTTTTTACGGCATCTTTCAGTTTGTCCTGCAGCACACGATAAATATCCGTCCCGAATATCTGACGAAAAATCTTTCCTCTCTCCTCCGTATTGGCAAACAATACTTTCTGAAAATCCCCCTGTGCGATCATTGCTATCTGGGTAAACTGTCTGCAGTCTAAACCGATCAGCTCTGTGATGGCGCGTGTGACCTCCCTGCTTTTTGTCACTGGTTCTCTGTCATCCGGGTACTCTAGTGTGGCATTTGCCTTTTCCGTTGTCATTCCCGTTCCACGTCCCTTCGGACGCATATATTCCGGGTTACGCTCTACTGTATACCGTTTATTTGCGTACTCAAATGTCAGACGCACGAATGTTTTCACGTCATCTTTTGCATATTTGCTGCGGAACATATCCGCTTTGCGTACATCACCACTGGCTTCCCCGTACAGCGCAAACGTGATTGCATCAAAGATCGTGGTCTTTCCTGCCCCGGTATCCCCTGTGATCAGAAATAATCCCTGCGATCCAAGCCGTTCAAAATCTATGGTCTGCTCCCCCGCATACGGGCCAAATGCACTTATTGTAAGACTGACTGGTTTCATAAATCGTTCCTTTCCTGCCGCTCCTATTTTCTCTCAAATTCCAAATATCTCGTTCCCTGAAACATCAGTTTTCCTGTATTTGCTTCTCAAACTATTTTTTCAGGAACTTGTCAATGCACCAGCTCTTCCATCAGTTCTCTGACAAAATCCTGCTGTTCTTCACTCATCGGCTGATTATTCTGTATCTCGTAAAATTCTTCAAACAGTTCCATCTCTGATTTTTGCTCCACATGTTCGGTCACCTCAACCTGCCTGCTCTGTCTGGTCCTGCTGTTATCATAGACAAGCTGCATCAGATTCGGGTATACCGTCCGAAGCTTTGCCATTCCATCCGGCACATCCTCCTCATCGGTCAGTGTGATCTGCAGATAATCGTCTGTTTCTGTGCCCTCATAAAAATCTTTCGACATCAGTTCCATGTATGTTCCCCAGATCTTTCTCAGATCACGAAGCGGTTTTAACGGAACTTTTTCAATGAAGATATCTCCCTTTTCCTTTATCTCCATGACAACAACAGACTTTTTCTGTTCCGCCTCGGAAAAAGAATATTTGAGCGGGGTTCCGCAATAGCGCAGTGTCTCCCTTCCGATATGCTGCGGGCTATGAATATGCCCTAATGCAACGTAATCAAAAACATCAAACACTTCCGCCCCGATCTGATCTAATCCACCCACCGAAACTTCCTCCGACTCACATCGCGAAGCCCCTGTCACAAACTGATGTGCCACCAATATATTCCGCTTTGATGCGTCCACCGGCATATGAGATACGACAAACTGCAGGGCATCCTGATATGTTTCCACTGTCTCCACATCATCTTCCTGTGCCAGATCCTGTTTTGTCCCGGCATCTTTTTTTCCAATGGATATCCCCTCTGTCCCTTTCCTCCACGCATGGCGCACGACCGCCGGGCGGATAAACGGCAGCAGCCAGATGCAGAGTTCCCCATATGCATCCTGACATGTAACACACCTCACCTCTCCATCATAAACCGGTGAAACATAGACTTCCCGGCTGCTCATAAGCTGTGCACCAAATGCAATACGTTCCGCGGAATCATGATTTCCACTGACTGCAAACACCTTTTTCCCGCAATCAGCAAGTCCCGTGAGAAACTGATCAAACAACTGTACCGCCTCCGCAGACGGAACCGGCTTATCATAGATATCCCCCGCGATCATAACCGCATCCACCTGTTTTTCCAATGCGATCTCTTTGATCTGCCGTAAAATATATTTCTGATCTTCGATCATGGAAAACTCATTGACTCTTTTTCCAATATGCAAATCCGAGATATGAAGAAATTTCATGCTCTCCTCCTATACTATTTCATTCGTAATACTTTACTTAACTATACCATATAGCGTCCCGAAATACAAACATATGTTTTGTTTTTGTTGCTTTTTCACAAAAAAACAGATCTCAGAAAATAAAAACCACTTTCTGGAGATCCATTTTTCTATTTATTTTGTTTCCATTGTAACAGCAATGCCGAATTGATGATGACGAGCACAGAACCTGCATTATGTACCAATGCTCCCACGACCGGATTTAAAATTCCGATGATTGCAAGCACGATCGCCACAAAGTTAAGCCCCATCGAAAAACTCATATTGCATTTGATCGTGATCATCATCCGCCTGGATAATGCAATCAGATGCGGCAGTTCTTTTACTTCATCATCCACCAGCGCAATATCTGCTACATCCAACGCAATATCACTTCCAACACCGCCCATCGCAATTCCGATATCCGCTTTTTTCTGTTCCGCCGGCAAGGTAATCTGCGCTAAGACATCCTCACACGGCACATCCTCGTCAACCATACGGTCGATTGCCTGTACCTGACCAATGATTTTTGACAGTCTTATTTTTCACTTATCTCTTCCAGAATTTCTATCGGATGCGCATCAGTAACAAAGATCATTCCATCGTACAATTTTTCCGGCGATTGTGATACGCGGTAACTTTGAGGAAAAATGCTCATAAAAAACGCACTATAGCCCTCTCCTAACGATCCCATAGAAACATGATCTGTAATGTGCTCTTTCAGTTGTGAATTTTCCGGAACCTTTGAAAAATCCAGCCAGCTCATATCATAACCAGCTTTCTTCGCGGCTTTCGCTAGAGGATCATAGGAATAAAACGTGTGCGTGATACGCTTTCCATCATTTTTCGGAAGATTGCAGTTCGTCTTGTAAAAATCCGTTCCAATCGCAAAATATCCGTCCCCCAGTTCATCGGAAAGAATATTCCCCATCACTCTGGTACCTGCGCCATAATTTCCAAACCGCTCTATATGCCCATTGTGACCTGAAATAAAAATACAGGAATTGCCCCTCTGCTCTTCCATAGAAAGGATCCACAGCACATTTTCTGCCATCAATTGGTCTCTGAGCACATTTCCTTCTACGGCAGAATTGATCACTTTCCCAAGAGAAATATTCTGCAGCAGCGTATCTGCCAGATGATCCGCCTGTACAATGTCCTTTACATCTGATTTTTGTAATTCTTCTTTTATTTCTGTGATCACTCTGCTCTGCTGTTCAACATCATACTCACTGTGCTGTTCTTCTGTATCCTCCAGTTTCTTCAGTTCTGTCACATCTATCCCCGCCTTTTCACATGCTTCAATCAGATACTGCAGATTATAGGACCATCTTTGCATGTCAAACCCATAAAACCTTAAATCATCTCCATCTTTTGCAGTCTCATTGTATTTTCGCATATAAGAGATCAGATCTGCCATCTCATCAGTTCTGTATATTGCAAAGCCAATCGCCGCGGCAGCCTGCTCTGCCGTTCCTTCCCCACCGTGAATGTAGCGGTTCACATACTCGCATCCACCGTAGTCTCCCTCCAGTGCAAATGCTCTTATCCCGGCATTTTCCACCAGATTTTGAAATAAGGAAAGTTTTAACTGCTGAAATTCCACATTTCCATGCGATGCTTCCCCTAATGCCACAATCTTTGTTTTCTCCGGTATTTTTATATTATCCACCTGGTCTGCGTATTGCATAAATTCCGTTTCATCAGCACATGGTCCGGTACCAAATCCTCCAAAATGAGAATATATACTGCTGACAGCAACTATACCTAACAGGATTATACCTGCGACAGCCCAGATTCGCGAATGTTTTTTCTTTTTCATAAATTTTCCTCCCCAAAAATTATCTGCTTTACTTAATTCACGACTTTATCTTAACAAAAAAGGAAATGTACCGCCATTTTATTAGCTTACATTTCCCTGATAAATCTTACATTTTTGTAAGATTGGAAGAATCTTCAAATTTATATTGCAAGATAACTTTACTTCCCAAAAGTGTGATCGCCTTTTGTGGACAATTACATATACAGCGGTAACACATGGTACACTGATCCCTTGGGTTGGGTTTTCCTTTTTCCATGATTATATTTTTCATGGGACAAATTTCCGCACACATACCACACCCCACACAATCCTGATTTATTTTCAGCTGATCCGTATATCCCGCTGTCTTTTTATAAAACCAGAGCCTTTGTCCAAAAAGTCCTGCTATATGGGCGAAAATTGTCAACCCCTCCGCAGGATAATCCCCCTGCCTGATCCGTTCTGCAGCTTCTTTCAATTTTTCATCCGCTTTTCTGATAATCTTTTCATTTTCTTCTGCAGATTTTTTCAACATTTTACTGTCACATATGGAATCCGGCATTTTAATATGTACGCCGCCTAAAATCACTGCTCCGTATTTTTTCAGAAGTCTTGCTGCACATCCGGAGCCGTCCCCGCTAAATGCTCCCATGGTCGCGACACATATCATTTTCCTGCCTTTCCATAAAGAGGCATGCATTTGGATAAAATCTCTTACCATGTATGGTGCATTCGAAAACTGCGTCGGATACCCAAGGATCACTGTTTCGTTTCTTTTTATTTTATCAATGATAAATTCATCTTCTAACGGGACCACATCGGCTGACGCATCGATTAATTTTACCAGTTTTGTAATGCAATATTTCGTATTACCTGTACCACTCAGATAAATTCCTATCATTTCCAAACTCCTCCGTCTTTCGGTTATTTTGACGTTTTTTCTATGAATGTTTTCTATTGAATATTTTCTATAGAATATTTTCTATTGAATGGTACAGCATACCAAAACCATCCTCTAAAAATTCACTCTTCGATAAATCCATCGACATTTTGATATATTCTTCCTTATTCGCTGCAAGCTGTATCAGTCCTGCTAACATTCCCCAGAACTGAAAGATCGTAGGCATTATTTTTAAATCCTCTCGCAAATCACCATTTTGAATGCCTGCCACTAAAAATTCTTTCATTTTTTCATTGATTTCTTCCCCCACATGATAGGTAGCTTTCTCTTCTGGCAGGTAATCATGATCTTTAAAATCAACATTAATTTTGTCCAACACCATTTTAAAATAAAACGGAAATTCCTCCTGATACTGTATTAAACCTTTACAGATCATATCGTATCTAGCCCTTGTTGTCTGCTGCTCTTCTAACGCAGTAACTATATATCCATATAATTTTTGCATGCTCTCTAAAACCAGCAGACCAATGATCTCCTCTTTGTTTTCAAAATATACATATAACGTAGCTTTACTGTATCCGGCAGCTTCTGCAATATCACTCATGGAAGTTGCCGTGATTCCATTTTCCATAAACAGTACCGATGCCGCTGACGCAATATTTTCTCTATGTACTGCCCTCGGTTCTTTTTTTCTTCGTCCCATATACCTCTCCTCTTCAGTTAATTAAACTCTTGGTTTAATTATATGGATAAATATATGGATTGTCAATCCTTACCTTTACACAACACAAAAACCCGCACAAACCTTTCGGTTCATGCGGGTTTTCCCCCTATATATTACCTTTTCCCAAAAATAACATATCCCCTTTTTAATTGATGCAATACAAATTATTTGTCTGCGATAGCAGCCCTGTGCATGCAGCACAGACTGCATTTTACCTTATAACAAATTATTTATTTGCAATAGCAGCCTGTGCTGCAGCTAAACGAGCGATCGGCACACGGAATGGTGAACAGGATACATAATCCAGACCAATCTTGTGGCAGAACTCAACAGATGAAGGATCTCCACCGTGCTCACCACAGATACCAACATGGAGTTTCGGATTAACCGGTTTTCCAAGTTTAATAGCTGTCTCCATTAACTTACCAACACCTGTCTGGTCAAGTTTTGCAAATGGATCGTTCTCGAAAATTTTCTTATCATAGTAAGCATTTAAGAACTTACCAGCATCATCACGAGAGAAACCATATGTCATCTGTGTTAAGTCGTTTGTACCGAAGCAGAAGAACTCAGCTTCTTTAGCGATTTCGTCAGCTAATAATGCTGCACGAGGAATCTCAATCATAGTACCAACTTCGTATTTCATGTCAGAACCAGCAGCTTTGATTTCTTCGTCTGCTGTCTTAACAACGATCTTCTTAACGTATTTTAATTCTTTTTCTTCACCTACTAATGGAATCATGATTTCTGGAACGATTGTCCAGTCAGCATGTTTAGCCTGTACAGCTAATGCTGCACGGATAACTGCTTTTGTCTGCATAACAGCGATTTCTGGATATGTTACTGTCAGACGGCATCCACGATGTCCCATCATAGGGTTGAACTCTTTCAGGCTTTCAATAATAGCTTTAATAGTTTCTACTGATTTACCCTGTGCATCTGCAAGTTTCTTAATATCTTCTTCCTCTGTAGGAACGAACTCATGCAGAGGCGGATCCAGGAAACGG
>ENA-OPVU01001475-OPVU01001475.1-human-gut-metagenome-genome-assembly--contig:-NODE-1475-length-11943-cov-3.530367_pt1 | contig 11943 bp, 8 predicted proteins | sample MGYA00241497_ERZ501986 | MGnify/ENA primary metagenome ERZ501986 (study PRJEB25962, sample SAMEA2042995) | human gut metagenome | biome: human gut; feature: human-associated habitat; material: faeces...
CTGCCACAAACATCTGATGGTACTCATCCAGACCGGCAAACCCGGCACAGAACAGTCCGGCAGCGAGCACGAGCCAAAAGCCCCGCAGCCGATAAACATACAAGGGCAGGGAAAGTGTCAGTCCCAACAAAAAATATTCGCTAAAATGTGCCATCTTCCTTACAAGAAAATGAATCTCATCTACATACACTCCCACCTGCGCGGTATCCAGATTGCCGGAGGTCAGCTTTCCCAGCAGGAGCACCACCTTTTCACTGACCAGCATACTCAGCTGTCCGGATTCGTCCGCCGTCTGGGCGGAAAAGGAAAAGATCATATACATCACGCACAGCGCCGGTACAAAGGATAAGGGCTTTAATAAAAAACGAAACATCTTCTTTATGGTCAACCAGAAATATTTCATGTTCACTCCATTCTGCAGATCACAGACAGCTTACCGTATCCTTTAGGGAGCCTTTGCTCCGAGCTTACCGTCTGTCCTTTTTGTGCCTGCCTTTTGTCCGTTTAATATAGTCTATATTTCCATTTCTTGCAAGAAAGAAACCCTTAATTTTTTATGAACAGCTCAAACGGTACGAGTGAACTGTAACAGAAAAACCTAATTTGTGAAGTTTTTTCAAATTAAGTGTTGACTTCTGTCCGATTATGCTTTATCATATCATTTGTCCGGTTGAGAAATACGGCACATCGGGGTGTGGCTCAGGTGGTAGAGCGCTTCGTTAGGGACGAAGAGGCCGCAAGTTCAAGTCTTGTCACTCCGACCAAAAGGACAGCTTTTCGGCTGTCCTTTTTTATTTTGCTTTTTATTTTCGGCTTAGTTAAGCCAAATTTCCGCTTACACAAAAAGCAAGAAAAAACAGAAAGCTTTTGGCATTACAGCATTTATTGCAGTACTTTTTGATGCAAAATACAGAAAAAGCAGGCCATTGCCGTACCGATCGTAGTGGTCGGCCGTCTCCGCCTTTTGCTCATCGGACAGCGTGATCGCCATACCCCGCAGCATGTCCAAAATCTCCTGAGCGTACTCGTCACGCACCGTGTGTTCCGGGGTGCTGTCCAGCAGCTTTGCAAAGAAGTCCTTGATCTTTTCCACAACGGACTTCTTTTCTTTTTGGGTCAGGTCAGTATCTTCCGCCAGCCACTTGGCGAACTTCTCGCCGCCCTCCTGCGTGCCGTCTTCACCACTGATGAAGTCAAAGATCATCTCGCTGACGGTATCTTTTTTACCTTAGAACCATTATACAGTCTTGCCGCCGCGGCTGTCAACGCTCAGCGCAAGCAGATCCCTCTTGTGTACCAAATAGCGGACAATAAATTATAGTACCAACGAACGCCGCGCAATCGGTTAGCTGTTGAAATGGGTTCAAACCCGAGTTTGCTAATAAAAAGACAAATCTGAACCCTACTTTCCTATAACTGTCAATGCAAAAAGAGCAAGTCCGAAGACTTGCTCTTTTATAGATTCTGTAATTCCGGGAATTACTCCTTGATAGCGGTAACAACGCCGGAGCCAACGGTGTGGCCGCCCTCGCGGATAGCGAAACGCAGGCCCTCTTCCATGGCGACGGGGGTGATCAGCTCAACATGCATATCGACGTTGTCGCCGGGCATGCACATCTCGGTGCCCTCGGGCAGAGTGATGATACCGGTCACGTCGGTGGTGCGGAAGTAGAACTGAGGACGATAGTTGGAGAAGAACGGGGTGTGACGGCCGCCTTCGTCCTTGGTCAGAACGTACACCTGAGACTCGAAGGTCTTGTGGGGGTGCACGGAACCGGGCTTAGCCAGAACCTGACCACGCTCGATCTGAGTACGATCAACACCACGCAGCAGAGCGCCGATGTTATCGCCAGCCTCAGCGAAGTCCAGAGACTTACGGAACATCTCCAGACCGGTAATGGTGGTGCTCAGACGATCGGGCTTGATGCCGACGATCTCCATAGCATCGCCAACCTTAGCAATACCACGCTCAACACGACCGGTTGCAACAGTACCACGGCCAGAAATGGTCATGACATCCTCGATGGGCATCAGGAAGGGCTTGTCTTCCTCACGATCGGGGTTGGGGATATAGGTGTCAACAGCGTCCATCAGCTCCTTGATGCAAGCGTAAGCAGGATCCTCGGGATCGTTGGGAGCCTCCAGAGCCTTCAGAGCGGAACCACGGATGATGGGGGTGTCGTCGCCGGGGAAGTCATACTCGCTCAGCAGCTCACGGATCTCCATCTCGACCAGATCCACTAAATTTCCGAGAGGAAGCCGTTGGGGGTTCTTTCCTTCAGCATCTGTTGGTTGGAGAATTATGGAAGAACCTTTTATGGAATCATTAAGAGAATATATTCCAGAGTTCAAAATTAGAGCATCCTATGGTGAAGTCGGCAATCAAAATATTAGTGCATATGCATTTATACCCAGTATGGGGTCTTACAGGTCTTCTTGGTTACATGATAATCAACAACCTATTACACTTTATTCTCCCGATATTGTCAGTAACAGTTTTACTTGGGAGCGTGTACAAAGTTTCAATATAGGATTTGACCTTTCATTGCTGAATAACCGATTAAGTGCTAACTTTGATTATTTCTGTCGATACACTAAAGACATGTTGACTGATGGTGTGGAATTGCCCAATGTTTTAGGTACAGGCGCTCCCCTACAAAATGTGGCAAATTTAAAATCCAAAGGTTTTGAATTGGAAATGAATTGGAGGGATCGTATTGGAGATATTGCTTACAGCATCGGCTTTAATCTTTACGATTACAAGTCATTCATTACCAAATTTGACAATGAGGCAGGGCTGATCAGCAGCCATTATAAGGGTGAACGCTTAGGCTCCATTTGGGGATATGTTACAGACCGTTATTATACAGTTGATGACTTTATTGAAGGTTCGCTTGATGCAGATCTTAAAAACGGCAAGCTAAAAGAGGGGATTCCTCATGTAGAAGGAATTAAACCTAATCCTGGTGATATCTTATATAAAGATCTTGATGGGAATGGTATTATTAATGCCGGGAAGAGTACTTTAGATGATCCTGGAGATCGTACTATAATCGGTAATAATCAGTTGCGTTTACAATATGGAGTGAATGGTAGTATAAATTGGAAAGGAATAGGGTTTTCTTTTATGCTTCAAGGAGTAGGCAAAACCGATAAATATTTATCCCATGATTTAGCCTTTCCCTATTATTATGAATTTGGAACTATCTATAAGCATCAATTGGACTATTGGACACCTCAAAACACAAACTGCGAGTTTCCAAGACTTTATCAAACAGGTACACGTAATTCAAATTATTCTGCAAACATCCGTACGCAGACCAAATATCTGACAAATGGCGCTTATATGAGAGTAAAGAACTTGACATTAGCATATACATTTTCTAACGAGTTAATTAAACATTTTGGAATTAGCAACCTGCGTATTTATGCAACAGGTGAGAATCTATTTACTTTTGATCATTTGCCTAAAGGTTTAGATCCCACTTTATCCAATAAGGGAGGTGGTATGGGATATCCATTTATGAAATCTTACTCTTTTGGTCTTAGTATAACCTTATAATTTTTAAAGAATTGAGATTATGAAAATTAGTAAACATATTGTATCAGCTTCACTGGTTATCTTGTTTAGCACAACTGGCTGTAATGACTTCCTTGATAAGGCTCCTCTTGATGAGTTGACGGAAAGCACCGCTTTCATTACTTATGACAATTTTAAAACTTATTCTTGGAAACTGTATGAAACCTTTAGCGGCTTTCCAACAGATGGTGGTTACACTCCCTCCAACATTTCCAGCGAATATAATTCGGATAACATGATTAATGCACAAACCGGTGGAGAATCAGATTATGCCTATCAACTGAAATCTGTACCATCCACTAGTAGTTCATGGAATTTCTCTTATATTCGTAATGTTAATATTATGTTGCAGAATATTGATAAATCCTCAATGAATGATACGGAAAAAAGGCATTGGCGAAGTGTTGGATATTTTTTTCGTGCTTTAAGATATTTTGATATGATAGTGGCTTATGGGGATGTTCCTTGGATAGATAAAGTTCTTTCTGATACTGATTTGGAAGCTTTACAGGCTCCACGGACTCCACGAGCTCAAGTAGCCCAAAATATGCTGGAAGACTTAAAATATGCAGAAGAAAATATTAAGCCTGATGGTGATGGAAATAATACAATTAATGTACATGTAGTAAGAGCGCTAATTTCACGTTTTGGGCTTTATGAAGGAACATGGCGAAAATATCATAATCAAGAAGATGCAGAAACTTATCTTCGTGTTTCTGCGGAAGCTTCAGCCAAGTTAGTGAAAGATTTTCCTACTTTGATCAGCAATTATGATGAAATATTTAATTCGGAAGAACTTGTGGGACAACCCGGTATCATATTAGCCAAACAATATGCAACAGACTTGGTTACTCATAGTATCACTCGTGTTATCCGTTCATCTGCTTGGTATGCTGATGTTACAAAAGATGCAGTAGACAGTTACTTGTGTACAGACGGACGTCCTATTAGTACAAGCAAAGTATATGAAGGAGATAAAGACATTTATGCTCAATTCCGTAATCGCGATCGTCGTTTGTATTATACTGTAACACCTCCTTATAAAGTGAAAATAACCGGAAGTGCCGGTACTTCGTTTACTTGGGATTATACAGACAATTCCAAAGATCGCGAATATATTGATTTGATGAAAACTATATCTTCAGAAAAAGCTAAGTACCTTCCTATATCTAATTATGTAGGCTATACCGTACATGCAATTCCACATTTTCGTAATTACCCTAATGGTCAAGGATTTTGTGTATCGCAATTAGGATTCTATTTTTGGAAGTACTATAACCGTCATGTAGACAATATGGGACTACGCACTTCTACCGTTGATTATCCGCTTTTCCGCATGGGAGAAATACTTGTGAATTATGCTGAAGCTGCATACGAATTAGGAGAATTCAGCCAAAACATAGCGGATGCTACTATCAATAGGCTTCGTAAACGTGCTAACTTACCTGATATGATAGTTGCAGAAATAACCGATAGCTTTGATCCTGCTCGTGATCAATCGGTTCCTGCAATATTATGGGAAATACGGAGAGAGCGTCGAGTAGAATTAATGGGAGATGGTTTTCGTTTCCGAGATCTAAAACGATGGAAAAAAGGAGAATATCTCAATAAACAGCCTCTTGGAGTATGGGCAAAAAATAGTGATTACAAAAATAAACTTAAAATTCATGGAGGAGGTAACGAAGGTTATGTTGAGTTTTTCAATGAACCTGATGGATGGTTGGAATATTATTATTTGGAACCGCTACCTACTCAAGAGTTGGCTTTGAATCCTAACCTGATCCAAAATCCGGGATGGGAAAATAATGGTAAAAATAGATAAACATTAAGAGCCTGTTTAAATTTTCCTCAATAATAATCTTATAGTGGCTAGTTTAACCATTTTCTCTGCCGAATCGAATGTTAGTTCATAGTTTCGGCAGAGTCTTCTATTGTAGGGACATTTACTGGATATCCCTAATGAATATTCCTAATTATACCTATCAATTGAGTACGTTTATTTGCGACTGTTCTTATGGAAGTGGTCTTTTGTCTTTTACGGTTTTATTGAATAGATAAGTTTTGTAGTCCTTTATTAGCCTCCAATTGATATCCTCAAAACTGATTGGCCATTTACCTATATCTTTTAGAAATTCTTGGAAGGACTCCAATTGTCCTATGTATATTTCTTTGGTGGAGGTTCCTTGCAGTTTCCACTATCCTTTATTGTTTTGTCTTTTGCTATGGCATCGCGTAACCCAAATACAGCATTTATTTTTTTACTTTTTTCATATAACGTTCATTATATATACTTCTTTAATAACTTCCAGCAGTTTTCAATCTCGTCAAGATTATCACAAAGATACGATTTAAGCTCCTTAAACTGTTTTCAAGTTCGGATATTTTTTCATTAACTATGGTATTATTCTGATTATTCAGTTCTGTCAGACGACAACTTATATATGCTTTTTGTTTTCTGATGTTCCATTGGTCGGTCGGGATCTACTTTTACTCCAGTAGCCGGTTGTACCTGTTTCTTGTTCATGCGTACCACCATATAAATGTTAGTTGATTTTTCACTTTGGGGTTGACGAAGGTTAAAACAGGCTTTCATCAATTCATGAATAAACACTTGTTCTTTGGGAGTAAAACATTGTCTATACGCCTTTTGGAAAGCTTTCTATAGATATCTCTAGAAACGTTTGGTATACTGTTGCAAAATCATTAAATTTGCAATTAAAATGACGAGAATTATGGATGCAGAGACCCGTTTGAAAATAGAAGAAAGAATAATAGCGATGTTGAAGACCGTATACGACCCCGAAATTCCGGTGAATATATACGATTTAGGATTAATTTATAAGATTGACCTGCAAGACGATGGAGATGTAAGTATTGATATGACGCTTACCGCTCCCAATTGTCCCGCTGCCGATTTTATTATGGAAGATGTGCGTCAAAAGGTGGATTCGGTAGAAGGGGTAAATTCTTCTGTTATTAATTTGGTATTCGAACCCGAATGGGATAAAGACATGATGAGTGAAGAAGCAAAACTTGAATTAGGATTCCTTTAAGATTATGAAGAATATATATTTCCTTTCAGATGCACATTTGGGATCGCGTGCAATAGCGCATGGACGGACACAGGAACGTCGATTGGTGAATTTTTTGGATAGTATCAAGCATAATGCCGCAGCAGTGTATCTATTGGGAGATATGTTCGATTTTTGGTATGAATTTAAGTTAGTAGTACCGAAAGGTTATACTCGCTTCTTGGGAAAAATTTCCGAACTGACTGATATGGGGGTGGAAGTTCACTTTTTTATTGGAAATCATGATATCTGGTGTGGCGATTATCTGGAAAAAGAATGTGGTGTGACCATTCATCGTCAGCCGCTTACTTGCGAAATTTATGGTAAAGAGTTCTTTCTTGCCCATGGTGATGGGTTGGGGGATGGTGACCGTAAGTTTAAGTTGTTACGCTCTATGTTCCATAGCACCACTTTACAACGTTTGTTTTCTACTTTACATCCTCGTTGGAGTGTGGAACTGGGACTGGAGTGGGCGAAACATAGCCGTATGAAACGTGAAGGAGGTAAGGAACCTGAATATATGGGAGAGAACAAAGAGCCTTTAGTGCTTTTTACCAAAGAGTATCTTAGGAGTCATCCTGATATTAATTATTTTATTTATGGTCATCGCCATATCATGTTTGATTTGATGTTGAGTCGCACTTCGCGTATGCTTATCTTAGGAGACTGGATACAGGATTTCTCTTATGCCGTTTTTGACGGTGAAAACATGTTCCTTGAACAGTTTATAGAAGGAGAAAGTCAGTATTCTTGATTTCTGTGGAATATTCTACACAATTATGAATCAAATGTATGAGGAATTGGGGCAGCTTATGCTTATCTTTGTACTATCACCATTGAATGGTGACCTTGATTGAATATTATAAAACCTTTTTAATTTATACCATGAAGAAAATCTTTCTATTACTAATTGTATTCTTTACTTGTTTTCAAGTGAGTGCAGAAGACCGGAAAACAATTCGTGTGTCGACCGATAATACGGATTTAATCTTGAAAGTAGCTCCCAACGGACGTTTGTATCAGTCTTATTTAGGCAGTAAACTGCTGAATGAACAAGATATTGTCAGTCTTCCGTCTGCTTCTGGCGGGGATGCTTCGGCCAATGGCTGGGAAGTATATGCCGGTTCGGGAGCTGAAGATTATTTTGAACCTGCCGTTGCCATTACTCACAATGACGGAAATCCATGTACTATATTGCGTTATGTTTCTTCTGAAAGTAAGGCAGTAGATGGAGGCACAGAGACAATAATTCGCTTGCGTGATGACCAGTATCCTGTAGATGTAACCTTATATTATATAGCTTACCCTAAGGAAGATGTCATAAAGACTTGGAGTGAGATCAGTCATCAGGAAAAAAAGCCGGTGATGCTTTCACGTTATTCGTCTACTATGTTATATTTCTCGGCGGAAAAGTATTTCTTGACAGAGTTCAGTAGTGATTGGGCCAAAGAGGTACAGATGAGTACACAAGAGTTGCAATTCGGGAAAAAGATTCTGGATACTAAGTTGGGTAGCCGCGCTGCTATGTTTGTTCAGCCTTTCTTTGAGTTGGGCTTTGACCGACCTGCTAATGAGCATCAGGGAGATGTGCTGTTGGGAACTATCGGTTGGACCGGAAATTTCCGCTTTACGTTTGAAGTCGATAACGAAGGTAATTTGAGGGTGATTCCTGCCATCAATCCTTATGCTTCTTATTATGAATTGGCTCCGAAGGATGTTTTCAAAACTCCGGAATTCATCTTCACACTGAGCAAGGAAGGAACAGGAAAGGCGAGCCGGAACATTCATGCATGGGCGCGTAATTATCAGTTGAAAGATGGTAAGGGCGATCGTATGACACTGCTCAATAACTGGGAAAATACCGGTTTCAAGTTTGATGAGAAAGTATTGGTGGAACTGATGAAGGAAGCCAAACATTTGGGTGTGGATATGTTCTTGCTGGATGACGGTTGGTTTGCCAATAAGTATCCTCGTAACAATGATCACACCGGTTTGGGAGATTGGGAGGCTACAAAAAGCAAGTTGCCTAATGGAGTGCCTGCATTGGTGGCTGCTGCTAAAGAAGCCGGTGTGAAGTTTGGAATTTGGATTGAGCCGGAAATGATAAGTCCGAAGAGTGAGCTCTTTGAGAAGCATCCCGAATGGGCTATCCATCTGCCTAATCGTGAAACGTACTATTACCGTAATCAACTGGTGCTTGATTTAAGCAATCCGAAAGTGCAGGATTTTGTATTTGGTGTAGTGGATAATATCATGACTGAGAATCCGGATGTGGCTTTCTTTAAGTGGGATTGCAACAGCCCTATTACAAATGTTTATTCTCCTTATTTGAAAGAGAAACAAAGTCAGCTTTATATCAACCATGTGCGTGGCGTTTATAATGTCTTGGAAAGAGTGAAGGCCAAGTATCCTAATGTGCCGATGATGCTGTGCTCGGGTGGTGGTGCACGCTGCGACTATGAGGCACTAAAATATTTCACTGAATTTTGGTGTAGTGATAATACCGACCCTATCGAACGTTTGTATATCCAATGGGGATTCTCACAATTCTTCCCGGCTAAGGCAATGTGTGCTCATGTCACTAGCTGGAATAGTAAAACCAGTGTGAAGTTCCGTACTGATGTGGCTTCTATGTGTAAACTCGGTTTCGATATGGGCTTGAAAGAATTGAGTGAAGATGAACTGGCCTACTGCCAGAATGCAGTTGCCAATTTTAACCGTTTGAAGCCTGTTATTCTGGATGGAGAGCTTTATCGCTTGGTTTCTCCATACGAAGGCAATCACATGTCTGTGATGTATGTGGGTGAAGGGCAGAAAAAGGCAGTGCTTTATGCTTATGATATTCATCCTCGTTTTGGCGAGAAACTGTTGCCTGTAAAATTGCAGGGATTGGATCCGATGAAGATGTATAAGGTGGAAGAGATTAATTTGATGCCCGGAAAGAAATCAAGACTGGAGGCAAATGGTAAGACTTTCTCAGGAGATTATCTGATGAAGGTCGGACTGAATGTATTCACCGGCGGACAGGCACAAAGTCGTGTAGTTGAGCTTGTTGCTCAATAAAGGATATTGGGAAAAAAGGAAGGCCGTTACGCATCTCGCGCAGCGGCCTTCGATATTTATTTAACCAAACAATAAAATTACTTATTCAAAATAGCTTGTGTATCGCTGGCAATCATCAATTCCTCATCTGTCGGGATAATTACTACCTTGACTTTTGATTCGGGGGTAGAGATGATAGCTTCGTCACCATGAATCTTGTTGTTCATTTCTTTATCCAATTCTACACCGATGAATTGTAAACCGTCACATACGGCTTCACGGCATTGTGATTGGTTCTCACCTACACCGCCGGTAAATAAGATAACATCTACACCACCCATGGCAGCAGCATAAGCTCCGATATACTTCTTGATGCGATAATAATACATCTTTTCTGCCAGCAGAGCACGCGGATTTCCTTCTTTGCAAGCTGCATCCAATTCACGCATATCGCTGGATACGCCTGATATGCCAAGTACTCCACTCTTCTTGTTCAGTAAATTAGAAACACCTGTCGGAGTCAAACCTTCTTTTTCCATAATGAAAGTAACGGCGCCTGCATCAATGTCACCGCTGCGGGTTCCCATTACAAGACCTTCAAGCGGAGTAAGTCCCATGCTGGTATCTACACATTTACCATCCTTGACAGCTGAGATAGAACCACCGTTACCAATGTGGCAAGTGATGATTTTAGAACCTTCGGGATTGATTCCCAAGAAATCGCATACGCGCTTTGAAACATAGCGATGAGAGGTTCCGTGGAAGCCGTAACGACGTACACCGTATTTTTCATACAGTTCGTATGGGATGGCATACATATATGCATAGTCAGGCATTGTTTGATGGAACGCTGTATCGAATACACCTACCTGAGGTATATTGGGCAAAATAGCAGAAACAGCATTGACACCTTTCAAGTTAGCCGGGTTATGGAGTGGAGCAAGGTCGTTGCAAGCGGCAAATGCATCCAATACTTCTTTATCCAGTTTCACTGATTCGCTGAAACGTTCCCCACCGTGTACCATGCGGTGACCTACTGCATTGATTTCTTCCAGAGACTTGATTGCGCCATATTCAGGGCTAACCAATGTGTTCAGGATAAATTCGATACCTGCAGTATGTTCAGGGATATCTTTTTCCAGAATCTTCTTTTCGCCATTAGGCAAAGTCAGCTTCAGGAAAGAACCTACTAATCCGATTTTTTCAATACCACCCTGTGCCAGGATTTCTTTGGTAGTCATATCAAATAACTTGTATTTGATGGAAGAACTACCGCAATTAAGCACTAATATTTTCATAATGTTGTTTCTTCTTTATTATATTAATTGTTTGCTTTGGCAGCAATAGCCTGATTAGCAGTAATTGCAATCATTTTATAAACATCATCGATAGAGCATCCGCGAGACAAGTCGTTCACCGGACGGGCGATACCTTGCAGAATCGGACCGATAGCTGTAGCGTGTCCCAGGCGTTCTACCAGTTTATAAGAAATGTTACCTACTTCCAAACAAGGAACTACCAGAACATTGGCTTTTCCCGCAATTTCCGAACCCGGAGCTTTGCTTGCGCCAATATGTGGAACCAGGGCTGCATCAGCTTGCAGTTCACCGTCGATTTTCAAATCGGGGGCCATTTCTTTGGCAATACTCAAGGCTTCAACTACTTTGTCTACTACTTCATGTTTGGCAGAACCTTTGGTTGAGAAACTCAGCAGGGCAACACGTGGATCAATACCTGCAACTGCTTTGGCGGTTTGGGCGGTACAAACAGCAATCTGTGCTAATTGGTTGGCATCCGGCATCGGGGTTACTGCAACGTCACCCATCACCAAAACGCCATTATTTCCGTATTCGGGAGCGTGAGTCAACAGCAGCATGGCACCTGATACACAGGTAATTCCCGGTACAGTCTTGATAATCTGTAATGCAGGGCGAAGTACGTTACCGGTGGTGTTGCGGGCACCTGCCAATTGTCCATCGGCATCTCCGGCTTTAATTATCAAACATCCCAAATACAATGGGTCGACTACCAGTTTACGGGCTTCTTCGATAGTCATACCTTTTTTCTTACGAAGTTCGCACAGCAGTTGTGCGTATTCTTCTTTCTTAGGGTGATTTTCGGGGTCGATGATAGTGGCTTTACCGATGTTTCCCAAACCCCATTCTTTAGCCAGGCTCATGATTTCATCGGGATTACCCAATAAAATAAGGTCGGCAACACCGTCTGTCAATATTTGGTTGGCAGCTTTTA
>ENA-OPVU01001483-OPVU01001483.1-human-gut-metagenome-genome-assembly--contig:-NODE-1483-length-11909-cov-2.003206_pt1 | contig 11909 bp, 10 predicted proteins | sample MGYA00241497_ERZ501986 | MGnify/ENA primary metagenome ERZ501986 (study PRJEB25962, sample SAMEA2042995) | human gut metagenome | biome: human gut; feature: human-associated habitat; material: faeces...
ATCTTTGTTTAGTTTAACAGGAGGCATACGCATTTCATTAGACCACCTGCTATAACTTTTTTTACCATTTTGAACAGTATAAGAACGGACTCTGGCAAATCTTGTACAGAGTCCGTTCTTTTTATGCCATATTTTATAGAAAGCATTGACTTTTTCCTCCTTTTCTCTATACTTATCATATAACGTAATGACATTATATAACATAATGCTGAAAAAAAATGGAGATGATTTGATTTTAGAACACGGTTATTAACGCAGAGCTTGGATATGCATTAGCCACGGCCCGCCATAAGGATGCAATTGTGATTTGCGATGCTAATATGCCGATTCCGGATGGCTGCAATGTAATTGATGTGTCACTGATAAGAGGAGTTCCAACCCTTGAACAGACGATGTGCGCAATCCTGAACGACCTGGTGGCAGGCGGCCTGAAAGATTTAAGCGTCATGGGTACTATGCACGAAGTGGGCTACTGGGAGGGTGCCATCAACGAAAGCACCCCCTGCAAGCCCCAAAGCCAGTACGGCATCGCCAAAAACGCCCTGCGCCAAAGCCTGATGCTCTCGCTGGACGGCAGCCCCTGCAAGCTGCACTGGCTGCGCGCCTACTACATCACCGGCGACGAAGCCCACGGCAGTTCCATCTTTGCCAAACTGGCTCAGGCCGAACTGGACGGCAAAAAAACTTTCCCGTTCACCAGCGGCAAAAACCTCTATGACTTCATCGATGTGGACGAGCTTGCCAACATGATCGTCGCTGCCAGCGTGCAGGAGGAGATCAACGGCATCATCAACGTCTGCACCGGCGAGCCCCGCAGCCTGGCCGACCGGGTCGAGCAATTCCTGCGGGATAAGAACTACAAGATCAAGCTGGACTACGGTGCCTTCCCGGACCGCCCGTATGACAGCCCCGGCACCTGGGGCGACGCGACCAAAATCAAACAAATTCTTGCAAAGGATCAGCTATGAAACGATTAGGCATTTTCTTTTTCTACGAGAAAAACGGCGATGTAGATGACTTTATTACCTACTACCTCGCAGATCTTGCAAAAAACCTGACCGATCTGGTCGTGGTCTGCAACGGCAAACTCAGCGCCCAGGGCCGCGCGGCCTTCTCGCAGTTTACGGATAACATCATCGTGCGCGAGAACAAGGGCCTGGATGTCTGGGCCTACAAAACGGCGCTGGATTCCTACGGCTGGGATAAGTTGTCGGAGTTTGACGAGATCGTCATGACCAACTCTACCCTGATGGGCCCCGTGCGCCCGCTGAAAGAGATGTTTGACGCCATGGCCGAGAATCAGGATCTCGACTTCTGGGGCCTGTCCATCCACCACGGCGCCAAGTCCAATCCTTTCAAGGGCAAGCACATCTATAGCTATCTGCCGGTGCATATCCAGTCCCACTTCATCGTTTACCGCCAGCGTTTTGTAAAAAGCCCGGAACTGCAGCAGTACTGGGACAACATGCCCATGATCGCCGACTACAACGATTCCGTCCAGCGGTACGAGGCTGTCTTTACCAAGCAGTTCGAGGAACGCGGCTTTAAGTGGGATGTCTATGTCAAGACCGATGACCTGAAAGATTTCACTGACTATCCGCTGCTGGTCTGCCCGACCAAGCTGCTGCGGGAGAAAAAGTGCCCGCTGTTCAAGCGCCGCAGCTTTATGCACACGCTGGAAGCCTACTTGAACGATACGGCCGGTGAGCCGGTGCAGGAGTTGTACGCTTACCTGCGGGATGAAACGGATTATCCGCTGGACCTCATCTGGAAAAACATGATCGTATCTGCGCCGTGCGCTGCCGCCTGATAGCTGTATAAGCGCATCACACCCGGTCGCTTTAAGGCACAGTAGGTATGCCAGTTGCTCACACTCGGTGTCTGTTCCATCAGTGCAAACGGTTTGCCACCCTTTAATCCACGCATCAGATCATGTGCCATCGCATTGTTTTCTGTCTCTGCGCCAAAGGAAGGATAGCTGTCCCAGGAAATAAAATCCATTTCTTTTGCCCATTTCTGGTAGTCTAATGATGGATAAAATCCCATCAGATTTGTGGTAACCGGAATATCCGGCGTGTACTCTTTTACCGCATCGCGCTCTAATTTGTAGCAGTCTAAGATACTGTCCGAATTGAATCTGCGGTAATCGAGTGAAATCCCCTGGAAATTGGTACGGATGCCATCCCAGTTAAACTCCTCTGAACGCATATCCGGCAAAACAACATCATCCCAGTCATAAAAGGTATGTCCCCAGAAAGAAGTGTTCCATACACGGTTTAACTCATCCAGCGTTCCATATTTTTTATGCAGCCATACACGGAATGCTTTTTCACAGTTTTCGCAGTAACATTCCCCGCCATATTCATTGGAAATATGCCATGCAACGATATTGTCATAATCTTTGTATCGCTCTGCCAGTTTTGCGGCAAGTGCCACAGAATATTTCCGGTAAGTCGGGCTGTTCGGACAGGAATTGTGACGTGCTCCGAATTTGCGTTTCATGCCGTTATGCCCGACACGCAGGATATCCGGGTATTTTCTTGCCATCCACGCCGGATGCGCTCCTGTCGAAGTTGCAAAGCAGACTTTCAGTCCGTTTTCTTTCACATACTCCATGATCTTATCCAGTTTGGAAAAATCATAGGTAATTTCATCCGGCTGCAGTGCTGCCCAGCTGAAAACATTGAGCGTCACGACATCAATGTGCGCTAATTTAAACAGGCGCATGTCCTCTTTCCAGATCTCCTCCGGCCACTGTTCCGGGTTGTAATCTCCACCATATAAAATTTTATGTACTTTGCTGCTCTCGATCATATTTACCTCCAATTTCTGTGCTGTATTTTTGCATCTTTTTCGTATTGCTGTTCCTGATTTGTTCTGTTAACCGGTTTTACCTGTCACTCGCCCTCGCGGTTCACACGCTCGATCTGTAAGAATACACGTTTGCTTACTGCTGCGACCGTGTAAATGATAAATCCAGGTCCAAATAAGATTCCAAGAAATATCATGGTTGAATTATACTGGAAGATCAGCACTTCTGCTGCGACGAGGATCACAAGGATCAGTGTTTTTCCAAAATATTTTCTTGAAATATCCATAGAATTCTGGATCGTGCGGACCACCGTATTTTCATATCTTGCCAGCAGTGAAAAGGAATAGATCATCGCAATGATCACAAGAAATACGGACACCATACCGATGATCAGCAAAATGACCGGATTATTTTTCACTGCTCCAAACAGCTGGAAGTCAAGATATACCGCATACCATGCAACCAGAAAGATCAGTCCCATCGGAACGCCCTGTTTAAAGTTTGCCTTGTACGCTTCAAAATATGATTTCGCGATATAGCCCTCCTCATCATCCGCTAACTTTAACGCAACTGACATTGCCGCCGTGGTCGATGCCCCGATCGTAAAAACCGGCAGGCTTCCAAGAATCCATAAAAAATTTAGTTTTAAAATATCAAGTACTCTGCTTAAAAAACGGTACAATGGACTGTCAACGCTAAAAAATTTCATTTGTTTTCCTCCAATCTCAAAGTGCTTCCCATGCACTTTTCTTATCTCTCATTTTATTTCATACCTCTGATCTGCTTTCATCATACAGGATTTTACTCCAGATATCCAGTATGATGAAAACAGACCGGGGCGATCCGGACGGAATGTCCGGATCTTCTGCTCTGGTCTGTCATTCATTTGTGATACAATTATTTGATGGTCCCTTTTACTTCGTTCTCAGCTGCTTTTCTAAGTGATGCCTCATTCTCCTGGAATGCGATACACTCGTCATAGCCGTAGTCTTTTGCCTGGGAGATCATGTCTGCAACGATCTGGTCGTATTCAGCATCTGTCTTAGCATAGATTGCTTTCCATGAATTTGTCTTGATGCACTCAGCAACCTGTGTCCATAATACAGTTAACTCATCAGATTTTGTAGACTCAGAGTATGTTGTACCAAGAGAAAGTTTGTAAGGTCTTGATCCCATGTACTCATCTGCTGTTGCAAAACCGGTCTTATCTCTCCAATCCTGCTCAATGTCAGAATTTGCATCTGTTGCAAAACTTTCCCATTTACGATAGTTGAATGTCTCACCGTTTGAATCAGGATTTAAGGAATCAATCGCCCACGTTGTATTGTTCATTTTAAAGGAACCATCATCAAATGTTCCGCTGTAACCATCAGACATCTGTGTGCTGATATCTGTCTTAGCTGCACGTCCTAAATCTGTAAACTGCGTTTTTCCATTTTCATCATAGTACCAGCAGACATCCTTTGGACCATACTCAGCTGTCATACGTCCTTCCGGAGTAGATAACCAGTTTAAGATAGCCATACACAATTCCGGATACTCTGTCTTAGCACCGATAGACCAGATACGGTTTCCACCGTAGATATTCTGACCATAGCAGATCGGGGTTGCATCTTCCGGTGGGCAAGGATACATTGCTTTGCCTTCCTGTGCATGTGAATCTGAGTTGTAGAAAGTAGAACCTAAGAAGTTGAATACATTTAAGAATGCTCCACCGTTCTGGTAATCTTCCTGCATACCGTCATATCCCTGTGTCTGGGAGTCAGGATCAAGTAGTCCTTTCTGATACAGGTTGTTATAGAATTTTAAGCATGTGAGGTAAGGTCCATTTTCCTCTAATGCTGGATGGAATACCTGCTCCTCTGGATCATACAGACCAAAACCAAATTCATCATATCCATAATAAGCAGTTGCTGTTGATTTTACGAACATTACAAGGTTTCCGTCCCAGTCGTTGAATAAGGAAACACCATAAGTTGTTTTTCCGTTATCATCGGTCGGGCAGATCTCTTTCATCTGACCTAAAACATCTACCATATCGTCTAAAGTCTTGATCTCAGGATATCCTAACTCTTTGTAAAGATCCCATCTTAAATCCCAGGTATACATGAAATCCTGACGTGCTGTCGCATCCCTTGCAACATCAAATCCGAATCCATAAACAGTACCGCCGGAAAGATTTGCATTTTTCTCTAATGCATATGGCATGTTCTGTTTGATGTATGGACCGTAATCGCTTAAGATATCATCCTCGTTCCAGTCAAAGAGCATTCCCTTGCTGACTGCCTGCTGATACTCATCAGAATCATTTCCCCAGAGAACCAGATCTCCAAGGTTTCCTGACTCCATACGTGTCTCATATACACCGTCAGAATCTGGGATGATATTTAATTTTACATTGAATTTGTCTAACATGATCTGACCAAACCATCCGATCTGCTCACCGGAATAGTTTGCTAACTGATCGAATACATCGAGAGTAACTGTCTCTTCCGGAATGATATCTGCGAGATCTTCCGCTTCATCTTCGGAAGTTCCCTCGGATACTCCACTCTCCGTTGCATCTTCGTCTGCAGCATCCCCCGCTGCATTGTTGCTGTTGTTCTTTGATGCACTTGTCTGATTGCTACCCCCACAGGCTGCCATGGAAACTGTCATTGCAGCTGCCAGAAGCAGTGATACGATTTTCTTTGCTTTCATGTAATTTTCCTCCTTGTTTTTGTGTTATATTGATTCCGCGCCTCGCGGTTAACACCTCTTTAACCTTTTACGGCACCTAACATGATACCTTTTTCAAAGTAACGCTGCATGAATGGATATACGATTAAAATCGGGATTACCGTTACCATGGAAATCGTATATTTGATAACCTTTCCACTCATTGCTGATTTTAAAACAGCCTCGCTGACAGATCCGCCAGACTCCATTAATGCACTTAAGTTGGATGCCTGATTTAAGTAAATGTAAAGTCTGTGCTGTAAAGTATATAATTTCGGAGCTGATGTCATTAAGATCAGGGAATCCGTAAAGGAGTTCCAGTGACCAACTGCACCGAAAATCGCAATCGTCGCAAGGATCGGTTTACTGAGCGGCCAGATGATCTTGCGGAATACAGTAAAGAAGCTTGCTCCGTCGATCTGAGCACTCTCTTCGAGTTCCGCTGGAATTGACTCTATGTATGTTTTTACCAGAATGATGTTATACGGAGCCACAATACCAGGGATGATGTATGCCCAGAATGTATTGGTCAGACCTAACATCTGCATATTTAAGAACCATGGGATCAGACCCGCATTGAAATACATGGTAATCACAAGAAATCTGTACCAGAATTTTCTGCCCCACATTTCATCTTTGGTTACCAGATATCCGATAAATCCGGATGCTGCTACCATAAGTGCCGTACCAAGTACTGTTCTTGACAGTGATACGATCAATGCACTTGAAAGATCACTTACATTTAATAACGCTGTATAGTTATCAAAATGGATTCCTCTCGGTATGAAGTTGATTAAACCCTTGATTACCAGATCATTATCGCTGATCGTATTGATAAACAGGTAATAAAATGGAAATATACATGCTATTGTAAATAATGTAAAAAACAGGTAATTTAAAATGTTAAATACGATATCGCCCGGTTTTAAACGATATTTGCGTTTATGTGTTTTTTCATAAAGCTTTTCGGCTTTTAAATCAGCCTTTTCCTGTGCTGTTTTTGCCATGTCTTACGCCTCCTTATACAATACTCTCGCCACGAATCAGTTTCGAAATACCGTTTGCAGCAAACAGTAACGTTACACTGACAACGGATTTTACCATACCGATTACTGTTGATAATGGAATCTGTCCCTGTCCGATACCAAGTTTGTATACATACAGGTCAAGTACCATGATAGAACTTGTATTGGTAGAGTTTTCAAATACTAAATACTGATCCATACCATTGCTTAAGATATTTGCGATCGACATTAACAGTAATACACAGAATGTCGGGATCAGGCTCGGCACGGTAATATTCCACATTCTCTGGAAACGTCCTGCACCGTCGACGGTTGCTGCTTCATAAAGCTGCTGATCAATACCGGAAATTGCTGCAATATAAATGATTGCACTCCAGCCGATACCTTTCCATAAGCCCCAGGCTAACATCTGCAGCCATACATGGCTGCCGCCCATCAGCATATTCACGCCCTCTTTCCAGATTCCGGCATTTACCATCAAACTGCTGACAAATCCATCTGTAGAAAAGATACAAAATGCGATTGCATATACAAGAACCCAGCTGATGAAGTTCGGTACTGTTGTAAGTGTCTGTACGACGCGGCGGAACTTCATGTTTTTAATCTCGCAGAGGAAAATTGCAAATGCCATTGGAAGCCAGCTTGTCAAAATTCCAAGACCACTCATTGCAAGCGTGTTTTTCAGAACACGGATGATATCTCTTACCGTTGCAGGATTTTTAAACAACTGCGTGAACCATTTGAATCCAACAAAGTTATCCATGCTTAAGGTATCACCAACTTTGTAATCAAAGAATGCATATCTCCATCCCCATAATGGCAGATAACAGAATACACCAGCCAGTGCCAGGAATGGCATTAACATCAGGAACAGGCGGTACTTTGTTTCCATCTCATATTTAGCACCCGCCTCAACCCTAGGCTGTTTTGCCATCGCGATCAATGTTACGATCAGGATCAGTACTGCAACGATCAGGATCATATAAAAACCATTTGAAAAGATCGGCTCGATTTTCTTAGGTTTTTCTGTCTGGCTGATCTGACTGTATGCAAGTGCGATACCGCCAAGTCCTGACAGCATCACTGCACTTCCTGCTGCTGTGAAGATGTTACTTAATTTTTTCATTTTCAGATTACCGAGTGATAAACATCCACCGGCTGCAACTGCTGCTGTACCAACGCAGATAATCAGAGCTGATACAGAGTCAAGCCGTAATGTTGATTTCATAACCCATCCTTTTCGGAATGCACGTCCAAACTCTGATGCCAGTGATGAGTATGAAATACCGGAAGTAAACAGTGATAAGTTTCTTCCGATCATTCCGCTGATCCTCGCTGGATTGATTCCAGGTATGAACATGAATAAGACTGCGAACAGAACTGCGATCCGAAGTACAATGTATAACTTGCCTGTAACACCGGAACCATCTGTTTTGTTGTTTTTTGAAATGCCCGTTTCTTTCATTTCTCCCTTTCCCTTCTTTTTTGGTTTTCGCCAGCATCCGGAGCTTTTCGAAAACGTTTAAGTATTGTTTTAAAAAAAAATATTTCCGAACTGCTTTTGTTGTATTTATTATATAAAAGGGAAGAAAATTAAAATACCGTAAATAATTGATAAAATATACCTTGATTTTTGGTCATTCAAAATGAGACATCAAAAAATTGGGGTATTTTTGTTGAATAAATACCCCAATTTTCTGACTCAACAGAATTGCATATGTTTTAAATATAATTCCTGAAACTCTGGTGTATCTGCAAGATTGATCTCATGGGATATGGCTGCAATCTCTTGCGGCTGCATATCACTGCTTTCTTTTGAGTGTGTCAGGCACCGTGCGGCTCCCTCTAAGGCACTGTTGCCGACCGGCGTGAGTTTTCCGCGAAGTCCGATTGGCAGAAGTCCGATTCCAAGTGCTTTTCCCATGTCAAGTCCCATGCCAAACCCGCCTGCAACATATACTTTTTTTATCTGTTCATGAGAAATATTTGATTTCTGCAGTAATACTTCTAAACCCGCACAGATAGCTGCTTTTGCCATCTGCACCTGTCTGATATCCTCCTGGGTAAAATAAATTTTTCCGGGTACGACCGGAAATCCTTTTTCAAACCACGGTTCTCCCAAAATCCCCTGAGTATCAACAATATGGTGCCGCACGAGTTCATACATTACATCAATGATTCCGGTTCCGCATAACCCAATGGCCGGTTTATTTCCAATCGTCTTTGTCACCATATTATTTTTACCAAATAAAACTGCACGGCAGACAGCTCCCGGCACACCGGGCATACCGCAGGATATGTTTCCACCTTCGAATGCCGGTCCCGCGGCAACGGATGAGACAAGGAAATGATCTCCCGCAGCAAGAACCATCTCACCGTTTGTTCCAATGTCGATCAGCATCTCGCATTTGTCCGGCCGCATACCACATCCCATCATGCCCGCCGTAATATCTCCTCCAACAAAAGCTGAGATTCCCGGCATGATCTGTACTTTTGTGGTCTGATTGATTCCGGTATGCCCGCATTCTCTGACATATCCGTGTTCTCTGGCATCACTACCGTCTCTGGCAACTCCACTTTCTTTGGCATCTCCACTTTCTCTGGCATCTCCACTTTCTCTGGTTTCCTCATACTCACCATTCAATTCTCCCCACGTCATATCCTCCGGCGCAAGGTTCACAGGAGTAAATGGTGCAGCGCCAAGCCCCACACAGGAATATCCCAGTAAAAGGTGAATCATTGTAGTATTTCCGGCGATCACGATTTTGCTGACATTCAGCACATTTTCGTCCTGCCCCGCAAGCAGTGTCTCTGCCAGATTCCTCACATCTTTTAAAATGCTCTCTCTCAACTTTTCTGCATCTCCGGACGCTGCTGCACGGATCCTTGAAATCACATCTGCGCCGTATGCCCGTTGATGATTAACAGAAGATGCAGTTTTTAAGCATATTCCATCGGTGAGGGAAATCAGTTCTGCAGCGAGTGTGGTTGTTCCGATATCGATTGCGATACCATAGACGGATTTTTCCGTATCCATATTTTCCGGTTTTATTTCCCCGTCAGACCCTATTTGTGCACGGTCCTCTATTTTGTTTTCACAGATAACTGTTGTCGCCTGTACATCGCTCTCCATTTTTGTGTTCCGGACAAATTCCATCTGCACCTGTATCTGATTTTCTCTGATTTCCGGAATGCATACATACAGATCATCCGTCGGAACCGTCATACAGGAAAGACGCCATCCCTCTTCCAGTTCCCGCTCCGTAAACACTTCCTTTTCCCGCTGTTTTGGCGGATCTGTTTTTCGTGTTTCTTCTATTATAATACAACATTTTCCACAGGTACCTTTCCCGCTGCAGGGCGCATCTAAATATTTTCCCTGCTCCCTTAACAGCTCCAGTATCGTCTTATTCTGTTTTTTCTGTAAAAAAATGCGTTTCATCAATCCTTACCCGCTGCCTTTCTCTCACATTTCCGTTTTTCAACAGCACCTGTGGTGCCATAGATACACGCTCCATAAACTTACTTATTGACATAAATTATACCATATTATTGTTTAACTATATCAAAACTGTTTCGACCGTATTATTTTCTTTTCATGCAGAATCACATGTTTTCCTTGTTTCAATGAAATGATAATGTTATGATATCTTGCGGAAACAATCCAGTTTTATCTGACGGTAACAAAAAATTTTAACACCAACATATTAAGATGTTGAGACCAAATAGTGCATTCCCAACATCCTAATTAAAAGAATGGAGAATACTATGAAACTGATTTCCTGGAATGTCAACGGACTGCGTGCCTGTATCCAAAAAGGCTTTCTTGATTTTTTTCATGAAACTGATGCAGATATTTTCTGTATTCAGGAATCCAAGCTGCAGGAGGGACAGATCGACCTTCCTCTGCCCGGTTATTTTTCCTACTGGAATTATGCCAAGAAAAAAGGTTACTCCGGCACAGCGATTTTCACAAAAAAAGAGCCTCTGAATGTGACTTACGGTATCGGCATCGAAGAACACGACAAAGAAGGACGTGTCATCACCTTAGAATACCCTGATTTTTACATGGTTACCTGTTATACGCCAAATTCTCAAAACGAACTGGCCAGACTGCCTTACCGCATGCAGTGGGAAGATGATTTTCGTGCTTATTTAAAAAGACTCGATGGATCCAAGCCTGTCATTCTCTGTGGGGACTTAAATGTTGCACATGAGGAGATCGATTTAAAGAATCCAAAAACCAACCGGAAGAACGCCGGATTTTCGGATGAAGAACGAGAAAAAATGACAAAGCTTCTCGATGCCGGCTTCACAGACACCTTCCGCTATTTTTACCCGGATACAGAACAGATCTATTCCTGGTGGTCCTACCGTTTTAGGGCACGGGAAAAGAATGCCGGATGGCGTATTGACTATTTTATCACTTCCAAACGGATGAATGATAAGCTGACCGGCGCAAAGATCCACACGGATGTTTTCGGATCTGACCACTGCCCGGTGGAATTAGATATTGACCTGTCATAAAGCTTTTCACGGATATTTTTGATTCAGGCCACGGTACGATGTAACTCGATATCGACTTATCAACAGCTTTCTGCAGAGGATTTGCTGTGACTGCAGTGGAGTTCCTCTTCAATAAGATATACTCCACCGCAGTGCCATCTTCGTGCCTTTTTGATCATTCTGAACAGATATCATACTGTTACAAAGTTTTTAATCTAACGCATCCACTGCTTTTTTCAGTTGCAAAAATGCCTGTTCTAACGTTTTTCTCGGACATGCAATGTTAATGCGCTCAAAACCAATACCCGTTTTCCCAAAAATTGCTCCCGCGTCTAACCAAAGTCCTGCCTGATCAATCAGTGCTTCCAACTCTTTTCTTCCCAGTCCAAGTTCTCCGAAATCCAGCCATATTAAATAGGTTCCTTCCGGCTCAATCAGTTTAATCTGTGGAAGATTTTCCTTCAGGTATTCGCGGACAAAGGAAAGATTCTGATACAGATATTCTTTTAACTGTAAAAGCCATTCCTCTCCCTCTTCATAAGCGGCCTGACATCCGACAAGTCCCATCAGATTTACCTGGCTGTATCCTGCCTGATCCACCGCACGGACAAATTTTTGACGCCGTTTTTCATCCGCAATAAAAATGTTTGACACCTGAAGACCGGCAAGATTAAAGGTTTTACTTGGTGCCGTGCAAATTACGGAAATCTGTTCAAACTCCGGTGAAACAGATGCAAAGACATGATGTTTATGCCCCGGATATACAAAATCGCTGTGAATCTCATCACTGACGACAGTCACCTGATATTTGAAACAGATCTCTCCGATTTTTCTTAATTCCCACTCTT
>ENA-OPVU01001500-OPVU01001500.1-human-gut-metagenome-genome-assembly--contig:-NODE-1500-length-11782-cov-1.884284_pt1 | contig 11782 bp, 11 predicted proteins | sample MGYA00241497_ERZ501986 | MGnify/ENA primary metagenome ERZ501986 (study PRJEB25962, sample SAMEA2042995) | human gut metagenome | biome: human gut; feature: human-associated habitat; material: faeces...
CGCGCATACCGGCGGGCGAACTCCCGGCCGATGCCGGAGGATGCGCCGGTGATCCATACAGTTTTAGACATGGTTCCTCCTTATTCTGCAAAGCCGGAGGCCCGGTCGATGGCGTCCAGCTCTTCGTCGGTGAAGCGGGTGTTGTTGAGGGCGGCGGTGTCGCCGAAGTGGTAGGGCAGGGTGGAACAGCGTGCAGAGGATGCAGTGTACATGGCGGGGACTTCCTTTCTTTTGTTTTACCCCATTGTAGCACGGAGGCGCACCGGAATCCATAGAAAAGCACAGCTCTGTCTTGTTGCCCGGCGGGATTTGGAGTATAATAGGGCCGTATTTTGCAAGACACCCTTCGGAGGAGGAGAGAACATATGAACAAACCGGTTCTGGTGGTCATGGCGGCCGGCAGCCGCTACGGCGGGATGAAGCAGATCGACCCGGTGGGGCCCTGCGGTCAGGTCATCGTGGACTATTCCCTGTACGACGCCCGCCGCGCAGGCTTTGAGACGGTCATCTTTGTCATCAAGCACGAGATCGAGGACGCCTTCAAGGCCGCCATCGGCGAGCGGGTCTCCAAGGCGATGGACGTGAAGTATGCGTTCCAGCAGCTGGACGAGCTGCCCGAGGGCTACACCATCCCCGAGGGCCGCGTGAAGCCCTGGGGTACCTGCCACGCGGTGCTGGCCGCAAAGCCCTACATCCACGGCCCCTTCGCCGTCATCAATGCGGACGATTACTACGGCCCTGAGGCCTTCAAGGTCATCTACGACTATCTTTCCACCCACACCGACGGCGAGGTCTACGACTACTGCATGGTGAGCTACCTGCTCCGGAACACCGTCTCGGAGAACGGCAGCGTGGCCCGGGGCATCTGTGCCCTCAACGAGGACAGCACCCTCCGCAGCGTCACCGAGCACACCCGCATCGAGACTTACGCCGACGGCATCCACTACACCGAGGACGGCGGCGAGAGCTGGGCCGACCTGCCCGGCGACACCCCCGTGAGCATGAACCTCTGGGGCTTCGGCGAGAGTTTCGTGAAGGAAGCTGACCGGCGCTTTGCCCGCTGGCTGGACGAGAATCTGGAAAAGAACCCGCTCAAGTGCGAGTATTTCCTGCCGCTGGTGGTCAGTGAGCTCATCGGCGAAAAGAAAGCCGCCGTCAAGGTGCTGCGCAGCACCGACCAGTGGTACGGCGTTACCTACCGCGAGGATAAGCCTGTAGTGGTAGAGGCCATCGCCCGAAAGACAGCGGACGGGCTCTACCCGGAAAACCTCTGGGCCTGAGAATAGAAAAACGGCTGGGACAGCGTGCTTCCCAGCCGTATTTTTTTATCTTTACTGGATGCCGAATCCGTTGAAGGAGTCGGGATATTCGTCCTCGAGCTGCTCGAGCAGGCTGCTGAGGGAGCGGTTGTTCTGACCGTGCTTCAGCTTGGGGTAGGCGCGGAGCATACGGCCTTTGCCCAGCAGATGGGTGCTGCGGCGGGTGCGGGCCTGCATGACCTGCGCCCGTCCCATTTCCGCGCCATCCTTTGTGATAAAGGAATTGAGTGCCATATTCTGTGATTTGAAAGGTGCCACGCGGTAACCGTCCTGTTTAAAGATCCTGCAAAGCCCTGCCACCACAAGACTTTTTCCGGCGCTTGACATTGTTCCCTGCACCATGATAACTTTTGGCATATTATGTTAACTCCATCTTCTCTGTCTCAGCATCCCTGTTTTCCGCTTCCTGTAAATACAGTTTCAGCCTTCTATCAATACTTCTTCCACCTGTCTGAACTTCCCGCACTGCTCCGCATACGTTTTCAAACTCTTACAAGCTTCATTCAAAGGTCCGAATGTATCCAGCAGGCAAATACAGCCTGCACACGCATCAATCCATTTTTTCGCCTCTGTAAGCTGCTGCTCACCGATCGGATAAAAGGCTCTTTGTGCCACCACATTAACAGCCAGTGCTTCTGCGATTCTGTATTCCACATCATTTTCCGATAAAATACCTGCGGCAAATGAAATGCCTTCCCGCTGCAATCTTCTGTAAACGGAAATACCCGCACCGCCGCCACTGATCACAAATACCTCCGGGGCACTACCGCCTTTTGGATCTTTTCCCGGATCTGTCTGTTTTCTGTCTTCTGCATCCAGCATACAGGGAACGCCCAGCAGCGGATCAAATGCCGCATCTGCCACGCCATACAGCTTCTGTACTCTGTTACCGCTGAAAATCTTCTCCGGTGTATCGATCACAATACCGCCATCCTCCACACACGCGATCAGATCCGAAACCTGCTGTGCCAGATCCAGCTCATGCAGTGACATGATGACTGCCACGTTTTTCTCCCTTGCCAGCCGCCGTATCCCCGACAAAATATCGAGCTTATAGCGGATATCCAGATAAGAAGTCGGCTCATCCAGCACCAGAATCTCTGTTTTCTGACAGATTGCTCGCGCTAACATAATACGCTGTCGTTGTCCATCGCTGACTTTATTAAAATCCTGCACCGCCACATCCTCAGCATGCACAAATGCAATGGCTTCCTCTACCTTCTGCCAGTCTGCCTCCGTTAAAATACCAAGCCTTCCGGTATAAGGATAGCGGCCTGTTGCAACAATATCACGACAGGTCATCAGTTCCGGTCTGATATGCTCCGTCATGACCATTGCCAGTTTCCTGGCAATCTCCGCCTCTTTCATCGTTTCCATTGCCTGTCCGCCCAGAAAAATACTGCCGCCCATTATTTTCAGTTGTCTGGTGACACTCTTTAAAATGGTAGATTTACCGCATCCGTTCGGTCCGATCAAGGTCAGCACCCTGCCCGGTCTGACACAAAGGCTGATCTCTTTTACAAGAGGACTTCCGTAGCCGACAGTCAGGTTGTCTGTCTGTAACCCACTCATAAGCTTCCCCTCCTCTTTTTCAGCATCATCACAAGGACAACCGGTACAAGCAATACTGCCGTTACAGAGCTGATACTGATCTCGGTCGGTGCAAATACTGTTCTGGCAATCCCATCACAGAACAATGTAATGACTGCGCCTCCCAGAAAACAGCCCGGTATCAGGAGAAGCGGCTTCGCCGTTTTAGTCAGTGTTTTGACCAGATGCGGAACAGCGATCCCGACAAAGGAGATCGGACCTGCAAATGCTGTCACACAGGCTGACAAAATGCTTGATAACAGGATCAAAAGAACACGCAAAAGTCCGATCCTAACGCCCATATTCCGGGCATACGCCTCTCCTGCTCCCGGCGAACGCATGGTGAACCAGATAGCGACTAAAAGGAGAGACAAGATTATCCGGCGTATGTATTTCAATTCGATATGTTTTTATTCAATAATTTATATGAGTTATTAACAATTGTCAGTAACCTATTTCACAGAAAAAAAATAGATTTTGAACTGTGGAAAACTGTTAGTAATTTGTATAAATGTTTTGAGATAAAAATGAATTCTTTTCTTGGTTATTCGGGTGAAATATCGAATAAGAGTTGAAAACGAGATATCCAAATAAAGATATGAGTTTCTTTAAGTAGTTTTCAACAGCCGATTAATAACTTTTCAACAATATTTTTCTAAGCAACAATCTCCGGGAATTGATTCGATCAGAAAATATAATTACGCTGATCAATTATAGCTTTTGCAGAATAGAAGTGGTAGAAAAACCGGGAGTAAGATCTATTGTTATAATTTCCCCTCCTTTTGCTTTTACGATGTCGTAACCTACAATTTCTTCGGGTTTATAATCACTTCCTTTTACTAAAATATCGGGTTGAATAAACCGGATCAGTTCCAGAGGAGTATCTTCGTCGAAGAAAATAATTTTGTCTGTAAAAAGAAGTGAAGCAAGTAAGAGAGCCCGGGCTTCCTGGTTATTGACAGGACGTTTATCACCTTTTAATCTTTTGACCGACGCATCGGTATTCAATCCTATAACTAATTTTTGGCCAAGACCGGCAGCTTGGGCGAGATATTCGATATGTCCCCGGTGCAGAATATCGAAACAACCATTCGTGAAAACAATTTTTTCTTCTTTAAATCTCCATTGACTCAAAGTATGGATCAGAGTTTCTTTTTCTCTGACAATTTTATTTTCTATGAATGATAAGTAATTCATTTACAATTATTTTAATCTGGGATTTATTCCCAGATCATATCAATCGATTGGTATTGGTGTCCGGAAATACCAAGGTTGGCGTATGTTTTTTAGCTTCTTCGAAGTCCATCGATGCATAGGAAATAATGATGACCACATCTCCTACTGCACATTTCCGGGCCGCCGGGCCGTTCAGACATACGACACCTGAGTTTCTTTCGCCTTTAATGACATAAGTTTCTAATCTTTCTCCGTTGTTTACATTGACGATCTGAACTTTTTCATTCTCGATAATATTAGCGGCTTCCATTAAAGCTACATCGATCGTTATGCTACCTACATATTGAAGGTTAGCTTCAGTGACGGTTGCTTTGTGGATTTTAGATTTGACTACTTCTATAAACATGATGATAATTTTAAAATGGATTTAAAATTAGAATACAATGTTATCTATCAGTCGGATTTTTCCGGCATATACAGCTACACAAGCTACTTTAGTTCCTTCTTCTGACCAGTTTTCCACAACTTTTAGAGTGGTATCGTCGACAATTTCGACATACTCTGTTTCCAGGTATGGATTATTGTTGATTTCGTCAGCAATCCATTTTTTCAATTCACTGACATTCATTTGTGAAGCTAAGTTACGAGCTTTTTTTAAAGTAGCGTATATGTGAGGAGCATTTTTTTTGTATTCTTCATCGAGCAATGTGTTACGTGAACTTTTGGCTAGTCCATTTTCTTCCCGGATAATCGGACACGGAATGATTTCGATGTTGTATTTTAATTGTTTCACCATATTTTTGATAATAGCGATTTGCTGGAAATCTTTCATTCCGAAGAATGCTTTATCGGGTTGAACAATATCGAATAAACGACTCACTACCTGACCTACTCCATTGAAGTGACCCGGTCTTTTCGCTCCTTCCATCACTGTTTCTATATATCCGAAATCGAATTTTCGGGTATCCGGTTCCGGATAAATTTCTTCAACAGAAGGTGCGAATGCGATATCACAATCTACTGTTTTCAGTAATTCGATATCTTTGTCCAGTGTTCGGGGATATCTTTTCAGATCTTCCTGATCATTGAATTGTGTTGGGTTGACAAATATACTGACTACAGTGATATCACTATTGTGTTTACTTTCTTTTACGAGGGATAAATGTCCTTCATGTAAAGCTCCCATTGTGGGAACAAATCCGATTTTTTTCCCTTCTTTACGGAGATTTTCCAGAAGGCTAATTAGTTCATTTTTAGTGTTTAAAACTTGCATGATACTTCGTTAAAAATACGGGATGCAAGTTTACGAACTATTTTTATAATTAGGAAATGAACTAGCTTAAATTATTTTATTAAGGTTTAAGGAAAAAAAGAAATCTGTTATTTCCGGACTTATCTAATGTATTGAGAGTTAAAACGGATAAAACATTCGATTGTACAGCATACTATAGAGTTTATAAAGTTTATAAAAGTATAGAGATGTCCTTCGGACAGGGTTTATGGAACTTTTTATTCAGAAAATATTTATTTATATAAGGTATGGATAGCCGGATGGACGGAAGTCAATGCTTCGATTAATTCGCTTCGGCTGACTCCTTCGCGCATAACGATAAAAATAGTATCGTCTCCTGCAATAGTTCCCAGAATTTCAAAGTAATTTTCACTGTCTATGAGGACGGTTACTGCATTGGCATATCCGGGCAAAGTTTTGATAACAGCCATATTGCCCGAAAAATCGATACTTAGTATGGTGTCGGTGATAATAGCCGAAACTTTTTCTTCCCGTTGTTCATTTTGAATACTTTCAGGAATTACATAAATATACCCTTTTTCTTTATGCGGGATTTTGGCAACTTTCATAAATTTCAAGTCCCGGGATAAAGTGCTTTGGGTAGCTTCGACGTTCATTTCTTTCAAACGGAACAATAATTCTTCTTGTGAAGAAATGAGTTCCGATTCGATCAGTTTGCGTATAGTTAAAAGTCTTTTGGTTTTATTTCTCATAAATGATATCGTTAAATAATGGTCATAAGGCAAAGATAGAGATTAAATTCAGAATTTGAAATGATATCGATTTTGAATATATGGATATAAATGCATGAAAAATGCATAAATATTCTTGTGGTGATATGAAAGTTTTTTTACCTTTGCGCCAATTTGGACGTTTGATAAATTAGTTCATTTAAATAGATATGCAAAATTTAAAGAAAGCGCGTTTAGTTCTGCAGGACGGAACTGTTTATGAAGGAACTTCATTCGGATATGAGAAGTCGGTTTCCGGTGAAGTGGTGTTCTACACGGCGATGACCGGTTATCCGGAAAGTTTGACGGATCCCTCCTACAAAGGTCAGATTTTGGTTCCTACCTATCCTATGATCGGTAATTACGGAGTTCCGGTGGATGATGAGGAAAACGGGGTTTCAAAATTTTTCGAATCGGATAAGATTCATTGTACAGCGATTATCATTTCCGATTATTCATTTGCATATAGTCATTGGAATTCGCAAAAAAGTCTCGGACAGTGGTTGAAAGAACAACAGGTACCGGGACTTTTTGGTATAGATACGCGGGCATTGACAAAGAAATTGCGTGAACATGGAGCCATGTTGGGAAGAATAGAATTCGATAATATTTCGATTCCCTTTTATGATCCCAATGAACATAACATTGTAGCCGAAGTTTCTACAAAGGAAGTTGTGGAGTACGGACACGGAAAATATAAAGTGATCTTAGTGGATTGTGGGGTGAAGTATAACATTATTCGTTGTCTTTTGAAACGGGATGTGACCATTAAACGGGTTCCCTGGGATTATGATTTTACTCAGGAAGAGTGTGACGGATATTTTTTGTCCAACGGTCCCGGTGACCCTGCTAAATGTGATATAACCATCAAGCATATTAAAAAAATTTTGACCGGTGATAGACCGATTATGGGGATTTGTTTAGGCAATCAGTTGATGGCAAGAGCTGCCGGTGCTGTGACTTATAAATTAAAATACGGTCACCGCAGTCATAATCAACCGGTGATGCAGCCCGGAAGCAACCGTTGTTATATTACTTCACAAAATCATGGATTTGCTATCGATGATAAAACATTACCGATAGATTGGGAACCTCTTTTTGTGAATGTCAATGACGGTACTAACGAGGGGATACGCCACAAAACCAAACCTTTTTTCTCGGCCCAGTTCCATCCCGAAGCTTCCAGCGGGCCTGTAGATACAGAATATCTGTTCGATAAGTTTATCGAGAACATGGAAAAAGGTAATAAGTAAAACATTTTAGGTAAAACCAGCTAAGATTAAAATCGACATGAAGGAAATAAATAAAATATTATTATTGGGTTCGGGAGCATTGAAAATCGGTCAAGCCGGTGAATTCGACTATTCTGGATCCCAGGCTTTGAAAGCCATCCGTGAAGCAGAAGCTTACCCCGGACCGTCATTGGTTATCGCTTACGCTCCGTGTATCAACCACGGTTTGAAAGCCGGTATGGGTAAGAGCCAGGCAGAAGAGGCTAAGGCTGTAGAATGCGGTTACTGGCACTTGTGGCGTTTCAACCCGGCTTTGGAAGAAGAAGGCAAGAATCCGTTCATGCTCGATTCTAAAGAACCGAAGTGGGAAGAATTCCAAGACTACCTGAAGGGCGAAGTACGTTTTGCTTCTGTAGCTAAACAATATCCGGCAGAAGCTGCCGACTTGTTTGCTGCTTGCGAAGAAATGGCTAAGAAACGTTATGCTTCTTATCAGCGTATGGCTGCCATGAATTGGGGTGAATAACTCAATTATATAAATTATTAAGGAAGAAGGGGATGTGCCGTGAGACACATCCCCTTTTATTTATAGTTCATTATCTGTTTTCAACAGATTCCTTGGTTTTATCATTTACCTTTGTAAATGATATCGGTGTTATACCTGAATAATAAAAGACAATTATGCACTAGTCGTACCAAGCGTTTTCGTCCTTTCGATTATGCCTGTCTGTCCGTCGGATTACTACAGTCTCCGGCAGCGGACTGTATAGTCCGTTGCAGTGGACCGTACAGTCTGCTACAGTGGACTGTACAGTCCATTGCCGCAGACTGTAATAATCTTCCGTTTAAAAGACCTTGGCCGAACTTGGAAAACGGCTTATTCTTCCCTTTGTTTGTGATATGATATTTAAATCCCCAAGAATAATAAGTGGCCCCAATTATGCAAATGCATAGCAATATATTGATAGCAAATGCTTGGCTTATGATTTCAAGTCAATGCTGAGGCGTAAGGAAGTGAAGGCATGGCTCAAATCGGTATTCATATTGACCAAAACTATGGCGAAAATAAGCATCCATAAGCAATCACAGCTTTTTACAAAGTCTGATTTTTATTTATAAACAGCGGAATGTAAACGTATAAAAATCAAAAGAAAATGGCATTTTTAATAGATTATTTGGTTTTATCTTTATCTTTGTAAATGATGTTGAGGTAATATACCTGAACAATAATGAAACTATGTAGAGGCACAACAAATTCAAGTTATAAAACTATTTATTATATTGAGATATGTCAATATGGAGCAAACTTTTAGGGTTTAAGAAAACTGAGGATAAAAAAAATATCATTGGCAGTAAAACCACCTCTGTACCATGTAGTGCTTGCGATTATGCAGTGGTAGATGTTGAAGTCGGCTTGAAAGACCATAAAATTCATGATATAGGAGCACTCAAACATGATGACACGACATTTCATAAAACCTCGAAAGAAGAACTATTTGTTTTTTTAAATGACATAAATTATATCTGTGGCCACAATATCATTCATCATGATGCCAAGTATTTGTTCGCAAATGATACATGCCACTGGATTTTAGTCGATACACTTTACATCTCGCCTTTACTATTTCCGGAACGTCCTTACCATAGGCTTGTGAAAGATGACAAACTGATTTGCGAACAGATGAACAATCCGGTAAATGATTGTAAAAAAGCAAAGGACCTGTTATTGGATGAAATAGCATGTTGGAATTTATTGTCGAAAAAGAAACGTGTTCTATTCGCATCATTGCTGAAGGATAAGAAGGAGTTTGAGGGATTTCTTAGCATGGTAAGTGCGGAGTATATTCATGAAGGAATACCTAAACTTATTAAAGAACTTTATGCCGGAAAGATTTGTCAACATGCCGATCTTGACATGCTCATCAACCAATATCCATGCGGATTGGCATACGCATTAGCTTTGATTGATACCACTGATTATCGTTCCATTACTCCCGGGTGGGTACTTTACAATTATCCGGAAGTGGAATTTATTGTAAAACTCTTGCGTCATACTACCTGCCACGAAGGTTGCGACTATTGCCATACGCAATTGGATATACTCTATAATCTAAAAACATTTTTCGGATATGAATGTTTCCGAACATACGAGGGTGAGCCACTGCAAGAACGAGCGACCCAAGCTGCGGTGGAAGGCAAATCGCTGTTGGCAATATTTCCTACCGGTGGCGGTAAATCACTTACTTTTCAATTGCCTGCACTTATGGCGGGACGTTCCGTGCACGGACTTACGGTTGTCATTTCTCCTTTGCAGTCTCTGATGAAAGATCAGGTAGACAATCTTGCTGACAGAGGTATCACGGATGCTGTAACTATAAATGGAATGTTAGATCCTATCACAAGGTCACTGTCAATACAAAGAGTGCAAGATGGAGAAGCTTCACTGTTGTATATATCTCCTGAAATGCTTCGTTCCAAAACGATTGAGAGAATATTGATAGCTCGCCATGTCGTAAGATTTATAATAGACGAAGCGCATTGTTTTTCTTCATGGGGGCATGATTTCAGGGTTGACTATCTCTATATTGGTAAATTCATCCGAAAATACCAGCAAAAGAAAAAATGTAAGAATCCGATACCGGTATCCTGCTTTACAGCCACGGCAAAGCAAAAAGTGATACAAGATATTTGCGACTATTTCAAGCAAACCTTGGACTTGAATTTAGACTTGTTCGCATCAACAGCCTCAAGAACAAACCTTCGCTATTCTGTCATACACGCTGAAACTGATGATGATAAATATTTAAAATTAAGAAGACTTATAGCTGAGTCCGATAGTCCTACCATTGTTTACGTATCGCGCACTAAACGTACTAAAGAACTTGCTGTAAAACTGACTCGTGACGGTTATAAAGCATTACCTTTCAACGGTAAGATGGAGTCAGAAGAAAAGATTGCCAACCAAGATGCATTTATGAATGACCAAGTACGCATCATTGTAGCAACATCAGCTTTCGGTATGGGAGTCGATAAAAAAGATGTCGGACTTGTAGTACATTATGACATATCCGATTCACTGGAAAACTATGTTCAGGAAGCAGGAAGAGCCGGTCGCGATCCTAAACTCAGCGCACGTTGTTATGTACTTTACAGCGACAATGACTTGGACAAGCATTTTATACTGCTGAATCAAACCAAATTAAGCATCAGCGAAATACAACAAGTATGGAAGGCCATAAAGGACCTTACCAGACAACGTATGAGAGTCAATTGTTCTGCATTGGAAATAGCACGGCAGGCAGGTTGGGACGACTCCGTATCCGATATTGAAACCCGTGTTCGGACGGCATTGGCTACTTTGGAACAAAGCGGATACCTGATAAGAGGAAATAACGTACCCCATGTGTATGCTACGGGGATCACTGTAAAAAATATAGATGAAGCAAGAATGCGCATATCGGCATCATTGTTATTTGGCAGTGATGAAATAGAAAAGGCTGTTCGAATCATCAAATCACTGATTTCACAGAAATACATTACCAAAGCTCAAGACTCAGAGGCCGAATCACGAATTGATTATCTGGCAGATATATTAGGAATCAGTAAAAAAGAAATAATATCTGTTGTAGAACGCATGCGTCAAGAAGGCATATTGGCAGATAACAAAGATATATCCGCCTATTTACTGGATACCGGAGACTCGGAACGAAAATCGCAGACTCTCCTCGAACGCTTTGCAAAACTCGAACGATATATTCTTAACCACATTCCTGACGAATCTTTACAAACATCATATAAGCAACTAAATGATAATGCCACAAACAGCGGAATCAATACATCCAAAGAAAAGGATATTCGGACATTGCTCTATTTCCTCTGTGTCAAAGGATACGTCAAAAAAGAAGAAGACGCTTCCCATAATATAACAATCAGTCGCCAGACAGATTTCGATTCAACCATCAAACTGTTTGAAAAACGACTGGAAATAAGCCGTTTCACCATAGAATGGCTATACAAGTTAGTTGCCGATACGGAAAAAGAATGCTCACAAAACAAAACAGTCCAATTTTCCGTGGTAGAACTTCTAAATCAAATAAAGTCAAATCCTCAATCTCTTTTCAGCGAACCCGACAAACTACAGTTGGAAGATGTAGAAGAAGCCCTTCTTTATCTATCAAAAATCGGAGCATTAAAGCTTGAAGGCGGTTTCCTTATTCTTTATAATGCTATGAATATTCAAAGAATAAAGGATAACAAATCAAGATATAAACAAGACGACTACCGGATGCTTAACGAATTCTACAAGCAAAAAATCCAGCAAGTACATATTGTAGGGGAATACGCCAATTTGATGGTAAAGGATTATAATGCAGCATTGCAGTATGTCCAAGACTACTTCCAGATGGACTACAAAAAGTTTGTCGCAAAATATTTTAAAGGAGA
>ENA-OPVU01001501-OPVU01001501.1-human-gut-metagenome-genome-assembly--contig:-NODE-1501-length-11779-cov-2.216479_pt1 | contig 11779 bp, 9 predicted proteins | sample MGYA00241497_ERZ501986 | MGnify/ENA primary metagenome ERZ501986 (study PRJEB25962, sample SAMEA2042995) | human gut metagenome | biome: human gut; feature: human-associated habitat; material: faeces...
AAAAGTCAAGATGATAAAAGATAGAAAATGTCATTTGCAATAGATAGAAGAGAAGGATTAATAAATCAGTGAGAAACTTTATTCGCAAAGCGAATCCTTTGTTTCGAGTTGATTTACTAATCCTTCTTTTTTTATTTCTTGAACACCCATTCTCTTTGAATTTGGAAACTGATTGCAAAAAGCAGGGTATCAATAATGCATTTGCGAAGTGTCGAATAAGTAATAAATGTCAGCAGATGATCGACTAAAACAGCAGACAACAAAAGCTGAACAATTGCCAATGTGTAATATCTTACAAAAAGAAATGGCGAGCTTGAGTCATTTTTAAACACCTGATTTTTGTTCACAAAAAAGTTAAATAGCGAACTGGCAAAACGTGAAATCACAGTCCGCATTAATATAAGCACGGACAAATCGAAAAACGGAAGCATCCACTTGTCGGAGATGATCGGACGAAGCAGATAGCCAAGCAGCCAGTACAAAGCAATGTCGATAATAAAACTGGATAAAGAGCTTAGCATAAACTTAAAAAACACTTTGTAAATCCGAATCGAATCAATGAACGGATTAAAATGCGAGCTTTCATTATTTGCCAGATAAATTGTCTGAATCGGAAATTCTTCAATTGGAATCTGGTATTCCTTCGCAGCAATCAGCATATTCATTTCATATTCGAACCGTTCTCCTTTTACATTTGCAAAATGCTCTCTTATGAGAGGGGTTGGAAGTCCTCTGAGTCCGGTCTGCGTGTCAGAAACATGTATGCCGCATAAAAGCCGGATCATCTGCCGAGTCAACTTGTTTCCAAAACGGCTTCTCAGAGGAATTTCCTTGTCGTCAAACTGACGGCAGCCAAGAATCAAAGAATCCGGATGCTCATAGGTTAGTTTTGCACAAGTGTTAATGTCCGGAAGTACATGCTGACCGTCACAGTCCACGGTTACGGCACCTTTGATATCCGGGCGCTGCTCTAAAATATAGTTAAACGCAGACTTTAGTGCAATTCCTTTTCCGAAATTTACGACGTGGCGGATTATTTTGCAGTGGCAAGTCTCTTTGCATGTTTTAAAATACTTTCGATTGGCAATAAGACTTCCATCATCGACCAAAATGATATTGGAAAAGCCATCGTCGTGCAATTGTCCAACGAGTGATACCATGCGCTCATCCGGGTCCAGTGCCGGAATGATGATGGCAATACTTTCTTTATAATTACCCAAAACATTTCCCCCTGTAATTCTGAAATCGAAATAATACTGTAAGTATAAGCCTATATCGTTTCAGAATCAAGCATTCGTGATTGACATTCTTTTTTTACATTAGCTTTTTGCTGCGTTTGCCGCATTTCGTTTGGCACGGTAACGCTCCGTTCCATCGAGAATTTTTTTGCGGATACGAAGATTTTCCGGTGTAACTTCGAGTAATTCGTCAGTGTCAATGTAATCAAGTGCCTGCTCTAAACTTAATTCTTTCGGCGGTGTAAGGCGCAGTGCTTCATCCGCACCGGAAGAACGGGTATTCGTCAGGTTTTTCTTTTTACATACATTGACCTCAATGTCATCGCTTTTTGCGTGTTCGCCGACAATCATGCCGCCGTAAACTTTTTCACCGGGACCAACAAACAAAGTGCCTCGTTCCTGTGCATTAAAAAGACCGTAGGTAATTGTTTCGCCGGATTCAAAAGCAATGAGAGAGCCTTGTTTACGATAAGGGATTTCTCCCTTAAATGGACCATAGCCTTCAAATTCTGTATTGATAACACCGTTTCCTTTGGTGTCTGTCATGAAATCTCCACGGTAACCGATGAGACCACGGGATGGAATATTAAACTCCAGACGGGTGTAACCGCCGGTGATCGGTTTCATATTGACAAGCTCACCTTTACGCTGGCTTAATTTATCGATAACAGTACCGGTAAACTCATCCGGGACATCGACGTAAGCGATCTCCATAGGCTCTGTCTTTTTACCGTTCTCGTCTGTGTGGTATAAAACTTCTGCTTTGCTGACTGCAAACTCATAACCTTCACGGCGCATGTTCTCAACTAAAACGGATAAGTGAAGCTCACCACGGCCGGATACTTTGTAGCAGTCCGGACTCTCTGTCTCTTCTACACGCAGAGAAACATCGGTATTTAATTCTTTGAACAGACGGTCTCTTAAATGGCGGGAAGTGATGAATTTACCTTCCTGTCCGGCGAGCGGGCTGTCGTTTACCATGAAGTTCATGGAAAGCGTAGGCTCAGAAATCTTCTGGAACGGTATTGCAACCGGATTTTCCGGTGCACAGATCGTATCTCCGATGTGGATATCTGCGATACCGGAGATTGCTACGATCGATCCGATCTTTGCTTCTGCGACATCTACTTTATTTAAGCCGTCAAATTCATATAATTTGCTGATGCGGACTTTTTTCTGTTTGTCCGGTTCATGATGGTTTACCACAACAGCTTCCTGATTTACTTTTAAGCATCCGTTGTCGACTTTACCGATACCGATACGTCCGACATACTCGTTGTAATCGATGGTACTGATGAGTACCTGTGTGTTTGCATCCGGATCACCTTCTGGAGCCGGAATGTAATCAATGATGGTCTCAAACAGAGGTGTCATATCTTTTTTGTTATTTACAAGATCTCCGATCTCGCGAACGGCATAACCGTCTCTTGCAGATGCAAACAGGAACGGACAGTCTAACTGCTCATCGGATGCGTCTAAGTCCATGAATAACTCAAGTACTTCATCGACAACCTCGTTCGGGCGGGCTTCCGGACGGTCTACTTTATTTAAACATACGATAACCGGAAGAGAAAGTTCTAATGCTTTCATCAGTACGAATTTGGTCTGAGGCATAACACCCTCGAATGCGTCAACGACAAGGATAACACCGTTTACCATTTTAAGGACACGCTCAACCTCACCACCAAAGTCCGCATGACCAGGAGTATCGATGACATTGATCTTTGTACCTTTATAGGTAATGGCTGTGTTTTTTGAAAGGATCGTGATACCACGTTCTCTCTCGATATCATTGGAGTCCATGACACGTTCCTGAACTTCCTGATTCGCGCGGAATACGCCGCTCTGCTTTAGCAGCTCATCGACCAGAGTTGTTTTACCGTGGTCAACGTGTGCAATAATGGCAATATTACGGACATCTTCACGTTTCATTTTCATATACAAAATCTCTCTTTCCTGTGTGAAATGTATTAACTGTAACATAAGGTTAAAAAACCAACCTATATATTTTATCATATTTGTGGAATTCTGCAATATTTTTTTATTCAAAAACCTGACAAAAGTTGTCATTACATTCGTTTTCTTATCGACATGTTCCATGAAAATTTGAATGTGATACATGGTAAAAATATTATGTCAGGCAGGTCATACCGGGCAGAAACGGTTCGAAAAGAAAAAACGCACAAAAAAATATAGGTGTATGACCGCAAGGAAGGGAGAATATTCATGGCAGATAAAATGTTTGAAAACAACCAGGTGTCGATCGTGGGGGAGATTGTATCGGATTTCCGGTTCAGCCACGAAGTGTACGGAGAGGGATTTTATATGGTCGATGTGGCAGTCAACCGTCTCAGCAATTATATGGATTACATACCATTGATGATTTCGGAACGATTGATCGATGTCAATGAGGACATGGTCGGACAGAATATTTATGTGACAGGACAGTTCCGCTCATTCAACCGGCACGAGGAAAAGAAAAACCGGCTTGTACTTTCCGTTTTTGTGAGAGAACTGGAATTTTTAGACGAGATTGATGATGAGGTAAAGAGCAACCAGATCTTTTTAGACGGCTATGTATGTAAGGAGCCAATTTACCGGAAAACACCGCTTGGAAGAGAGATCGCAGATCTTCTGATCGCTGTGAACCGCTCTTATGGAAAATCAGATTACATTCCGTGCATCTGCTGGGGACGAAATGCAAGATTTGCCTCCGGTTTTGATGTGGGCGGACATGTGCAGATCTGGGGCAGGATCCAGAGCCGCGAATATGTCAAAAAATTATCGGAGACGCAGACGGAAAAAAGGGTTGCATACGAAGTATCCGTCAGCAAAATTGATTTTTTAGAGGAATTGGATTGACAGTAGAAATAGATGGTGCTATGATTGCTAAAAGATACATATTGCTTGATAGAGGTTGCGTGCTTTAAGAGTAGTTTTCCGGATGTGGCAGAAGCAGAGGATGGAGGATAAAAGGAAAGAACGCCGAAGGAGTATATTTGCTGCGGATATGTTCCTGGGCATAAGGTAAAGAACCTTATGACTGTCATCTTAAGCTGAAATGGCAGAAAGATGGGGCGCTATCGGATTCGACATATACTGGGTAATACATATGATTAGAATTTACGAACCGGCTCATCAGAGTCGGTTTTTTTAATTCATAGGGAAATTACGTCCTATGAATAAATAAAATACCGTGTGCACAAAGCAGTGTATCCTAACGTATCATAATACAGGAACCAGGAGGATTATTAATATGTCTATTTTTAAAGGAGCCGGTGTGGCAATCGTAACACCAATGAAAAACAATGAGGAAGTAAATTATGACAGATTAGAGCAGATGATCGAGTATCAGATCAATCAGGGAACGGACTGTATCATTATCGCAGGTACAACAGGTGAGAGCTCTACGCTGACGACAGAAGAGCATGCAGAGGTGATCAAAGCTGCTGTTAAATTTGCAAAACACCGTATTCCGGTCGTTGCAGGAACCGGTTCAAACTGTACCAGAGAGGCAATCCACCTTTCGGAAGAAGCGGAAAAAGCCGGCGTGGATGGACTGCTCTGCGTAACTCCATATTATAACAAAGCAACACAGGGAGGTCTGATCCGCTACTACACAGAGATTGCAAATTCTGTAAAACTTCCTATTATCATGTACAATGTTCCAAGCCGTACCGGATGCAATATCCTTCCGGAGACAGCTGCAAAACTGTACCATGATGTTGAAAACATCGTTGCGATCAAAGAGGCAACCGGAAATGTTGCACAGGCAGCAAAGACCATGTATTTAACGGATGGAAAGCTTGATCTGTATTCCGGCGAGGATGGAATCGTAGTACCGTTAATGTCGATCGGAGCAATCGGTGTGATCTCCGTATGGTCAAACGTGGCACCGAAGGATGTACATGATATGTGTATGGCATTCTTTGACGGAGATACGAAAAAAGCAATGGAGATCCAGCTAAAGGCACAGCCGCTCATTGAGGCGCTGTTCTCCGAAGTGAACCCGATCCCTGTTAAGAAAGCGCTGAATCTGATGGGCATGGAGGCAGGACCGCTTCGTTCCCCGCTCACAGAGATGACAGATGCCAATGCTGCAAAACTTGCGGAAACAATGAAGAATTATGGGATCAAGCTGGCGTAAGGGGCAGTGGAACACGGAAAGCCAGATTTGAAAAAACACCGGAAATGTTGGTTCGCAGCGTTTCCGGTGTTGCTTTAAATAAAGAAAAGAGAGGAAAAAACAATATGATAAGAGCAATTATGAGTGGATGCAACGGAAAAATGGGACAGGTGATCACAGGGATCTGCAAGGAGGATGCAGAGATTGAGATCGTGGCAGGAATCGATCTCTACGATGGCATCAAAAACGATTACCCGGTATTCCCCAATATCTCTGTCTGTGATGTGGCAGCGGATGTGATCATTGATTTTTCCAATGCAAAAGCAGTGGATGATCTTTTGGTATATAGTGTGGACAAGCAGATCCCGGTAGTACTCTGCACGACAGGACTTTCTGAGGAGCAGTTAAAAAAGGTGGACGGGGCATCGAAAAAAGTTGCCGTATTAAAATCTGCCAACATGTCGCTTGGAATCAATATGTTAATGGAACTGTTAAAACAGGCTGCAACCATTTTAGCACCGGCCGGTTTTGATATGGAGATCGTCGAAAAACACCACAACCAGAAACTGGATGCGCCGAGCGGTACGGCACTTGCACTTGCCGATTCCATGAATGAGGCGCTTGGCAATGCATATACCTATACTTATGACCGCAGCAAAGAGCGCAAAAAGAGAGAAAAAACAGAGATCGGTATCTCTGCAGTGCGCGGCGGCAGCATCGTAGGAGAACATGAGGTGATCTTTGCAGGACTTGATGAGGTGATCGAGTTTAAGCATACTGCATATTCCAGAAGTGTATTTGCAAAAGGAGCTGTTCAGGCAGCAAAATTCCTGTCCGGAAAACCGGCGGGATTCTATGATATGGGGGATGTGATCAAGGCTACGATCGCGTAGAGCATTGACAATAAATTAACGTTGGTTGCCCCCGCTCATTTCCTATGATAAGATAAAAAAGCAGCAAATGAACGTGAAAAAGAAATGAGGAATACTATGGGGCAGACCGACCTGCGTTATTTAAAAAGTTTATCAAATCAGTATCCGACCATTGCCACAGCGGCGACAGAGATTATCAATTTACAGGCGATTCTTAGCCTGCCAAAAGCAACAGAACATTTTATCACGGGGAGTACGACCAGTTTTTACATGTGCTAAAAAATGGATCCGGTGCCATCAAGCGGAAAATAGAGGATGAATTTGGCAATGCAATCAGCGCGGCGGAGAAAAAAGCGATCGCCACGCTGATCTATTACCCGGAACAGAAGTTGGAACAGGTGTTAAAGACGGAAGATAATTTGGAGGACTGGTACAAAGTCACCTTATACCGCCTGATCCGCATCTGTAAAAATGCATCTTCCAAGTATACAAGGTCAAAAGTGCGGAAAGCACTTCCAAAAGACTTTGCCTATGTGATTGAGGAACTTTTGACCGGCAGACAGGAGATATCCGATCAGGAGGCATATTATAATGAAATTATCCGGTCGGTCATCCGCACCGGAAGGGCGGCGGAGCTTGTGATCGCGTTCTGTAATCTGATCCGCCGGCTTGTTGTGGATCATCTGCATGTGGTCGGGGATATTTTTGACAGGGGACCATATCCGAATCTGATCATGGACACACTGATGGAGCATCACTCTGTGGACATCCAGTGGGGCAATCACGATGTGTACTGGATGGGAGCGGCGTCGGGCAGTGCGGCATGCATCTGTAATGTGATCCGCATTTCTGCAAAATATGGAAACCTTGATCTGTTAGAGGACGGTTACGGGATTAATCTGGTGCCGCTGGCAAGATTTGCGATGAAGTGGTATGATAAGGATTCCTGTGACTGTTTTAAGCTGGATTACCGGGAAGATGAATATGATGTGCACGACGCATTTTTAGATGAAAAAATGCATAAGGCGATCACGATCATGCAGTTTAAACTGGAAGGTCAGCTGATCAAAGAAAACCCGGAATTTGAGATGGAGAAAAGACTTCTTCTCGATAAGATCAACATCGAAAAGGGGACCGTGTGTGTGGAGGAAACCGAGTATCCGCTCAAGGATGTCAGTTTTCCGACAATCGACTGGGAAGATCCATATCGTCTCTCAGAAGATGAGGCGGATGTGATGGAGCGTCTTGTGACTGCATTTGTGAACTGTGAAAAACTGCAGCGTCATGTGCGTTTTTTGTATACACAGGGAAGTCTTTACAAAGTATATAATGGAAATCTTCTCTATCATGGATGCGTGCCGCTGAATGAGGATGGCACGTTTACCAGAGTTAACGTTTTTGGAAAAGAATATGCCGGAAAAGAGCTTTATGATGTGCTTGAGGGCTATGCGCGAAAAGGCTATTATGCGATCGACCCGAAGGAGAAGAAAAAGGGACAGGACATTTTATGGTTTATCTGGGAAAACCAGAATTCCCCGGTGTTTGGAAAGGCAAAGATGACGACGTTTGAGCGTTATTTTATTGCAGATAAAATAACGCATCAGGAGCCGAAAAATCCTTATTACAGGCTGCTTGAAAAAGAGGAAGTGGTCAACCGGATTTTAGAGGAATTCGGGCTTGAAGGTGCGGAGGCGCACATCATTAACGGTCATATTCCGGTGGAGGCAAAAAAAGGAGAGTCTCCGGTCAAATGTAACGGAAAGCTTCTGATCATTGACGGCGGTTTTTCCAAGGCATATCAGCCAAAGACGGGGATTGCCGGATATACGCTGATTTATAATTCTTATGGTCTGGTGCTTGCGGCGCATGAACCGTTTGAATCGGTAGAAAAAGCGGTGCAGGACGGAAGCGATATCGTATCCCATACGGTTCTGGTGCAGCAGGTCGTGCGGAGAAAAACGGTTGCCGATACAGATATCGGAAAAAGTTTAAAAGAGTCGATCCATGATCTTGAGGAGCTGCTCGCGGCATACAGAGCGGGCACGATCGTGGAGAAGAACCGGGCAGAATAAAAGAGCATTCGCATATACAGACAGGAGTATTATTGTGCACAAAATTAAGGTGCGCGAAGCGCAATGCAGAAATGAGGATTGATATGTTAATAGGAAATCATTTATCCGCATCCAAAGGATATGCGGCGATGGGAAAGGCAGCGCTGGCGTTAGATGCCAATACCTTTGCTTTTTTTACAAGAAATCCGCGTGGCGGTAAGGCAAAAGAAATCGATGAAAAAGATGTGGAAAAGTTTTTAAATTTTGCAAAGGAGCACGAATTTGGAAAGATTGTTGCGCATGCGCCATATACGATGAACCTCTGCGCTGCAAAAGAGGATGTCCGTTCTTTTTCAAAGGAAATGCTGCTTGATGACTTAAAACGCATGGAGTATACACCGTACAATTATTATAATTTTCATCCGGGTGCCCATGTGGGACAAGGGGCGGAAAAAGGGATCGCATTGATTGCGGAAGCATTAAATGAAGCCTTGAAACCGGAGCAGACAACGACCGTTTTACTTGAGACGATGGCGGGAAAAGGAACTGAGGTTGGAAGAACGTTTGAGGAGTTAAGAGAAATCTTAGACCGTGTGGAATTAAACGATAAAATGGGAGTCTGCCTCGATACCTGCCATGTGTGGGATGGCGGTTATGACATTGTAAACGACCTTGACGATGTGTTAAATGAGTTTGACCGTGTGATCGGGCTCGACCGGCTGAAGGCAGTTCACTTTAATGACAGCATGAATGACTGTGGCTCCCACAAGGACCGTCATGCGAAGATCGGTGAGGGAAAGATCGGTGCAGAGGCGATGCGGCGCGTTGCATTGCACCCGCTTTTAGAAGGAAGACCGTTTATCTTAGAGACACCGAACGATGATGAGGGGTACAGACGGGAGATACAGATGGTCCGGGAGTGGACGCGGTAAGATCGCTGCAAACCTGAATAGAAAATAAAAATATCCTAAAATGAAATAAAAAAGAAAATACCAGAATTTTACAGAATACGTTATTGCATTTGCCATGTGTGTATGCTATACTTCAAATCACATGAATGCGAAAATTGTTTTCATGCAAATATTCGTTACAATAGATGGAAAAGGATCTATTGTTTGCCCACCAAGAGATTGGTTAAGCCCATACGGACAGGCGGGGCAACTGCCGATTGCGGTGTAAGCCGCGTTATTGATTGAGTTAGAAGCTCAAATTTTATAAGTTGATTACGGGGATGATACCCGGAATCCAATATCACTTGTGAAACGGTCAATAAGAGTAGTATACGCAAATATTTGCTGGCAAAGATGCCAACGCGGACTCTGGAGAAAATAGTTTTTGCAGAATGTAGATAGATTACATAAAGTATGACTATGATGATAACGACGATAGAAGAACAGGTGATGGATGCCTGTTCTTTTTTTTGCGTTTTTCAGCCTGACGGTAATGTCAGGGAAAAACATTTGATGAAAAGCAGAGCATGCAGATTTTTATGGAAGCCAAGGGGGATTTTTTTAGTCATGGACAAAGAGCAGCAGATGCGTGCGCCGGTTTATGAGGCACTGGAAAAGTTAAAAAAACGAAGAGTGGTGCCGTTTGATGTGCCGGGACATAAGAGAGGAAGGGGAAATCCGGAGCTGGTAGAGCTGTTGGGAGAAAAATGTGTGAGTCTGGATGTCAATTCCATGAAGCCGCTTGACAATCTCTGTCATCCGGTTTCGGTGATCAAGGAAGCGGAGGAGCTTGCCGCGGAGGCATTTCGCGCGGAACATGCATTTTTTATGGTTGGCGGAACCACTTCCTCCGTTCAGGGAATGGTGCTTTCCTGCTGTAAGGCAGGGGATAAGATCATTTTGCCGCGAAATGTGCACAAGAGTGTGATTAATGCACTGGTGCTCTGTGGAGCGATTCCGGTTTACGTCAATCCGGAGGTCGATGTGAAACTTGGCATTTCACTGGGAATGCAGGTGTCAGAGGTGGAACGTGCGATTTTGGAGAACCCGGATGCAGTAGCAGTTTTAGTCAACAATCCGACTTACTATGGAATCTGTTCGGATCTGCGGTCTATCGTGAGAGTGGCGCATGAACATCATATGCTGGTGCTGGTGGATGAGGCACATGGAACGCATCTGTATTTTGGGGAAAATCTTCCGGTATGTGCCATGGATGCTGGGGCGGATATGGCGTCTGTCTCCATGCACAAGTCGGGGGGAAGCCTGACGCAGAGCTCTCTTCTTCTGACCGGAAAGGGTGTGAACTGGGAATATGTCAGCCAGATCATCAATCTGACGCAGACGACGAGTGCATCTTATCTTCTGATGTCGAGCCTTGATATTTCGCGGAGAAACCTTGCCTTGCGAGGAAAGGAATCTTTTGCGAAAGTGGCACAGATGGCGGAGTACGCGAGGGATGAGATCAATTCTATCGGTGGATTTTATGCGTATGGCAAAGATATGGTAAACGGTGGCAGTGTCTATGATTTTGATGTGACAAAACTGTCTGTATATACGAGAGATATCGGGCTTGCAGGCATTGAGGTCTATGATCTGCTGCGGGATGAATATGATATTCAGATCGAGCTTGGAGATATCGCAAATATTCTTGCCTATATTTCCATCGGTGACCGGATACAGGATATTGAGCGGCTTGTGGGTGCACTTGCAGACATCAAACGGCTGTATTCGAAAGATCCGGCAAAAATGCTGAATACGGAATATATTAATCCGAAGGTTTTAGTGTCGCCGCAGGTGGCATTTTATTCGCAAAAGGAATCCATGCCGGTTCGTCAGACAGCGGGAAGGATCTGCGGTGAATTTGTCATGTGCTATCCGCCTGGAATTCCGATTTTAGCGCCGGGTGAGATGATCACGCCGGAGATCATTGAGTACATTGTTTATGCAAAAGAAAAGGGATGCTCTATGCAGGGAACGGAGGATCCGGAAGTTGAAAATCTGAATGTGCTTGCAAAGAAATAACAGCATAGATCAGCAAAAATAAAGATTCCTGTGAAAAGAAGATTTTTTCAAAAGAAGGGAGAAGATCATGGAACTTTGGTTTTCGGATTATCACACGGAAAAAGTCAAGGTGTCGGTCAAGGTGCAGAAACAGTTATTTGGTTTACAGACCGAGTTTCAGCGGATCGATGTGTTTGATTCGGATGAGTTTGGGCGTTTTTTAAGTTCCGACGGTAGTATTGTTTTTTCGGAAAAAGATGAGTTTGTCTATGATGAGATGATTGTGCATGTTCCGATGGCGGTGCATCCGCATGTGAAAAAGGTGTTAGTCATCGGCGGCGGTGACGGCGGCTGCGTCCGCGAGCTGTGCCGCTATCAGCACATCGAGCATATCGACCTTGTGGAGATCGACGAGCGCGTTGTCGCGGTCTGCAAGGAGTACCTGCCCGGTGTGGCATGTTCGCTCGACGACCCGCGCGTGCACATTCTCTATCAGGACGGATTAAAGTATATCCGCCGGATTGAGGACGAGTACGACCTT
>ENA-OPVU01001507-OPVU01001507.1-human-gut-metagenome-genome-assembly--contig:-NODE-1507-length-11761-cov-4.766957_pt1 | contig 11761 bp, 8 predicted proteins | sample MGYA00241497_ERZ501986 | MGnify/ENA primary metagenome ERZ501986 (study PRJEB25962, sample SAMEA2042995) | human gut metagenome | biome: human gut; feature: human-associated habitat; material: faeces...
GCAAAGAACGGCTATGCCGCGCCCCTGCTGGCCGAGGGCGTGGAGAAACTCTATTACGCCATCGTGGAGGGTGAACTGCCCCTTGGCCCCGGAGTCATCGATGCCCCCATTGGCCGAAGAGGAGACAGCATCATCGGGCGGTGCGTGGCCCCCGAGGGGAAGCCCAGCCGCACCGAGTATACCATATTAAGGGCAGCGCAGGGCCTGAGCCTTGCCGCCTGTGTTCCCGTGACGGGCCGCACCCATCAGATCCGGGTGCACTTTGCATCCATCGGCCACCCGCTGGCCGGGGACGACCTTTACGGCGGGCACCGTGACCGCATTGCCCGGCAGGCGCTCCATTGTGCCCGGCAGAGTTTCCGGGTGCCGGCTTACACCGAGGTGCCCGGCGGCATCCGGCTGGAAACGCCGGTGGGGGAACACGCCCGCACCGTTGCAGTGGAGAGCCCCCTGCCCGAGGATATGCGGGCATTGCTGGATGCTGAAATATGAAAATACGGTGAAACCTCTGTGAAAGCTCTGCCCAAATTTTGTGACAAGCCTTGTATCGGCCCGGGCAGAGTGTATAATTGATATGAATTTGTAACTTTCGACCCAAAACGTCAGGAAGGAGCAACCCCTTTTGATCGAAGAAAAAACAAAGGAGCCGCAGAGCCAGGCTCCTGCAGCGCCGGTGAAGGGCAGAGAAAAACTGCGAAGCTTCTGGGCAAAGGTCCAGATCACCGGCCTGCTGCGGCGGCACCGTTTCCGCCGCAAAACGCAGCGGCACATGAATGATGTGGCCAAAAAGCTGCGGGCCAGTGCCGTGGTGCTGGCATTTGGCGAGGCATTTTATGCACTGGGCTTTGCGGCAGAGTACATGGTGGTGCGCACAGGGCGCGGCATTGCTGCCGTGGCCCGCAGACTGGCCCGCTGGTGCAGGAATGCCCTGCATACCATCACTGCAACAGCCTTTCCCGGTGCGGCGCAGATGTTCAAGGATCTGCTGGCACCGCTTTACCTGTTTTTCAAGGGTCTCGGCGCTGTGGCGGCCCACGCCAACGATGTGCGCCGGGAGCAGGGCTTTGGTGCTTCCGTAAAAGCGGCCGGGCGCTATTTTGTGGGCGGGCTCAAGCGCAACCTGAGCCTGCTGCCCCGGACGGCAATGTACATCCTGCCCCTGTGTATGCTGGCCGTGTTCGTCACGGTCTGGAACAGGACGATGGCCCAGCCCTATGCGCTGGCTGTGCAGGTGAACGGCCAGACCGTTGGCTATGTGGCCAATGAGGAAGTGTTCAACCTTGCAAAAGAGGATGTGATGCAGCGCATCAACTACGCCGGTTCGGACAAGACCGAGCTGACCATCGAGCCGACCTATACCATCTCCGTGACCCACAAGACCATGGACGAGGGCGAGACGGCAAACGCCATTCTGCAGAGCGCCAGTGACCAGATCAGTGAGGGCACCGCCCTGTATCTGGATGGGGAGCTGACGGCAGTCTGCTCCGATGGTGACACCCTGCGCGGCTATCTGGAGAGCCTGCTGGCCCCCTACGAGGATCAGGCAGACGAGAATGTCAGCGTGGGCTTTAGCAAAAATGTGACGCTGGAAGATGGAGTCTATTTCAACGACAGCTTTGAGGATGACAATTCCATCGAGAATATGCTGACCGGCGTGCAGCAGCAGGAGAAGATCTACACGGTCAAGGCGGGCGATACCCTGTGGGCCATTGCCCAGAAGAACGACCTGACCTTCCGGGAGCTGTGTGCCCTGAATACGAATTTCAAGGGTGCTCCCCTGGCCGAGGACTCCAATATCCAGGAGGGCGATCAGCTGATCGTGACCAAGCAGGAGGCTTTGCTGGAAGTCCGCATCACCAAGGTGGAGACGCGGGAGGAGGAGATCCCCTTCAGCACCGAGACCACCCAGTCCAACGAGTACACCAAGGGTACCACCAAGACCCTGCAGGAGGGCGAGAACGGCCTGCGCCGCGTCACCATGCAGAACGTCTACGATACCAACGGCGTGCTGCTGGAGCAGACCATCCTTTCCACTGAGACCATCCGGGAGCCGGTGAACAAAAAGGTGGTCGTTGGCACCAAGAAGGTCACGAAGTACGGTGCGGCGGCATACATCGGCGGCAGTGGTCAGTTTATCTGGCCTGTGCCGGGTTACCGCAACTGCTCGCGCTGGTATGGCAGCGGCCATAAGGGCGTGGATATCTGTGCCTCTGCCGGTACGCCCATCTATGCATCGGCGGGCGGCACCGTGACCAAGGCGGGTTATAACAAGGCCGGTGCCGGTACGGGTTATGGCTACTCCATCATCATCAGCCACGGCAGCGGCTACACCACGGTGTATGCGCACTGTCTGTCGCTGGCGGTGCACTCTGGTCAGACCGTCAAGCAGGGCCAGCTGATCGGCTATGTGGGCAGCACCGGACGCTCCAGCGGCAACCACTGCCACTTTGAGATCCGCCGCAACGGCAGCTACATCGCGCCGCAGAATGTGTTCAACCGCAGAAAGTATAGGTAAGTTTGCAGAGGGCTTTTTCTCCGGAGAAGGCCCATCTGCTGTATTATGTAACAGAAAAGGAGAGATGATCTTATGTCTACCCCTCACATCAGTGCTGAAAAAGGCGATTTTGCAAAGACCGTCCTGATGCCGGGCGATCCTCTGCGTGCAAAATTCATTGCGGACACCTTCCTCAAGGATGTGCGTCAGGTGACCGGCGTGCGCGGCATGCTTGGCTTTACCGGCACTTACGAGGGCCGTCCCATCAGCGTGATGGGCAGCGGCATGGGTATGCCGTCCATCGGCATTTATTCCTATGAGCTGTTCAAGTTCTACGATGTAGAGAACATCGTCCGCATCGGCTCTGCCGGCAGCTATACCGACAAGGCCAAGCTGTTTGACGTGGTGCTGGCCGCCGGTGCTGTGAGTGAAAGCAACTATGCCCGTGTGCAGAGCGGCTTTGAAGGGGACATCACGCTGCCCAGCCAGAGCCTGAACGACAAGCTGCGCGCATCTGCCGCCAAGCAGGGTATCCCCCTCATTGAGGGCAACATCCACTCTTCGGATGTGTTCTACCGTCAGCCCTCCGATGCAAAGCCCACCTACTGGGAAAAGCTACGCGACGAGCGCGGCTGCCTGTGCGTGGAGATGGAGAGCTTTGCCCTGTTTGCCAATGCACAGGTGCTGGGCAAGAACGCTGCCTGCCTGCTGACCATTTCCGACAGCTTTGTTTCGCCGGAAATCACCACGGCAGAACAGCGCCAGAAGAGCTTTACCGATATGATGAAGGTAGCACTGGGTGCAGAATACTAAGCGTTAAAAACGCATTTCAGCGCGGTTTGCCTGCAAAAGGGCTTGCCGCGCTGTTTTCGACCCCTGAAAACCAAAAAAGGAGTGACGGATATGACAAACCTGACCCTGGAAGAAAAGAAGGAGCTCATCCGCATGGCACTGGCTGCACGGGAAAAAGCCTATGTGCCCTACAGCGATTTTATGGTGGGCGCTGCCCTGCGCGCCAAGGATGGCCGCATTTTTACCGGCTGCAACGTGGAGAACGCTGCCTTTACCCCCACCAGCTGTGCAGAACGCACGGCTCTGTTCAAGGCGGTGGCCGAGGGTGTGACCGAGTTCACAGACATTGCTGTGGTGGGCAGCCGCCGCGGCGAGGTGAACGAGCAGATCACTTCTCCCTGCGGGGTGTGCCGCCAGGCTCTGTTTGAATTCGGCGGGCCGGAACTGAACGTTATCATGGCAAAGACACCGGAAGATTTTATCGAGCGCAGCATGGACGAACTGCTGCCCTTCGGTTTTGGCCCCTCCAATGTGGCGGGCAACCGTGCCGTGAAGTGACGGGATAAAAGCGCAGAGGTGCACTGCAGGACAATAAAGTGACGGCAATACGTGCATTGTGTGCCAAAGCACAGAGAACGCACGGAACTACGGCAAATTTGTGCATAAATACTACTTTTGATAAAAACTTACAAAATTATTGTAAAGATTTTGTAATCGGAATTCGCTTGCATCTGACACGGCTTGCCGTTATACTTGAGCCAGTAAATGTGCAGTTCTGCGCATTTTATTTGTTTGACGCAATTTTATTAAAAATAAAAGGAGAGTTTGATTATGATGATTTCTCGTCGTAATTTCTTGGCCGCTGCAGGTGTTGTTGCTGCAGCCGGCGTTCTGACTGCATGCGGCGGTTCTTCCAACAGCACTGCTGCTTCCGCCTCTACCGCAGCTTCTGGTGCCGCTGCTTCCGGCGACACCATCAAGGTGGGCGTTCTTGGACCTCTGACCGGTGATGTTTCCGTTTACGGTCAGGCCGTTGTCAACGGCGCTACCCTGTACCTGAAGCAGGTCAACGAAAAGGGCGGCATCAACGGCAAGCAGCTGGAGATCATCGCCATGGATGAGCAGGGCGATGCAACTCAGGCTGTTACCTGCTTCACCAAGATGTGCGATCAGGGCATCACCGCTCTGGTGGGCGATGTTACCACCACCCCGACTCTGGCAATTGCTGCCGAGAGTGCAGACTACAACATGCCCATGGTCACCGCTTCCGCTACCGCTGAGGCTGTCACCTACGATGCCGAGACCGACACCGTGAACGAGAATGTGTTCCGCGCAACCTTCACCGACCCGTTCCAGGGCATCAAGATGGCAGACTACGCTTACCAGAAGCTGGGCTACACCAAGGCAGCCGTCATCTTCAAGAAGGGCGCTGACTACAACGAGGGTCTGGCAGAGAACTTCGTCAACGAGTTCGAGAGCCTGGGCGGCACCATCGTCGATCAGGAGACCTACTCTGAGGGCGATGTGGACTACAAGACCCAGCTGACCACCATTCTGGGCAAGGCTCCCGAAGTGGTGTTCTGCCCCAACTACTATCAGGAAGTCGGTCAGATCCTGGCTCAGGCTGAGAGCATCGGTCTGGCAGTTCCCTTCCTGGGCGGCGACGGCTGGGATGGTCTGGAAGGCTACGCAACTGCCGACCAGCTGAAGGATGCCTACTTCTGCGCAAACTACGCAAAGGGCTCCAACCCTGACTTTGAGGATGCCTACAAGGCTGAGTACGGTGAGGAGTACCCCAACGGCTTCGCTCCTCTGGGCTACGATGCTGCCATGACCGTTGTCTACGGCATTCAGGCTGCTGAGGATGCCGGCCTGACCGCTGGTGATGACGACTATAAGCAGGCCGTCATCGATGCTATCGCAGGCGGCACCATTGATGGCATCACCGGCACCTTCACCTTTGATGAGCACCACAACCCCGTCAAGCAGACCGCTATCCTGTGCTTCGACGGTGCAACCCCCGTTCTGAAGGAAATGTTCTGATCTGCTTTGATCCTGCGCACCGGTGTGCGGCATGAAGGCAGTACTCAGAAATAAATGACCCATTGCGGAGACCGCCGGAACAGGTTTTGCTCGGCTGTCTCCGCTTTTTTGGTAAAAAAGTGCATCCCAAAAGGCGGGTCCTCCGCCGCAAAGAAAGGAAGTATCAGTCCATGACAGTGTTTTTTAGCCAGCTGATCAACGGCCTGTCCCTTGGCAGCATCTATGCACTGATCGCACTGGGTTACAGCATGGTGTACGGCATCATCCTGCTGCTGAACTTTGCCCATGGCGATGTCATTATGGTTGGTGCGTACATGTCCTGGTTCGTGATGAATCAGCTGGGCCTTGGCCCGGTCACCGCTGTGTGCGCCACCATCATCACCTGCACGCTGCTGGGCGTTGTGATCGAGAAGATTGCCTACACCCCGCTGCGCAACGCACCCCGTATCTCCCTGCTGATCACGGCAATCGGCGTGTCCTTCTTCCTGGAGTACACTGCAGAGCTGATCCTTGGTTCCGGTGCAAAGGTCATTCCGGCCTACTACACCAACCAGACCTTCCACATCGGCTCCGTGCCGCTGGGTCTCACCTCTGTCATCACCCTGCTGGTCACGGTGCTGTCCATGCTGGTGCTTACCTTCCTTGTGCAGAAGACCAAGCTCGGCAAGGCCATGCGTGCCGTGTCTGAGGATATGGACGCTGCCCGTCTGATGGGCATTAACGTCAACAGCACCATTTCCTTTACCTTTGCGGTGGGCTCCGCACTGGCCGGTATCGGCTCGGTGCTGTACTGCTGCAGCTACCCGCAGGCGACCCCCACCATGGGCTCCATGCTGGGCCTGAAGGCCTTCGTTGCAGCCGTTCTGGGCGGCATCGGCTCCATTCCCGGTGCCATGATCGGCGGCATCGCCATCGGCCTGTGCGAGTGCTTTGTTTCCGCCATCGGCCTTTCCGCATGGAAGGATGCCGTCACGTTTGCGATCCTGATCATCGTGCTGCTGGTCAAGCCCACCGGCTTCCTTGGCCGCAAGGTTCAGGAAAAGGTGTAAGGAGGGCATGAAGATGAATACCAAACGCAAAACGCTCAAAATGCCCGTGCGCTACCTGATGAACGCCGTGCTGGTGGCTCTGCTGTTCGTGGGCCTGTCCTTCCTCACCCAGAACGTGCTGTCCACCTACCAGAACAAGGTGCTTCTCACCGTGGGCATCAACATCATTCTGGCTGTCTCGCTGAACGTTGCCACCGGTTATCTGGGCCAGCTGCCGCTGGGCCATGCCGGTTTCATGGCCGTGGGTGCTTACACCTGTGCCCTGTTCACGAAATACAGCAATCTGCCCTCCGGTGTCGCTTTTGTCGTGGGTCTGGTGCTGGCCTGCATCGTGGCGGGCCTGTTCGGCGTGCTGATCGGCATTCCTGCTCTGCGCCTGACCGGTGATTATCTGGCCATCCTGACGCTGGGCTTTGGCGAGATCATCCGCATCACCCTGAACAACATCGATGATGTGCTGGGCTTCAAGCTGTTCTACGGTGCCAAGGGCCTGAAGAACATCCCCAAGTATTCCAACTTCGCCAATGTGTTCATCTGCGTGGTCATTACCTGCTTTGCCATCCACGCCATGATGAAGAGCCGCCACGGCCGTGCCGTGCTGGCCATCCGCGATAACGAGATTGCTGCCGAAAGCTGCGGCATCCAGACTACTTATTATAAGGTCATGGCCTTTGCATTCTCCGCCGCCTTTGCCGGTCTGGCCGGCGGCCTGTACGCCTGCTATCTGGGCGTTCTGGACCCCTCCACCTTCGGCTTCATGAAGTCCATCGAAATTCTGGTCATGGTGGTTCTGGGCGGCATGGGCTCCATGCTGGGCTCCATCCTGTCCGCGACCGTGCTTACCATCCTGCCCGAGGCGACCCGCAGCTTTGACAGCTACCGCATGGTAGTCTACTCGCTGGTGCTGGTCCTCATGATGATCTTCCGTCCGGGCGGCCTGCTTGGCAGCTACGACTTCTCCATGAGCCGCATTGTGGAAAAGATCATGAACGGCGAACTGTTCCAGAAGAAAGCAAAGGAGGGCAAGGACCATGAGTGAATACCAGACTAAGCTGCACAGTGTGCCCTCCGGCGGCTTTTTGACCGACCGCGACAAGGACAAAAAGCCCATTCTGGACGTGCGTGAGCTGGGCATCGACTTCGGCGGTCTGACCGCCGTGGATGGCTTCAACCTGATGATCGGCCGCAACGAGATCACCGGTCTGATCGGCCCCAACGGTGCCGGTAAGACCACCGTGTTCAACCTGCTGACCAACGTCTACCAGCCCACCCGCGGCTCCATCCTGATCGATGGTATGCCCACCGCCGGCAAAAAGACCTATCAGGTCAACCGCATGGGCGTGGCCCGTACCTTCCAGAACATCCGTCTGTTCAAGGAACTGAGCGTGATCGATAACATCAAGGTGGGCCTGCACGAGTCCATGAAGTACAATCTGGCATCTTCGCTGATCCGCCTGCCCAACTACTGGAAGGAAGAGAAGAAGTGCACCGAGCGTGCTCTGGAGCTGCTGGATATCTTCCACATGGCAGACCTCGCCAATGTGCAGGCAGGCAGCCTGCCCTACGGCGCACAGCGCCGTCTGGAGATCATGCGTGCACTGGCCACCAGCCCGAAGCTGCTGCTGCTGGACGAGCCTGCTGCCGGTATGAATCCCTCCGAGACTGCAGAGCTGACCGAGACCATCCGCCGCATCCGCGACGAGTTCAACATCGCCGTGCTGCTGATCGAGCATGATATGAGTCTGGTCATGGGCATCTGCGAGGGCATTGCCGTGCTGAACTTCGGCCGCATCATCGCCAAGGGCACGCCGGATGAGATCCGCAACAACCCGCAGGTCATCGAAGCCTATCTGGGCAAGAAGGAGGGCTAAGCCATGGCTGATACGTTACTGAAAGTTGATAACATCAACGTCTATTACGGCAACATCCACGCCGTCAAGGACATCTCCTTCGAGGTGGATCAGGGCGAGATCGTCACCCTGATCGGTGCCAACGGTGCTGGCAAATCCACCACCCTGAAGACCATTTCCGGCCTGCTGAAGCCCAAGACCGGCGACATCCTGTACAAGGGCAGCAGCATCAAGGGCATGCGCGCCCACAAGATCGTGGAAGCAGGCCTTGCCCATGTGCCGGAAGGCCGCCATGTGTTCCTGCACATGACCGTGGAAGAAAATCTGGACATGGGTGCATACACCCAGCCTGCTTCCACCATTGCACCCAACAAGGAAAAGGTGTTTGAGCTGTTCCCCCGCCTGAAGGAGCGCCGCAAGCAGCTGGCCGGTACCATGTCCGGCGGCGAGCAGCAGATGCTGGCTATGGGCCGTGCACTGATGAGCAATGCTTCCATGCTGATGCTGGACGAGCCTTCCATGGGCCTTTCGCCGCTGCTGGTGCAGGAGATCTTCGACATCATCCAGAACGTGCACAAGGAAGGCATGACCATCCTGCTGGTAGAGCAGAACGCACAGATGGCTCTTTCCGTGGCAGACCGTGCCTACGTCCTTGAGACGGGCCGTGTAGTCATGGAGGGCACCGGTGCCGAACTGCTGACCAACGAGCGTGTCCGCAGCGCATATCTGGGCGGCTAAAGTACAGAACGAGGGGCTGTTGCATATGCGACAGCCTCTATTTTTGTACGAATAGGAGTAAGAATCAAACGGTATCAATACCAAAAACAAAAGCATGTGCAACAAATTTTCTCGAAAATCAGAAATTTCCGATGGATTTATGACGCGCATACTCTTTTGAATTGTTTGATCATACGTTTGATTTTGAAAATGGATGCTGCACTTTCGGCTAAAACAATATGTAACAGCTCCATCTATTATCCAAAAGAAAACGCCCCCGGTGCACTGCTGCACAGGGGGCGTTCTGAAGAAGATGAGATGGAAACTTAGTTGTTGTCTTGGGAGGCAGCGAGCTTCTTGGCCCGCTTTTCCTCGAGCTTGGAGACGAGGACGGTACCGGCCAGGTCGCCGAGGCAGTTGTTGGTGGTGGTGCCCATATCGAACAGGCGGTAGAATGCGGCGATGATGCCAACAATCTCAGTGGGAAGGGAGAAAGCTTCGACCATGACTAGCAGCTTGACGATGCCGCTGCCCGGGATGCCGCCGCCGCCCGTGGAAAGGATGGCGGAGAGCAGGACGACGCGGAGCATCATTTCGAGGCTGACGCTCTGGCCGCAGACTTGACTGATGAACATAATGACGCAGCCGTAAAGGATGACGCTGCCGTCGTAGTTCATCTGAGAGCCGAGGGGTACGGTGAAGCTGGAGATGCTGTCAGGGACGTTGAACTTCTCGCGGGCGACTTTCATGTTGACGGGGATAGCGGCCACACTGGAGCAGGTGGACAGGGTGTAGACCCACAGCTCAGCGCTGTCGCGGATGAAGCGGAGGGGAGAAATGCCTGCTGCAAACCAGAGCACGAGGCCGTACACCAGCAGCACCTGCAGGATGCAGGCCAGATAGTAGGTGCCCAGCAAGGTGGCCATGGAGGTAAAGATGCTGGTGCCGTACTTGCCGAAGGAGGCACCCATCAGGAAGAAGATTCCGATGGGGGAGGCCTTCATGATCATGCCGATGAGGGAGAAGACCATGCTGCACAGGGCGTTCGCGCCAGAGATGAGCTTTTCACGGTGTTCGTCGTTCTTCACCAGCATGATGGCGACGCCCAGCATCACTGCGATGACGACGGTTTGCAGAATGTTGCTCTCAGAGAAGGTGACGAACATATTGGAGGAGAACATATTCGTGAAGAACTGCGCGATGGTGATGTCAGTCGAGCCGGAGACCTCCTTACTAGCGAGGCCGGTGAAGTTGGCGTGGACGCCGGGCTTGAGGACGGAAGCGGTGGCGAGGCCGATGACGGTAGCCACCAGCGTGGTGAGGACATAATAGACCATGATGCGGACGGCGATGCGACCCAGCGACTTCAGGTCCTTCTGGGAGGTGATGCCGGTGATGATGGTCATGAGTACCATGGGCACGACGATCATCTTGATGCAGTTGAGCCAGATGGTGCCGATAAACTCGAGCTTGACCATGACGCCGCCGAAAAGCAGACCGAAGACAGCGCCAAGGATCATGGCGGAGAAGACCTGCGTGCTCAGGCCGATTTTTTTACCTACGATATTCATACGTTCCTCCTTTTCTGTTGTCTAATGTTTACAACTCGCTGTCAAGCGCCAGCAGGATGGCTGCGGCCTCCTCGGCGTCCTTCCGGGTGATGCCTTTGTAGAAGACGAGGCGGACGCGGTACTGGTTGCGGATGGGGCGGATGAGCAGCCCGCGCTCCTTGGCCCGTTTGCAGAACTCATCGGCAAGGATGCCCGCGTCGGTGAGATTTAGCATGAGGATGTTGGTCTGGACTTCTTCTTGAAGCCTGACCTTGTGCAGCTTACCGCTGAGCTGTTGGTGGACATACTGGGCGTTCTCGATGTCCTCAGTCAGGCGCTCTACGTTATGCTCCAGTGCGTAGATGGCGGGTGCCGCTACGACGCCGGCCTGCCGCATCACGCCGCCGAATAGCTTGCGGTTGGCCCGGGCCTTGGCACAGAACGCCTCGGTGCCGCAGAGCAGAGAGCCAACGGGTGCGCCGAGGCCCTTGGAAACACAGAACATCACTGTGTCCACATACTGGCAGACCTGTTTCACCGTGGTGTGCAGATGGGCCGCTGCGTGGAAGAGCCGTGCACCGTCCATGTGGATGGGGACGCCGTGTCGGTCGGCCACCTTGCGGATAGCCGCCATCGTGGGCAGGTCGATGCAGTAGCCGCCGGAGAAGTTATGGCTGTTTTCCAGACAGATAAGGCTCGCGCCGCTCTCGGTCAGCAGTTTATCCAGCTCGTCGGGGTCGGGCATGTGGCGGCTGTCCTGATGGTAGCAGACCGGGGTAAGACGGCCAAGGTCCTGCTCAAAGGCGAACTTCTCAGTGAGCAGCATATGCTGCTCCTCGTCCACCAGAACGGTCTGCCCCGCGTGGCAGTGGGTCATGACGGCGATGGTGTTGCCGAAGGTGCCGGTGGGCATCAGGATAGCGGCCTCCTTGCCGACCAGTGCAGCGGCCATATCCTCCAGACGGTTGATGGTGGGATCCTCGCCTCGGCCCTTGGCGTCGGTTCGACCGTCGTCGCCCAGCCGTGCCGTCAAAATCGTTTCCAGCATGGGGTAATCGGGCATCGTCAGGGTATCGCTTCGTAAATCGACCATAGTTTTCTGTGTGCCTCCTTTTTTCGAATGTGTTTATGATTTTATTTAATCAACTTCTTGACAAATAGTCAAATATATATGTAAATATAGAAACATCGGTGTACAAGGGGTACAAACAAGATAAAATAGAAATGAGGGGCGATAGAGCGGAAATGTCAGATTTTCCACTCTAT
>ENA-OPVU01001508-OPVU01001508.1-human-gut-metagenome-genome-assembly--contig:-NODE-1508-length-11760-cov-1.665613_pt1 | contig 11760 bp, 13 predicted proteins | sample MGYA00241497_ERZ501986 | MGnify/ENA primary metagenome ERZ501986 (study PRJEB25962, sample SAMEA2042995) | human gut metagenome | biome: human gut; feature: human-associated habitat; material: faeces...
TAATATGATTTCTCAATAAATTTAAAACAGCTTCTTAGTCGTTGCGTAATCTTTCATTCCTTCGATGGCTCCACCGGCTACCGCCCACAGGTATAGACTGGCCACACTGCTGTAAGGCGAATAACGTCGGCGATATTTTTCAAACAGTTTACGGGTTATGTCGCGATGGTGATATACCATTCGCAGTCCTCTTTGAATGGCGAGGTCGCTATAACTTAGAATATCTGGACGTTGCATGGAAAATAACATGAGCATTTCGGCACTCCATATGCCTATCCCGTCGAGTTTTGACAAGCATTCGATGACCTCTTCGTCGGTCTTGTCGTAAAGCCCGTGAATGTCGAACTCTCCGTTCAATATCTTTGTGGCTGCGCGTTTAATGTAGGTCACTTTTTTGAATGAGATGCCAAAGCGTTGCAATTCTTCATCGGTCAGGCTTATGACTCTTTGTGGTGTAATTTCTCCTAATGAAGATTGTATTCGCTGCCAGATGGTCTCATGAGCCTTTGTTGAAATTTGCTGCCCTACGATGGAATGTACCAATGCTGCAAAAAGGTTCGGAATGACTCTCCTTTTTACCCAGCCTACCTTGTCTATGATTTCAAACAGGCGTTTGTCCCTCTGTTTCAAGTAAGTGAGTTCTTTTTCTCCGTATTGAAAATATTCTGTCATATCTGTTATTTTGTTGTCAAATAACGGTTGGAGTCTTCGGGGGCCTCTTGGCGGTCGTCTTTTGTATATTGGCGAATGACTTCGGCTACGGAAATTTTGTATTTTTCGAATAGCGAGTCGTGCCCTTTCTTTTGGCAGTTACGATGGTTCATCTTATTACGCCAATTGGAGGCTGCTTCTTCGTTTTCCCAAAAAGAGAGGCTGAGTAGTTTTCCCTCTTCGTTCAGACTTAGAAATCGTTCTACGCTGATGAATCCGGGCATATTTGTCAATTCGGATTTTAACATAGCTCCGAGTTGCAAGTAGGTTTCCTTATATTCTTTTTTAGGTGTTACTTCGAACAGTACAGCGACTTTCGAAGAGGTTGTTAGGGGCGCATTTTCTTTTGCTTTCATCTTGTTATCGATTTGAGGGTTTTATGTTAGGTAAAAATCCGGCGATGATACCCAATAGAGGCAGCAGTGTACTGACTTTGAAAATAAATTCTATACTCGTTTCATCGGCAAGCCAGCCGAAGAATGCGGAACCGATTCCTCCGAGTCCGAACATAAGTCCGAAGAAAATACCTGAGATCATTCCTACTTTGTCCGGCTTTAAATCGGTAGCATAAACCAGTATGGCAGAAAAGGCCGATGCGATGATGAAACCGATGATAATGGCTATGACGAGCGTCCAAAACAGATTGAGGTACGGCAGTACGAGTGTGAAGGGGGCTGCACCGAGGATAGAAAAGAGAATGACGTATTTTCGTCCGTACCGGTCGCCGAGGAACCCTCCGAGCAAAGTCCCTATGGCCAGTGCCGCGAGAAAAGCGAATAGGCAAAGTTGCGATTGTTGTACCGTAATGCCGAATTTTTCGATTAAAAAGAAGGTGAAATAACTCGTCATGCATGAGATAAAAAAGTATTTCGAGAATAGCATGATTACCAGAATAATCAGAGCATTGCGGATTGCTTTCTTACTCAAATTACAACTTGTCGTTTGTTGAGCTCGATGCGACATTCCGGTTTGGGAAAGCGTCAGCTTGTACCAATATCCTACCCGCACCAGTATGGCAGAGGCGAGCAATGCTGCGATTGAAAACCACCCGACGGCATGTTGCCCGTAAGGAATAATAATCAATGCGGCGAGTAATGGCCCGATGGCGCTTCCTCCGTTTCCGCCGACTTGAAAAATAGACTGGGCCAGACTTTTCCTGCCCCCCGAGGCTATTTGTGCCACTCGGGATGCTTCGGGGTGGAATACCGAAGAACCGCAACCGATAATCGCAACAGCGAGGAGAATCAAGAAAAAGTTCGAGGCGAAAGCGAGCAGCAATAACCCCGTTAGGGTAAAACACATGCCTGCGGATAATGAATAGGGCTGAGGTCGGCGGTCGGCATATTGTCCTACAAAAGGTTGAAAAACGGAAGAGGTCAGTTGGAATACCAGTGTGATGATGCCTATTTGTGCGAATGTAAATCCGAAATTATCTTTCAAGACAGGATACATGGCGGGGATAACCGATTGGATCATATCGTTCAATAGGTGGCAAAAACCCATGGCGAACAATATCGTATAGGCTGTACCTTTTTGGACATGGGGATGCCCTTTGAGTTTAATTAAAATGCTCTTCATCGGATTCCTTTTCTATGTTTACGACCTTCCATAATAGTTTGGCCGCTCGCATGGCCGACTCTATATTTCCTGTTTCGATGTGGTGCAACAGCCGTTCATGTAGCGGTTGCGATTTCATAAGATAAGTGGTGTCCTCATAAATATAGTCGTATCCGGAGGTAAGGTGAACCGTCATGCTATGGTAAAGCTCGGACAATATCTCGTTATGCGTAGCCCGGGCTATCGAGTTATGAAAATTTATGTCGGCGGCGATATACCGTCCGACATCGCCCGATTGGATATGTCGTTTCATATTTTCCAGATCGGTCTTTGTTCTCCTTTGTGCGGCCAGTCGGGCAATGGGTGCCTCGATGATGTCCCGTACCTCCCGCAGTTCCTGTATGTCTGCTCGTTTCAATCGTTGGTGGAATGGTTCATTGGTTTCCGTAACGCTTTCCACGAAAGTACCCCGTCCCTGTTGTACACTCAGGTATCCCATGTTTACAAGCATTTTGATGGCTTCTCGTACAGTGGAGCGACCTACGCCGAACAGCTTCATTAACTCAGGTTCGGTAGGTAGCTTTTCTCCTTTGGTCAATTTCCCGTCGTTTATTTGTTCCCTGATTAGGGAGGAGACTTCCTCCGCGAGCGACTTCTTTTGAAGGGTTGTATTTATATCCATAATAAGTCTTATGATAATATCATCTGATGAATTTTTTGCGTTGGTAAACGTACTTATTTTTTAGAAGACAAGAAAATAAAAAGTAAAATTTAACTCGGTTTTTTGATGTGTTGATTCGCAAAATACTCCTTTTTGCGAGGAAAAAAAATAACATTGATAACTCTTTAACTGTCGTTTCCCGTAGCATTGCGGGAGGTGGTGGAATAGATATGGAAAAGGTCGTAGGGTGGAGGTATTGATGTCGTTTAAAGTCAAGAGAAATATCATATACGTGTCGTTAGCGGTGGTATGGTTTGGGAAAGAGACTGTTTATCCTATACACTATTCGGCAGGATTTGTCGTTTAATATATGTATAATAGCAAAACGAGTATCATGGAAAAACGTCAGGAGGAGAGTTTGATATGGCTCGATTGGGCCAAGGAATTACAGTTTATTGCACAAGCGGGTTTGACCTATTCGAAAGATCCGTTCGATTTGGAGCGGTTTCAACGAATACGCGAAATTTCGGCGGAGATAGTGAGTCGGCAGACCGGATTGTCTTTTGAACGAGTGACGGATCTTTTTTGTGGCGAGACCGGATTCCAGACTCCCAAACTCGATACGAGGGCTGCTATTTTTCAAGACGGAAAAATCCTGTTGGTCGAGGAGAGGGACGGTACGTGGTCGTTGCCCGGAGGGTGGGTCGATGTGAACCAAACCGTCAAAACCAATACCGAAAAAGAGGTGCTCGAAGAAGCCGGGCTCGAAGTCGAGGCTGTCCGTCTGCTTGCTTTGCAAGATCGCAATCTCCATAACCGGCCGCCCTATGCCTATAACGTATGTAAAGCCTTTGTCTTGTGCGAAATCAAAGGCGGCTCGTTCCGTCCCAATATAGAAACACAGGGTAGTGCCTATTTCGCTTTGGACGAACTGCCGCCACTCTCTGAGGACAAAGTTACTCGCGAGCAAATCGTCCTCTGCTTCGAAGCCGTGCAAACTGACGATTGGGTAGTCCCTTTTGACTGATTTGAATAACGATTGGAATCCGTTTCCCGAAACTTCGTTTTTAGATGTCTTTCCCTTTTCCCGCTTTTTATCGGATAGGCCTCAGAGAGAATTAAGATTGGATCGTTTTCTTCAAATCTTATTTCTTTGTAATGTATTATAAAGCGTCGATAATACGAATCGCATTCAACGCATTTGGAAATCCTATGTAGGGAAGGCATTGTATCATCGCTGCGATTTGGGTGGCTTTGTCGTTTCCAGCCTTGATATTGCCCTTGCTGTGCGAATGTATTTGAGATTCGGCTCCGATAGCTGCTAATACACAAAGAGAAAGTAGCTCCCTTGTTTTGAGGTCGAGTCCAGAACGGGTATAGAAATCACCGAAACCTACTTCGGTGAGAAACCGAGGGAGACTTTCATTCATTTCGTCGGGTAAGTTACTAAATGTTCGGGCTATTTCGTCGCCGTATAGAGGGTATTGTATCTCTTTCCCTTTTTCGTATCGGTTGTCTTCATTCACCGTTCCTTGTGCTTCCAAAGGTAAAGGGATTCCTTTTTCTTGAAAGACTTCATTAATTGTCGAAATGGCATTCAATGTTTTGGGGAATCCGATAAATGGGGCGCATTGATAGATGGCTTCGCGCAATTCTATCGGAGATACTCCTACGTTGAGTGCCGCTGCTGCATGAGATTTCAACTGGGGGAGTGTTTGCATGGAGGCTAAGGTGACACACGTAATCATCTCGCGGGTTTTGTGGTCGAGAGAACCGGTTTCGAATACTTCACCGAAAATGAATTTTTGAAGTATATCCATCAACTCGGGGTCGCTTCCTTTCCCTGTGAGAGCTTCACCACCGAACAATCGGGTATAATTTTGTTTACATGTTTCTATTCTGTCCATCGTCGTATCTTTTTTATCGTTTTCAGCTTCGGCGCCAAATGCTAAGCTTAAAGATATTCCTATTATCAAAACTATTTTTTTGTTTCATAACATAATCATTTAAGGAGTTTTAGGGTTTGCAGCCATTTAACTACGTCTTGACGATTGTCGTTTACATAACTGTCTCTGATTGCCAAACCTTCTGAGAAAGATGCATCGGGGCATAATTTCTTCATGTCGGAAATAGAATGCCCGAATCGGCCTCCTCCATGAGTCATGAAAGGAACGATGGTTTTTCCCGAGAAATCGTGTCTTTCCAAGAATGTAGCCACCGGTGGCGCTATGGTGCTCCACCAGTTGGGCGAGCCGATGAATATTATGTCGTATTTATCGAAATCTTGTACATCGTTTTTCAGCGCAGGGCGATGGGTGGTGTTTATCTCTTTTTTATCTTGTTCCACGACTGAATGGTAGTCGGTGGGATAGGCTTCTTTCAAAACGGGTTTCCCTTCTATCTCTCCGACTTTCCATACCCCGGTTCCATAGATAATCCCTTTTTCACGAGCTCCTTCGAGACAGTCGAGAAATCCTCGGAATCCGTCAATCGTGCGTTCCATAGCCGGGATACTCGGCTCGGCGGCCGTTACGATAAAATAAAAATTTTTGTTTGTGATTTCTGTGTAACGGGCGCAACAACGGTCGATGAGGGTTTTCATCTGTGCACTCGTCGTATAGAAATAGACGGGCGTTGCCATGACCATGACATCGGCGGCAATCATTTTTTCGAGCACTTCGGCGGCATCGTCTTTTTGCGGACAAGGCTTGCCGTACATGCTACATATACCGCAGCCTGTGCAGTAGTTTATGTGTTTGTCTTTTAGAAATATTTTTTCGACCGTGTGCCCGGCATCTTTACAGCCTTGTAGGAAAGGATCGCATAGGCGGTCGGAGTTGCCGCCTCGCCGCGGGCTTGAAGAAAGTATCAGTACATTTTTGTTCATGTTTCTTTACCATTAGATTCGTGAGACAAAATTAGAAGGGGAATCGTAAGGGCTTTGTATATAGATTACAGATAGATATACCATTTTTACGGATTCGGAAGTTGAGGTATGAGACCTATTTGGAAAAGTATTAACTTTGTTTTCGTAAAACAGAGAATGACTGCGTTTCGTATGACTAAATATTTTTGAGAGTGTATTCTTTTTTTTGTGGAATTTTGAAAGACAAACGATTATGAACGAGATTTTGAAACTTGACAATATATTCCAATATAACGATATGATGGGACAAGAAACCTTGCACCCGTTAGTCAGCGTTGTCGATTTTTCGAAATGCAAGCCTATGCTGCATTCTCTTCAACGGTTTGGTTTTTATGCCGTTTTTTTTGAAAGATGTGAAATGCGGGGATATTCGTTATGGTCGGAATTATTATGATTATCAAGAAGGAACGCTTGTTTTTCTGGCTCCGGGACAAGTCGTAGGGATTGTCAATAATGGAGAATATTTCCAGCCTAAGGGCTGGGCTCTTTTGTTCCACCCTGATTTGATACGGGGTACTTCGCTTGTACGCGAGATGAAGAACTATACTTTCTTTTCTTATGAATCGAATGAGGCGCTTCATTTGTCGGAACAGGAACGAAAAGTAATTCTCGATTGTTTTCATAATATAGAGTCGGAATTGCAACATGCTATCGATAAGCATAGCAAGACATTGATTGTAAATAATATAGAATTGTTCTTGAATTATTGCGTTCGGTTTTATGACCGGCAATTTATTACTCGCAGCCATGTGAATAAAGATATTTTGACTCGCTTCGAGAATTTGTTGAACGATTATTTTCAATCGGAGAAACCTCAAATCATAGGGCTTCCGTCGGTTCAATATTGTGCCGATTCCTTGCATTTGTCGCCTAATTATTTTGGTGACTTGATTAAAAAAGAGACCGGAAATTCTGCACAGGAGTATATACAAGCTAAGTTGATCGGAGTAGCGAAAGACCGTATTTTCGATACCAGCCTTTCGGTCAGTGAAATTGCTTATAGCTTGGGTTTCAAGTATCCACAACATTTCAGTCGTTTATTCAAGCAGAAAGTGGGTGTTACCCCTAATGAGTATCGCATGCGGAATTGATTTCCGGGATACTTTTTTATTGAAATTCGGTTGGAGGTTTTGAGATATTGATTTTGAGAATGGTTCGAAACAATTTGGACCTGTTTCTGAGCGAGGTCTTATTTACGTTTCTTTTTCCTTTTGCCTTTGGGATTGCCGGGCGTTGTTGCCTTTATCATTTTAGGTAATTGATTTTTTACCGGTCGAACGAGGGGGATTTGATGGGGCGATGTTTCTTTGACAATTGCCAGAGGATTAACTATCGTTAGATTACAAGGGTCTTGTTTTGGGTCGTTGTCAGGTATGGAATCTATGTTTTCGTTATCGCTACGTGCCGATTGCTGTGTTGCCGAAGAGGCTTGTGTCGTATCGTTATGTTTCTTTTTGGAATCATATTTACGGGCGTAACGTTCGAGCGTGTTGATACAGCTCATCAGGGCTTTTACCTCTTGGGTTTGCAAAAGGGGATCGAGTTCGAGGAGTTGTGTGTAATACTGTAACAACACTTGATTACGCAGCAGTTCTATTTGCATTCGGCTTGCCGATAGTTCTTGTTCAAATTGTTTTTCGAGATTTTCCATACCTTTGTTTTTGGAGCAAAAGTATGTGACGGTATGCACGATTTTATGGCATGATTGAACAAAGTTTGAAAAGAGCTCTTGTTTGTCAATTCTTTTCGACAGAGAGAAGAATGTATCAGGAGGTACTTGATATAGGTGGAATTGATGGGACTTAACCCCTCCGTCCTGCGGACACCTCCCCTATATTTTGCACAGCAAAACACCCCGTAATACTACGGGACACAGCAGGGAGGAGGGAGAAATACTTTCCTCGTATTTATTCCCCTATACGGCTAACAGAAGATCTCTATATCGTTTTGCGACACCCAATGCTACGGGACACGGTAGGGGGGAAATACCATACCAATAATGCTGCGCCACTCTCTCGCAGTTCTAAAAAGGGTGTTGGCAATGCCACGTGGAACACGGCAGGGGAGAGGTGTAGAAATGTTCCCTTTGTCAAGGGAAAGATGGAAAGTCGGTAATTTTATGTCTTGTGCGGTGTGAAGTGCATTATATTCATGCGATGTAAAAATCCGCGATTATTCCTTCACAGGCATCTTCCAAGATATTCAATACATTCTCAAAGCCGTCGGCTCCACCGTAATAAGGGTCGGGGATACAATCTACCGGGTAATGTCGGCAATAATCGGTTACACGCTTTACTTTTGCGGCTTCTTCGGGAGAGTCGGCCATAGAACGGAGCGTATCGATGTTGTAATCGTCCATACCCAAAATCAAATCGAATTTCTCGAAATCATCGGGTCTTACAGGGCGACTGCGATGTTCCAGCAAATATCCGCGTCGGGCAGCGTGTGAACGCATGCGAGGGTCGGGTAATTCCCCGGCGTGACCGCCGTAAGTCCCGGCAGAGTCTACCTCGAAGCGACCGGTTATCCCCCGTTGCCGAAGCATATGTTTAAATACTCCTTCCGCAGCCGGCGAACGGCAAATATTTCCGAGGCAGACGAAAAGTATTTTAACGGGTTTCTTTATCTCCTTTTCCATTTTAAATCGAATTTAATCCAGCCGAGATTGAGTAAAGGCGGAAACAATAAAGAACAGGTGTACCGTTATTCTTCTATCCCGAACAACTCTTTCAAAATGAGTTTGGTTGCTCCGGCATGAGTCGAAATGTAATCACCTGCATTTTTTCTGGCAGAGGCTAAGTATTTGGGATTGGTTAGTAGTTTGTCGGCAACGGTTGCAAATTCTTGACTGTTGTGGATTGCAAAGCCGCCTCCGCATGCTATGAGTTCGTGGGCTTCTTTGAATCGGCGATGGTTAGGTCCGAAAATAACAGGTATGTCATATACGGCGGCTTCGGCAATATTGTGTATGCCGGCTCCGAATCCTCCACCGACGTAAGCGACGGTTCCGTATCTGTAAATGGAGGAGAGAAGCCCGAAGCAGTCTATGATGAGGCAATCATACGACTGTACGGTGTCGATTGTGGCTTGTGTGTAACGTATAGCCGGGCGTTTCAGTAATCTCTCTATCGATTGCAAATGAGATTCGTGTATTTCGTGTGGGGCCAGAATGAGTTTGATATTGTCGTTGTGATTGAAATATCGAGTAATGAACTCCTCGTCTTTGGGCCACGAGCTGCCGGCAATAAGTATCTTTTTTCCTTGTGCGAAGGCTTCGACAAGAGGTAATTCTTTGGCCGTGCGACGAATGTCGCCGACCCGGTCGAAACGAGTGTCACCTACGATCGATACATTGTCGATGCCTATACTGGCGAGTAGTTGTCGGGAGCGTTCGTCCTGTATATAAAGGTGGGTAAAGTTTTTCAAAATGCGACGAAAATATCCTCCATAAGAACGGAAGAATATTTGTTTGGGGCGGAAAATAGCCGAGACAATATACGTGGGTATATTCCTGCGTTTAAGTTCGTTGAGGTAGTTCGCCCAAAATTCATATTTAATGAATATGGCTTTCGTGGGTTTGGTCAAGTCGAGGAATCGTCTTACATTGCCCGGCAGGTCGAACGGAAGGTAGCAAATAAGATCCGCTCCCGAATAATCTTTGCGGACTTCGTAACCCGATGGAGAGAAAAACGTGAGTAATATTTTGGTATCGGGTTGCGCTTTTTTTATGGCTTCGATAAGCGGACGTCCTTGTTCGAACTCTCCGAGGGACGAGGCATGTATCCACAAATACCCTCCTTGCGGATCGGCATGCCGGGAGAGGTAATCGAAGATTCCTTTTTGTCCCTGAGTCAGTTTCCGGGCCTTGACATTTCGTATTCCGGCGAGTGCGACTAATTGTTTATAGCAATATATTCCAAAATTATAAATCGATTTCATAGCGGCGATTTTCTCTTGTCGGGTTACAAGATATTTTTCAGGTAACCTCGATTCTGTTTTCCCTTACGGTTTTTCCATGCTTGGTCGTCTATATAGAATCGTAGGGTGAGTTGCTGTTGAAAATCGAGGTTGCCGGGCGTATAATGCAGGTTGCAGGAAGCTATGCAATTAAGATAACTTTTGCGGAAAATGTAGGCGTATATATCCGTGCGATTATAGGTCGAAGACTGGTAGAACGGATCTCCTTGATTGAGCTGAGCTCCTAATTGGGGATAAAGGGGCATTTGCGAACCTCCTTTGTAAAATGTGTTATGTAGACCCAAGAAGCGCCATTCGGCCAATAAGTCTATGAGAATGCCTTGCGGGTGATGCCACGTCCCGACGTTGCGAAGCCGGTCGAGACTGATGTGATACCCCACTTTGAGGGTCAAGGTGTCCAACGGTGTGTATGTGGTTAAATCCAGTCCGATGTATGGGCTGGCGATGAGATTGTCGGTAACCGTATAGCGGCTATCCGAATTGCGAGGACGAGCCAAGTGGTTCATCACCAAATGCCCTCCCGCGAAAAGGTAGGGCAGGGGTTGCCACCGGCCGGTGAATACAGCCATGAAAGCCTCTCGTTTTACCTCGGTCTGTACTTGTCTCCAATCGATATAGAGCTCGGCGAATCCTTTGGTATGTATATACTGGAATAATGCGCCAGCTATGTTGGGACGGAAGTAGGTGAGAGAATCGTATTGCAAGATTGCCGGTACGTTTTCGATTAATTGGGTACGGGGAAACATACCCAACGACATTCGGAATTTGGAGGTGTCGTAACGGTAATAGACCGTGGGGTGCACTTTGGCCTCGCGAGTGGATCCGTCGATGGGTTGTACCCATGAGGCTCCTGCCATGATCGTGCTATGTCCTATTCTGATACCGATTTCGGGAGACAAGCGTGTCCCGAAAAAAGTTTGGGACTGTGCTTTGGAATAACCGAATTCCCGATTGTCGAAAAATCCGGTCATATCTACGCTCCAAGCTATTTGCTGAGCCTTTGCAGGAAACAGAGCAGCAAGGAGAGTAATCAAAAGCAGTGTATGTGGCTGTCTGTATTTCATTAACCTAAATATTCGATAGCCCGCTCGATACGCTTGATAGTCTCTTCTTTGCCCATGATTTCCGTAATGTCGAACATGTGAGGCCCTTTACATTCCCCAACTACGGCCAAACGGAAAGCATTCATGACGTTACCCAAATGGTAACCGTTCTGTTCGATCCAACCTAATACGACTTTTTCGGCCGGGGCAGACGAGAAGTCGTCCATATTGCGCAATATTTCGATGAGTTCGCGCATTTGAGCGGGGGTCTCTTCTTTCCAGCGTTTTTTTACCGATTTCTCTTCGTAGGTAGTCGGTGCGACAAAAAAGAAAGCTGCTTGATCCCACAATTCTTTTATGAAACTTACGCGACCCTTTACAAGGCCTATGATACGGGCGACGGTGGATTTATCGGCTTTTATGCCTTTTTCTTCGAGAATAGGCATGAATAACTCGGTGAGCTCTTCGTTGCTTTTCTCTTGTATGTATTTGTGGTTAAACCATTTCCCTTTTTCATAATCGAACTTAGCCCCGCTTTTGCTACATTTTTCGAGAGAGAAGAGTTCGATAAGTTCGTCCATCGACATGATTTCCTGATCGTTACCGGGATTCCAACCTAACAGGGCGAGGAAATTAACCACGGCTTCGGGCAGGTAGCCCGACTCGCGATATCCTGAGGATACTTCGCCTGTTTTGGGGTCGTGCCATTCGAGCGGGAATACGGGAAATCCCAACCGGTCGCCGTCTCGTTTGCTTAACTTGCCTTTACCGTCGGGTTTCAATAACAGGGGCAAATGGGCGAACCGCGGCATGGTGTCTTCCCAACCGAAAGCCCGGTAGAGCAATACGTGCAACGGAGCCGAGGGCAACCACTCTTCTCCACG
>ENA-OPVU01001518-OPVU01001518.1-human-gut-metagenome-genome-assembly--contig:-NODE-1518-length-11663-cov-2.843125_pt1 | contig 11663 bp, 7 predicted proteins | sample MGYA00241497_ERZ501986 | MGnify/ENA primary metagenome ERZ501986 (study PRJEB25962, sample SAMEA2042995) | human gut metagenome | biome: human gut; feature: human-associated habitat; material: faeces...
TAGCCGGCTTCAAATGTTTAACTTTTAGCGCGGTAAATTTTTACCGAAGTATTGACTTTAATAAATACCTATTGAAAACGGTTTTCTCAATAATCACAATTAATTTATAACCTCTTTATTCCTTTTACCTCTGATTTATCTTTCACCTCTTTGATACTGATTGCATAACCGCCGCCACTGGCTGCACGCAAGTTTAATTTGCTCTTGCCGGTCACAATACCTTTGCGAATGGTATATGCCTGCGGATTGTCTTTCCAGTCGGCATCTTTCGCATCGGCATAGACAGTAGCGATATATTGTTTTCCCGGTTCAAGGAAATCAAATGTCAGTTTGGAAGTATGACCGTTTTCATCAGCTGTGCAGCCGATATACCAGTCATTGGTTCCCTTGGCTCTGCGGGCAATGGTGATATAATCTCCCGGTTCAGCTTCCAGATATTTGGTTTCGTCCCAATCGATTGCCACATCTTTGATAAACTGGAACGCGTCCATGAAGCGTTCGTAGTTTTCGGGAATGTCAGCAGCCATTTGCAATGGACTATACATGGTGACGTATAATGCCAACTGCCGTGCCAGTGTGGAGCGTACTTGTGAATTATTCGTCGGGCTCATCTTGTTGCAATGTGTTTCAAAGATGCCCGGAGTGTAATCCATCGGACCTCCAATCAGTCTGGTAAACGGAAGTATGGTAGTATGATTAACATTATTTCCACCAAACGATTCATATTCTGTTCCGCGAGCCGACTCGTTGCCTATCAGGTTAGGATAAGTACGGCAAATACCGGTAGGACGTACTGCTTCATGTGCATTTACCATGATTTTATAATCGGCTGCTTTCTTTACCGCATAGAGATAATGGTTGTCCATCCATTGTCCGTAATGGTGTTCTCCACGAGGGATGATGTTGCCCACATAACCACTCTTTACCGAGTTATAACCATTATCGGCCATAAATTGGTAAGCTTTGTCCATGTGTCGTTCGTAGTTACGTACAGAAGCCGAAGTTTCATGATGCATCATTAGTTTAACACCTTTACTTGCCGCATAGTTCTGAAGTTCTTTCACATTAAAGTCGGGATAGGGGGTCACAAAGTCGAAAACATAATCTTTGCTTTTGCCAAACCAGTCTTCCCAACCTTCGTTCCATCCCTCTACCAATACTTGGTCAAAACCGTGCTGAGCCGCAAAATCAATGTATCGTTTCACATTAGCTGTGTTTGCAGAATGCTTTCCGTTAGGTTTGGTTTTAGAATAATCGGTTTCTCCCAATTTCACGCTGGAAAGTTCGTCTGTGTAAGCCCAAGAGCCTTTGCCGGTAATCATATCCCACCAAACACCGATATATTTCACCGGTTTAATCCATGATGTATCTTCAATTTTGCAAGGTTCATTCAAGTTTAAAGTAATGCGTGAAGCAAGGATATTGCGTGCGTCATCACTCACGATGACGGTGCGCCACGGTGAAGAACAAGGTGTTTGCATATATCCTTTGTCACCTTGTGCGTCAGGGGTCAGCCATGATTCGAATACCATGTTCTTATCATCCAGATTCAGATGCATACAGGCATAATCGATTAATGCAGCCTCATGGAGATTGATATACAGTCCGTTATTCGTCTTCATCATCAAAGCCGTCTGAACGCCTGTAGGCGAGAACGGAGTTTGTGAAGAGTTGGGGGTAATGGCTGTCTTCATCAAACCTCTGATTTCTGACAAACGGGAAACGGTATAGTCGTATTCCTGCGTATCATAATCTCCGGGAATCCAATAGGCAGTATGGTCTCCCGCCATACCGAATTGTGAATGTTCTTCTTTGATAACAAAATAATTCAGGTTCTTCTGCTGGGGGAATTCGTAGCGGAAGCCCAGTCCGTCATTGAAAAGGCGGAAACGTATGATGATATATCTATCGTTTGCCGGTTGGTTCAGGGTTACTGCCAACTCATTGTAATGATTGCGAATTTCTTTTTCCTCTCCCCATACCGGTTGCCAAGTTTCGTCAAAAGTAGAAGTTTGGGCATCCTTCAGTTCAAATCCATTATATAGGTTTGTTTTAGAATCAAGTTTGTCGGCATCTTTACGGGCTGTCCACTCAAAGTCTGTCTTAGCATCGGCATCTTCTTTTTTCAGTTCCAGTCCCAGCTTACTGGGTTTGATGACAGGCTTTTGTTTATAAGTCAGTTCATAAATGGGGGTACCTTCTCCGTTTAGGTGGAAAATCATTTCCAGGTTGCCATCCGGTGATGTAAGTTTTTGCTGTGCATTTGCTATGAATGAAATGCAAATGAATGCAATGAGTGAAAGTTTCTTTTTAATTTTCATATAACTATGGTATTAAATTATAAGCTAACAAGTTTCCTAACTCTGTTTTGTTTCGGATATTGCAAATGTAAGAATCTTGTATATTCAAAGATTGCACAAGAATAAAAATATAAATGCATTTGTCTTGTTATAAATATTATATCTCTGATTACTATATAGTTAGTATATTTGCAATATCTGATAAATATAAATCAAAGTGAACTGTATCAGAACTCTAAAATCAATATTCCGCGGCCGGAGAGCGTTAATTCTTTTCCTAATCCAACCTTTGTGCCCGTCAATACATCCAAGGCGGATGCCTTTGGCAATATTTCTTTATAAGGAGTTAAATCAATACTCTGTTCCTTGTCGTTTCCATTCATGAATACAGTAACCGATTTGTTCCCATATTTTCTTTCGTATGCATATATTCCTTTATTGGGAGCGAAATGTTTTAGCGTTCCTTTGGCGATGGCTTCATTTCCTTTTCTCCATTGCAGCAGTTTCTGCATATAGTCAAATGCTTCTCTTTGCCGGGCAGTGCGATTGGCGTTTTGGAAACAATTGCGTAGATCGCTTTGCCATCCGCCGGGATAGTCACACCGGAGAAGCCCGTCACCATTCGCTTTGTCTGCCGCCATCAATATCTCTGTCCCATAATAAATCTGAGGGATACCGCGGGTGGTAAACAAGAAAGCAAGTGCTTGTTTGTAGCGGTTCAGATTTTTGGTGTCTTCATCATTGCGATAGAAGCGTGAAGTATCGTGGTTGTCGAGGAATATCAGCAGATTCATGGGGTCGGCATAGACAAGGTCTTGTGTCAGATAATCATAAAGACGGAATAATCCTCCGCTCCAATCGGTGGTCTCTTCATCAAAAGCCCGATTCATGTGCTCCATTAAAGGGAAGTCCATCACTGTACGAAGATTTGAGTTTCTGGGTGCGGCAAGTTTGCTGTCTTTTTGCCAGAAGGAAACGAGTACATTGCTGTTGAGCCAGGTTTCGCCCACGATGTTGAAGTCGGGGTACTCCTCGTTGACGGCTTTACACCAGTGAGACATCATATCGAAGTCTGCGTAGGGATGCGTATCTTGGCGAATTCCGTTGATACCTGCATACTCAATCCACCAAATACTGCTTTGAATCAGATAGTTGGCTACGTGGCGATTGCGTTGGTTGAAGTCGGGCATTGATTCGGTGAACCAACCGTCGACTGCTAATTTACGCTCATAGTCGGCGGCATGTATATCTTGTACACTGGCGGTTTTATAAGAAGTCTGTACATAATTTCCTCTGAAATTGAACCAGTCTTTTGAAGGCATATCCTTGAACAGGTAGTTCTCGCTGCCGCAATGATTGAATATCATGTCCATCACCACTTTCATGCCTTTGGCGTGAGCCGCATCTACCAGTTTGCGGAATTCTTCATTGTTACCGAAGCGGCGGTCTACCTGATAGTAATCGGTGATGGCATAGCCATGGTATGAACCTTCTTTCATATCATTTTCCTGGATAGGGTTGAGCCAGATGGCAGTGATACCCAAATTGTCCAAGTAATCCAAATGATTTTCGATACCTTTCAAGTCACCGCCATGGCGTGCAAACGGTTCATTACGGTCTACTTTTGATTCGAGCATTCCCGGGATAATATCGTTCGAAGGGTCACCATTGGAAAAACGGTCCGGCATAATCAGATAAAGTACATCACCGGCATTGAATCCTTTTACATCAGAAGCACCGTTTCTACGTTGTTTAATTTCGTAAGGGACAACAGTTTCTTTTTTACCTTGTTTCAAAGTTATATTGAAAGATTGGGGAGCCGCTTCCGACAAATCCATATATAAGAGAAGATAGTTCGGATTCTCTTGTTTGACTACCTCTTTCAAGAGAATGTCTTTGGCGGAAATACTCACATCACTTGACGAGATGTTCTCGCCATATAATAATACTTGTAACTCGGGATTTTTCATACCTGCCCACCAAAAGGTCGGGGCAACTTTTTTAATAATGGCTGCAGACGTGGGGTGCTGTAAGCCGAAGAGTGCGAGCAGTGTCATAAGTATAAAGCTTCTTTTCATAATATATAGTATTTAATGTTATTCGGTTTGCTTGGTATTGCAAATGTAGGAGAGTAAAGAATCTCTTTTTAAGGCTGGAATAAAAATATAAATGCTCTTTTATGTTATATAATTGATTATTAGGGGGTCTGTATCCCTTGATTGGGTAGAAAATATAAATGGATATGAAAATATATTTCTTGTTTTTCTTTATTTTAATTACTTATCTTTATATATTTGTGTAATACTTAATTAATACGGAATGAGAAAAATCACATATTGTCTTATATTGTTCCTTTTTATCTACCCGTTGAGCTTGATGGCTGATAACGGATTGAATGAATCTGTACTGAAAGAGTTGGATAGGGTCATAGAGGAAAAGTATTCTTTTCATGTGCATAAAGAAAAAGAAATTGATGAAATAAAGGCTCGTCTTCACCGGTCTGGGAACAATGAAGAAAAGTATGAACTCTGCGGTTCGCTTTTTTATCTCTATCTGCATTATCAGGCCGATTCTTCTTTATATTATATAAATGAGAAAATGCGTTTGCTTCCTTTGCTTGATAAACCCGAGTTGAAGAATGAGATTATCATTAATCGTGCTGAGGTGATGGGAGTGATGGGCATGTATAATGAGGCATTGGAACAGTTGAGGCAGATTAATCCACAGGCATTGGAATTGGGACCGTTGAACTATTATTACCGTACTTTCCGGGCTTATTATGGTTGGGTGGCCGATTATACGACCAATGCGGAGGAAAAACAGAAGTATCTGGAGAAGACAGACGTTTATCGTGATTCTATTCTGGCAACAGCGCGTCAGGGAGTGGACAGAGATATCGTACTGGCGGAGAAGTACATGGTGGCAGGCAAACCGGATAGTTCACTGGTTATCCTGAATGGGCTGTTGAAGAAGAATCCTGATGAGCGGCAGAAGGCATACATCTATTATACGTTGTCCGAGGTGTATGATGTGACTGAGGATATGGATAAACAGATTTATTATTTGGCTTTGACTGCTGTGGTTGATTTGCAGTCTGCTACTAAAGAGTATGCGTCTTTGCAGAAACTGGCTCAATTAATGTATGAAAAAGGAGATATAGACCGTGCGTACAAATATCTGAATTGTTCGATGGAAGATGCTGTTTCGTGCAATGCCCGGTTGCGCTTTATTGAAGTAACTCAGTTCTTTCCTATTATTGACAAGGCTTATAAGTTGAAGGAACAGAGAGAGCGGCAGATCTCTCGTGCTTTGTTGATAAGTGTCAGCCTTTTGTCTCTTTTTCTCATTGCTGCCATTTTCTATCTGTATAGATGGATGAAAAAATTATCGGCTATGCGTAGAGATTTAAGTCAGGCTAACAAGCGATTGACTGATGTAAATGATGAATTGGAGCAGACCGGTAAGATAAAGGAAGTGTATATTGCCCGTTACCTGGACAGATGTGTGATTTATCTTGATAAGCTGGAACTCTATCGTCGTTCATTGGCAAAAATGGCGATGGCATCCCGTATAGATGATTTGTTTAAAGCCATTAAGTCTGAACAGTTTATCCGTGATGAACGGAAAGCCTTTTATAATGAATTTGATAAGTCTTTCTTGGAATTATTTCCTCATTTTATTGCCTCTTTTAATAAATTATTGATAGAGGAGGGAAGAATATATCCTAAGTCGGGCGAATTGTTGACTACCGAACTTCGCATCTTCGCTTTGATTCGCCTGGGGGTGACAGACAGTAATAAGATTGCCCATTTCTTGGGTTATTCTTTGGCTACGATATACAACTATCGCAGTAAGATAAGGAATAAGGCAATAGGAGATAAAGAACAATTCGAGCACGATGTGATGAATTTATAATGCGGACTGACGCATCACTCTATACGTACGTATGTGTGGACCTTTGCTTCCGTATGTATGGGCTTACACGTTAGTATGCATGAGGCGATGCGTACTAACGTGTTTTATAATGTCCTTGTCGGTTACTGTTTCTCTTTAATAATGCCTACACACCCTGCACCGATAATGAGGAATATACCTGCCAATACCAGCATGTTGACTTCCGGGGCGACGTTGCCTGCCGTGGTAAACATTTTCAATATCATTCCTCCCAATGAAGCGGCTACGATTTGCGGGATGCAGATGGTTCCGTTAAAGAGCCCCAAATAAGTACCCATGTGCCCTCCTGTCAACGCATTGGTCAGGATGGTGAAAGGCAAAGCCAACATTGCCGCCCATGCACAGCCAATCAGGGCAAAGGATGCAAATAATGCATATTGATTGTGGATGAATAAAACAGAGATGAAACCAATGCCTCCCAGCACCAAGCTGAGTACATAGGCAAACTTTTTGTTTTTAATCACCGGAATCACCGCCGCCCAAATGACTGAGCCGATTGCCTGTACCGCAAACAGAATACCCACCCAGTCGGCAGCATTCTGATATTGTATGGATTGAGTATCGAGGACTACTTTCGCTGTACCTTCTGCCATTGTTTCCACCGTAGGAGTGTCAAAGACATTCAATGCCACAGTTCCATTGGTGTAAGTCCACATAAACATAAAGGCTGCCCAACAGAAGAATTGCACCAAGCCTACCGTCCAAAAAGCTTTCGGTGCTTTGAGCAACAGCTTGAACATATTTGTTCTTTCCTTCTTCTCTTCATTGGTAATGCCGTGATATTCTGCATATTCTTCCGGTGGGAATTCCTTCACTTTGGCCGATGTATAAAGGACGCAAAGTATCAGGATGAATGCTCCGATATAGAAAGAATAGATGACAGAATCAGGCACGACTCCCTTGGGGGCGATATTGCTGATACCGATTGCCGCGAAGATAAACGGAAACAGATATCCTGCCAAACTTCCTGCATTACAAAGGAAACTTTGAATGGAATAGGCAAGTCCTTTCTGCTTCTCGTTGACCATATCGCCTACCAACATTTTGAAAGGTTGCATGGCCATATTGATAGATGTGTCCAACATCATGAGGGCTATTAACCCGAACCACATTGCATGGATATATCCCTTGAATGAAGCGGCATTAGGCAATAGGCACATGACTGCTACGGCAATGGCCGAGCCGGCGATAAGGTATGGAATACGTCGTCCGAAACGATTCCAAGTGCGGTCGCTCAATGCGCCTACGATAGGTTGTACGATAATTCCCGCTAACGGAGGAAGTATCCAGAAATAACTTAAATTATGCGGATCGGCCCCTAAGGTGGCGAATATCCGGCTAATGTTGGCGCTTTGAAGAGCATAGGCTATCTGAACGCCGAAGAATCCGAAACTAATATCCCATAGCCTTCGGAAACTTAAATCGGGTTTTACTCTCATTCCATCGAAAAGAGAGGAGCATTGGGTTTATTGTAAATCCGTTGTTCTGTTTATTCCGGGAAGGTCATGCCATACAGTTTCTCTATTTCCTGAGGCCAAAGGTTCTCATTCGGAGTTTCGAGAATCAACGGTATGTTATCAAAACGCTTATCTTGCATTAATCGTTCAAAGAACCCCATACCCAATACGCCTGCGCCTAAACTGTCGTGACGGTCTACACGGGAGTCGAGTCCTTTTTTAGCATCGTTCAGGTGCATTCCTCGCAAGTATTCGAATCCGATAATCCGGTCGAATTCCCGCCAAGTCGCATCATATCCTTCGGCTGTCGCCAAATCGTAACCTCCGGCAAAAGCATGGCAGGAATCTATGCAGACTCCTACACGACTTTTGTCCTCTATCCAGTCGATGATAACCGCTAAATGCTCGAACTTGAATCCTACGTTACTGCCTTGCCCGGCCGTGTTTTCTATAACGGCGGTAACCCCATCGGTCTTTTCGAGAGCCAAATTGATCGATTGGGCGATACGGGCTAGACACTCGTCGGTCGAAATCTCTTTCAAGTGACTGCCGGGGTGGAAATTCAATAGTTTCAATCCCAGCTGTTCGCAACGTCGCATTTCGTCCAGAAAAGCCACCCGAGATTTGGTCAGCCCTTCTTCCTGAGGATGTCCGAGGTTGATTAGGTAGCTGTCATGCGGTAGTATATATTGGGGTGAGAATCCGTATTTTTCGCAATTCTCCTTGAACAGTTCTATGCTTTTGTCCGATAACGGAGGCGATTGCCATTGCCTTTGATTTTTTGTGAACAAGGCGAAGGCTTTGGCCCCTATGGCATGTGCGTTTACCGGAGCGTTTTCTACACCGCCCGCAGCACTTACGTGTGCTCCGAAATATTTCATACTGTTCGCTTTATCTTATTATTTATCGTTTTGCTAACAAATGTAGCGATTTTTGTAGAGAAATCCCTAAATTTGTTGTATCAATTAGTTGCTTATGAAACAATTTTACCTGCTTTCAACCCTCCTCTGCGCCCTGGCGATAAGCAATCCCGTGTCTGCACAGATCACGATCGACGAAGTCAAGACCGACCCCTCGGAAAGAATCCTCAAAAACGAAGTCCGCCCCACGACGGTCGATGCACAGAGTTATTTCAGCCGCGCCCGCTACCGTGCCGAGCGTGCCGCGATCCGCAAGGAGCGCAATACCCTCGAATTCGGCGGCGGCATACTCGGATCGGTCGCCTCGTACAGCGATTCGTGGATCGAAACTTCGGGCGGCGATAACTCGATCGGTCTGGCCGCCACGCTTTTCCTGCATCACACCTTTACCAAACAGCGCTTTACCATCGAAACCAAGTTCGATGCCAAGTTCGGCTACAACCGGATGAATATCGAAGTCGCCGGCGACGGAGGCTCTACGACCAGCGAGGGCACCTGGTATAAAAATCAGGACGAATTTCAGATTTCGACCAATCCCGCCTACATCATCAACAAGAGTTGGCTGGTCGGCTCGATCATCAAATTCCGCAGCCAGTTCGCCAACGGTTACGTGTCGCGCTCGCAGCAGACGGCCGACGATCGGAAAAGTACCTTTATGTCGCCGGGTTACCTCGACATATCGGGCGGTTTCACCTACACCTGTCCCCTCGAGCGTTTTCCGATCAAGATCAACCTCTCGCCGATCGCCCTGAGCGCCGTATTCGTCGAAAGCGCCAAAGTCCGCAAAAACGAATGGGACGACAAACCGGGGTGGCAGGCTTACGGCCTTTCGAATGCGAACAAAACCTCGAAATACGAGGGAGGTTCTTCGATCCAGATCGACTTCGACCGGACGTTCGGCAGGAAGGGCATCTTCCGCTACCGCACCACGCTCTTCTCCTTCATGGGCTGGATGTCGAATTTGAACATGAAAAACAGATATACCAGCGTCAGCGCCTACGAAAAAGCTCTCCAGGCCTGGGATGATGCACAGGGAATCGGCGATAAACCGATGCTGCAAATCCATCCGACGGTACGCTGGGAAAATACCATCGACATCAAGGCAACAAAATACCTTTCCACGACGTTCAATTTCCAGCTCTACTACAACCGGGCGCAAAACTACGACATCCAGACCCAGTTGCTGTTGAGCGTAGGACTGACCTATACGTTCAAGAACAAATAAGCGGCGGCGATCGTCACGAACGCCCCATAAAACCGACGAAAACACGATGTACCGAAACTCCCGTCTTGCGATCCTGCTCCCGATCCTGCTCGCCGCAGCCGTTGTGCTGGGGCTGCTGTTAGGACGCTATCTGGGTCGCAACACTCCCGAAGCCCAACTGCGGAACCTGGTCGAACAACTGACCCATCCGACCAACAAACTGGCCTATACGCTCTCGCTGATCGAGAACCAGTATGTCGATTCGGTGTCGATGGACTCCCTCTCGGAGCACGTCATTCCGCTGTTGGTCAAGGAGCTCGATCCCCACTCGGTCTATATTCCGGCATCGGAGATGCAGGCCCTGAACGAACCCCTCGAAGGGGAGTTCGACGGCATCGGCGTAGTCTTCAACATGGCGCCCGACACGGTCATCGTGCTCAATGTCATCCCTTCGGGACCGAGCGACAAGGCCGGAGTGAAGGCCGGCGACCGCATTATCCGGATCAACGATTCGCTGGTGGCAGGGCAGAAGATCCCCAACAACGAGATTGTCAAACGGCTGCGGGGCAAACGCGGCACACAGGTCAAGTTATCGCTCGAACGGCAGGGGATCGCAGAGCCGGTCGAAGTCGAAGTGACACGCGGCGCCATTCCGATCAAAAGCCTCGAAGCGGCCTTCATGCTGCCCGACAGCATCGGCTACATCAAACTCTCCCAGTTCGCCATCACCTCGCACAACGAACTCATCACCGCCTTGAACAACCTCAAGGCACAAGGTATGAAGCGATTGATCTTCGACCTGCGGGGCAATCCCGGCGGTTTCCTTGACCAGGCGATCCGCATCGCCAACGAATTCCTGCCGGCCGACAAGCTGATCGTCTATACCGAAGACCGGCGCCACAACCGCACGGACGAAATGAGCGACGGAAACGGCACGATCCAGGAGCTGCCCCTGGCGGTGCTGATCGACGAATTCAGCGCCTCCTCCAGCGAAATTCTGGCCGGAGCGCTGCAAGACAACGACCGGGGTACGATCATCGGACGCCGCTCGTTCGGCAAAGGACTCGTACAGCGGCAGATACCCTATCCCGACGGCTCGGCCCTGCGGCTCACCGTCGCACGCTACTATACCCCCACAGGTCGCTCGATCCAGAAACCCTACACCAACGGCGATGCGCTGGGGTATGAAGAAGATCTGTGGAACCGTTACCGGCACAACGAGTTTTTCTCGGCAGACAGCATCCACTTCGACGATTCGCTGCGCAAGGTAACGCCCGGCGGCAAGGTGGTTTACGGCGGAGGCGGCATCATGCCCGATCTGTTCGTGCCGGTCGATACGACCGACGTGACCCGCTATTTCCTCGAGGTGTCGGGACGCAACATCCTCTTCCGCTATACGCTCGAATACGCCGACCGTCACCGCGACGCTCTGAACGCCGTGAAGACCATTCCGGAACTCCAGGCCCTGCTCGATGCCGACAAGGAGCTGATGAACGACTTCATCCGATACGCGGCCCGCAACGGCGTACAGCCCGACTACAGGGACATCGCCCGCTCGCGCAAGCTGATCGAAGCCCAGTTACGGGCCTACATCGGACGGAACACCCCCCTGAACGAAGCGGGATTTTACGTGAATATCTACCCGATCGACCCCGTCATGCTGCGGGCGGTCGAAGTGTTTAAAACCCAGAACGACCATGACTAAACGAATCATCGGACTGATCCTGGCCATCGCCGCTATCGCGGTAATCGTCATCGCCGCCATCCGCCACAACACCTATACTTCGATGATCGGACCGGCTGCAACCGAAATGCCCGCACCCGAAAA
>ENA-OPVU01001519-OPVU01001519.1-human-gut-metagenome-genome-assembly--contig:-NODE-1519-length-11659-cov-10.195881_pt1 | contig 11659 bp, 9 predicted proteins | sample MGYA00241497_ERZ501986 | MGnify/ENA primary metagenome ERZ501986 (study PRJEB25962, sample SAMEA2042995) | human gut metagenome | biome: human gut; feature: human-associated habitat; material: faeces...
AAGCAGATTCGCTGGCAGGCGATCGCAAAGGGAGCTGCGGAGCAGTCAGGCAGAGGTCTGATTCCTGAAGTGGAGATCGTGAAGACCTATGCCGAGGCACTGGAGTTCGCAAAAGAGCTGGATGTGATCCTTGTTCCATATGAACTGGAAGAAGGCATGAAGGCAACGATGAGCATAATCGAAGCGATCAGACCGGGACAGTCTGTCGGAATCTTCATTGGCCCGGAGGGCGGCTTTGAAGAGGCAGAGGTAGAGCTTGCGATGCAGTCCGGATTTATGCCGGTAACGCTGGGCAAACGGATTTTGCGGACGGAGACAGCGGGGCTGACCGTGATGGCGTGGCTGATGTACCAGTTGGAAGACTCCGGCATATCATAAAGCAGGGAACGGTTTGCCCCTGTGGCGACCGGGTTCAAACGGATTTTTTCGAGATTTTGGAAAAAGCAGGTGAAAGGTTATGGAATGTTATCTGGACAACTCGGCTACAACGCGGTGTCTGGACAGCGCGGCAGCGCTGATGGCCGGGATTTTATGTACGGACTACGGAAATCCGTCCAGTTTGCATCATAAAGGGGTGCAGGCGGAGGAATATGTCCGCCATGCGCGGGAAGTGATTGCAAAGACATTAAAGGTTACGCCCAAGGAGATCTTCTTTACCTCCGGCGGGACGGAGTCGGATAATCTGGCGCTGCGCGGTGCAGCGTATGCAAATGCACGGCAGGGCAAGCATCTGATTACGACATCGATCGAGCACTGGCGGCTGGACGACGTCGATCTGATCGAAGCCAATGAGGCCTTTGCCGCTCAGGCGATCTCGGTTGGCCGGGTACTGGAGTGGGATGAACGGCGGGTCAACGTCAACGGCGGCGCGATCGCCCTCGGTCACCCCATCGGCGCCTCCGGCTGCCGGATCCTGGTATCGCTGGTGCATGAAATGATCAAGCGTGATGCCCGTAAAGGGCTGGCGACGCTGTGCATCGGCGGCGGTCAGGGCGTGGCGCTGGCGGTAGAGCGCGCCTGACACTCTGTCTCGATCTACATGGCCTCCTGCAGGAGGCCTTTTTTATGCGCCGCACTTTGCCGAACCCTGCTTTTTCTCGCGTATTTCACTTCCCCCCTGGCGAATTTATTGAGCTCCGTCACGTCTTGTTGTGCCACATTTTTTGAAACAAATAACTACGATCCTGGTCACTAAAACTAAGGTGCTTAAAAAATAAAATAACGTTTCATAAAAACGAAATGACATTTTATTTATTATAAGGGGTACCCTATGTTAAAACGATCTCTGGTTCTGGCCGCCCTCTGTGGTATGTCTTTTGCGGCGACTGCGGTAACGATAGATTTACGTCATGAATTCATTGATGGCGGTAAGAGCGATAAAAGTAATGCCGACCGCGTCTCCGTTTCCCACCGTTTTGCCAACGGGCTAGGCTTTACCGTCGAGGCCAAATGGCGTTCGGGTGGCGACAACGGTTCGCAGCCCTATTCAGACGTGGTGGGTAATGGACATGAAGACACCATCAGCTGGCGCTGGAAAGCAACGTCGAACTTTTTCCTCACCCCCGGGTTTACCATTGAGAGCAACGACAGCCGCTCCATCTACAAGCCGCACCTCCACGTGCAATACAGCTTCGACAACGGCTTCTATGTCGCCGCTCGCTATCGCTATGAATACACCCGTTATCCGAACAACGCCGGTAAAGATGATGACAAAGTTAACCGCGGCGACGCGTGGGCCGGGTTTGCGCTTGGTGACTGGCGTACAGAGCTGAACTATGTCTATGCCCGCAGTTCCGAAGGGGTCAGCCGCAACGACAACAAACCCTACTCGCAGGAATATAACGTGAAGGTGGCTTATAAGCTGGATAACAACTGGTCACCGTATGGTGAAATTGGCAACGTCGGGGTGAACGACCGCAGCGATCGTCAGACCCGCTTCCGCGTTGGGGTGGCCTACTCGTTCTGACAGACCATTCAGCCCTCATCGTTTGTTTTCCCCGGCGCCGTCAGCCGGGGTTTTTTATGGGGGAAAGAGAAGGGACAAAAAAAGCCCTCCACGAAGGAGGGCAAGGCCAGTGACAGAAAGACGTGTGGCGTGGATCAGGCGCTTAGCATTGGCGGATGCTCGGGTAATTTCGCGATATAGATGGCCGGTTTACCGTCTTTATCGGAGCTGAACAGAATGGCGCTGTCGTCCGGGGTAAACGAGGGGTGTGGGTGAGTCACCTGACGGCTGTTGGCCACCGTCGCCCACGAGGTATCATGACGCGCGACGCGGAAGTAGCGTTTTTGCGCCACGTTAAAGACATACAGATAAGGATCGTTATCAATGGAGTAGCCGCCGGTATCTTTGACATCCACCGGGGTCCCTGAGCCATCGCCCACCAGCAGCGTGCCGTCGAAATTGCTCATCAGATGCGAGCAGGCCGGCATGGTCATCAGGGCCTCGTTGACGCCGCTTTCGGGATCAAAGCGATAGATAGTCCGCCCCTGCTGACCTTTCAGATAGGAGACGTAGATCAGCGCCGAACCGTCCGGTACCCAGAATTCATGGGTGCAGCTTTCGCCCGGGGCATGCGTTTTCACTTTGCGGACGTGGCTGCCATCTTCATTGACCAGCCACATGCGGGCGTCCACCAGATCGTGCGGCCCTTCATGGCAGAAGGCGACGGTGTGGTCGTCGAAGGGACGATAGATTGGGTGTCCCAGCCAGATTTTTTCCTCATGGATCACCTGGCTCTCACCGCTGTGCAGATCGACGCGCAGCAGGCGGCAGTGTGGTCCTTTGTGAAAGAAGTCATGAAAAATCTGCCAGTCGTTGAGCGGCGTCCAGTCGCTTTTCGCAATCTCAATGCCCACCAGTTTGCTGCAATCGCTGTTTGCCACCCAGGTGCCGTAGCCGACCCAGTCATCGCTGACGCGATAAACTTCGCGCTCAACGAGGGTGGTCAGATTCACCTCCAGCAGGGTGCGGTCATTTTTCACGTAATAAAGCGACTTATCGTCCGGGGAGAGGAAGCCGCCGAAGGTGTTATCCCCGGCGCCTTCCGTCAGCTGGATGGCCTCGGCGCTGGCGATATTCAGCAGATAGTAGTTCCAGTGGCCGTCAAACTCGCCGGCGAACAGTAAATGGCTGCCATCGTTAAAAAAACACTTCTGATAGAAGTAGTTGCGATGACAGGTGACCTCCGGAGGGGTTAAGCGGGTAACTTCCGCTCCGGTATCCGGATCGTGGCTGACCTGATAATTCAGTTTGACCCGCATGCCTTTAGCCATGTAGTGCTCCTTTCTTTCCTGCGATGCCGCTGGACCAGAGGCGTGTCGCTGAGTGATGTGTTTTAAAAGATGAGTGTTAATTTATCAAAACATCGTTTCATTATTTGTGATGCTTCACGCAGTTCAGCGTAATTCCCGCATTTTCAGCGGCCTGTTGGCCTGTCTTCTGCCGTCTCTCCAGACAACCGATTGAATCATCAACCTTTTAAAATCGCTTCCGACCCGGCGCGTGCCGCCAGGTGCCTTCGCTTTTTCTTTTTTTGTAATCGCCATCATAAAAAATGAAACATCGTTTTAAATATTATTGAAAATGACAGGGGGCAGGGCTAAGATGGCACCCATCAGCAAAAACGGAACTCTGTTTTATTTTCATTATGGTGGGCTATGCCCGAGAGTTCACCCCACGCTCAGCTCCGCCATCGGCGTGGGCAGGGCCGAGAGAACCTTGCCTGCACGCAGCAGGCTCTGAACGATTAAGGAACACATTATGATTCTTGATGCATTCTCCCTGCAGGGAAAAGTAGCCGTCGTGAGCGGATGCGATACCGGTTTAGGTCAGGGAATGGCCCTCGGGCTAGCGGAAGCAGGATGCGATATTGTTGGTATCAATATCGTCGAGCCAGTGGAAACCATCGAGCGGGTGACGGCGCTGGGACGCCGCTTTCTCAGCCTGACCGCCGACCTGCGCCAGATCGACGGTATCCCCCAGCTGCTGGAGCGTGCGGTGGCGGAGTTCGGCCATATTGATATTCTGGTCAATAACGCCGGGCTGATCCGCCGCGAGGACGCGCTGGCGTTCAGCGAAAAGGACTGGGACGACGTCATGAACCTGAACATCAAGAGCGTATTTTTCATGTCCCAGGCGGCGGCGAAGCACTTTATCGCCCAGGGCAGCGGCGGGAAGATCATTAACATCGCCTCCATGCTGTCTTTCCAGGGCGGGATCCGCGTGCCATCGTATACGGCGTCCAAAAGCGCGGTGATGGGCGTGACCCGCCTGCTGGCGAACGAATGGGCTAAACACAATATCAACGTCAACGCCATCGCCCCGGGGTATATGGCGACCAATAACACCCAGCAGCTGCGCGCTGACGAACAGCGTAGCAGCGAAATTCTCGACCGCATTCCCGCCGGACGCTGGGGCCTGCCGGCCGATCTGATGGGGCCGGTGGTATTCCTTGCCTCCCCAGCTTCCGATTACATCAATGGTTATACGGTGGCGGTGGACGGCGGCTGGCTGGCGCGCTAACCCCCTCCGCGAGGCCGGGGCGGTGAGTATCGCACCGGCCGAGTGAGCAATTATTGTCCATATCAATAAGTGATAATCGTCCATATTCTATATCGCCTGATTAATGTTACTGCCCTGTATGGACAGGGTTATTCACTATGACAAACGCATTTTTTGTTCCTTAGAAAGTTTAATGTCCATCACAAAACCTCTCCTGCCAGCAAAATAGTCCATATCTTTGGCTTATCCAGCCTGACAAACTCCTCCGCCAGTCACGTACTTTCGTCCTATGTCTTTCTCTGTGTGGCAGGAATAAAAATGACTTCAATCAGTAACGACTCTGCATTAACGCCGCGGACACAACGTGACACCCGGCGGATGAACTGGTTTGTTTCTATCGCTGCGGCGGTAGCGGGGTTGCTCTTTGGCCTGGATATCGGCGTGATATCCGGGGCGCTGCCCTTTATTACCGACCACTTCACCTTATCCAGCCAGCTTCAGGAGTGGGTGGTCAGCAGTATGATGTTGGGGGCGGCGATCGGTGCGCTGTTTAACGGCTGGCTGTCGTTCCGCCTCGGCCGTAAATACAGCCTGATGGCGGGGGCTGTGCTCTTTGTTGCCGGCTCTATCGGCTCCGCTTTTGCCGCCAGCGTGGAGGTGCTGCTGATAGCCCGCGTGGTGTTGGGGGTGGCCGTCGGGATCGCTTCCTATACCGCGCCGTTGTACCTCTCCGAGATGGCCAGTGAGAACGTGCGCGGGAAAATGATCAGTATGTACCAGCTGATGGTGACCCTCGGCATTGTGCTGGCGTTTCTTTCCGATACCGCCTTTAGCTACAGCGGTAACTGGCGCGCCATGTTAGGCGTGCTGGCGCTGCCGGCGGTGATCCTGATTATTCTGGTCGTCTTTTTGCCGAACAGCCCGCGCTGGCTGGCGGAGAAAGGACGCCATATCGAAGCGGAAGAGGTGCTGCGGATGCTGCGCGATACCTCGGAAAAGGCGCGCGACGAGCTTAACGAGATCCGTGAGAGCCTGAAGCTGAAGCAGGGCGGCTGGGCGTTGTTTAAGGTCAATCGTAACGTGCGCCGGGCGGTGTTCCTTGGCATGCTGCTGCAGGCGATGCAGCAGTTCACCGGCATGAACATCATCATGTACTACGCGCCGCGTATCTTTAAAATGGCGGGCTTTACCACTACCGAACAGCAGATGATCGCCACTCTGGTGGTGGGCCTGACCTTTATGTTTGCCACCTTTATTGCGGTGTTCACGGTGGATAAAGCGGGTCGTAAGCCGGCGCTAAAAATCGGCTTTAGCGTGATGGCGCTGGGCACCCTGGTGCTGGGTTACTGCCTGATGCAGTTCGACAATGGCACCGCCTCCAGCGGTCTCTCCTGGCTTTCCGTCGGCATGACCATGATGTGTATTGCCGGGTATGCGATGAGCGCGGCGCCGGTGGTGTGGATCCTCTGCTCCGAGATCCAGCCGCTGAAATGCCGCGATTTCGGTATCACCTGCTCGACCACCACCAACTGGGTGTCGAACATGATCATCGGCGCCACCTTCCTGACGCTGCTTGACGCGATTGGCGCCGCCGGTACCTTCTGGCTCTACACGGTGCTCAACGTGGCCTTTATCGGCGTCACCTTCTGGCTGATCCCGGAAACCAAGAATGTCACCCTCGAGCACATTGAGCGCAACCTGATGGCGGGCGAGAAGCTGCGCAACATCGGTAACCGTTAATGTGAGGCGCGCGGCAACCACGGGCTGGCGACTTTGCGCGTCTCCCGATGGTTGTCGCCGTGAATGATATGCAGGGCGCTCAGGCGCCCGATGTCGTAGTGCGGCAGCTGCACCGTGGAAAGCGGCGGCAGAAACAGATCGCCAATGCCCACCATATTGTCGTATCCCACCACCGCCACGTCCTGGGGAATGCGTAACCCCTGACCCAGCAGCGTCTGATAGACCATAAACGCGATGCGATCGTTGCCGCAGATCACCGAGTCAAAGCCAGGTTTACCCTCGCGGATATGCGCCAGCACCACCGCCGGGATATCGTGGTAATGCTCATCGCCCTGGCCCATATACGAATGGATCAGATGGTCCGGTTCGATACCCGCCTCCCGGCAGGCGCGCTCCAGCCCCTGGCGGCGGCGGATCGTCGCCAGCTGGCTGGCGGGTAAGTGCAGGCACAGCGGATGACGATAGCCAGCGGCAAGCAGGGCTTTCACCGCGTCGTACTGGCCCTGTTCATCGTCCGGGATATAGCTGGCCACCGGCTGGCTGAGGCTTTCGCAGTTGGCCAGCACGCAGGGCAGAGTCAGCAGTTTGTCCGGCAGCGGCACCTGGCGCAGCCCCATGGTGGTAAAGATAATGCCGTCCGGACGGTGGGAGAGGAGCAGGTCGACCACCGCTTCCGGACTATCGTCCGAAAACATGTTGACCACAAAGCTGTTCCAGCCGTGGGCGCGGGCGGTCTCTTCGATCGAGAGGGTGATCTCCACCGAAAAGGGTGTGGTGACGGTATCCAGCGCCAGCACGCCGATGGTGCTGGGGGTGGCGCGCGCCCCGCGGATCTTCTTCGCCGACAGGTCGGGGACGTAGTTGGTCTCGGCGATGGCGGCCTGCACGCGGGCCAGGGTCTCCGGCTTGAGCCGCTCCGGGGTGTTCAGCGCCCGCGAGACGGTCATCAGAGATACATTCGCCAGTTTTGCTACATCTTTCAGGGACGCCATTTTTTCCTCCGCCGTGGCTGCAGAGTACAGGCTATACAACTAAGTCGCTGATGTAAAAGAGTGAAACGATTTTCTGCTATCGCCGTCCTGAACGCTGCCGCGGTTAATATTTGATCGCGATCGCATCTTCATTATGTTAACGTTAACTTTTGTGATTAACATCATGTATCGCAGCGAATCCCCCTGCGTTTTGTTTTTTGTTAACGTTACCATAATTGCATTCCTCTAACACGAGAATGTCATGATGAAAGCGCATCACTCACACAGCTACCCGTTGCTCAGTGCCTTACTGTTTTTCTTTTTCGTGACCTGGTCGTCATCCGGCTCCTTGCTCTCTATCTGGCTTCACCAGGAGGTTGGGTTAAAGGCTGGCGATACCGGTATTATCTATGCCGTACTGTCGGTTTCCGCGCTGTTTGCGCAAGTTTGCTATGGCTTCATTCAGGACAAACTGGGGCTGCGCAAACATCTGCTCTGGTATATCACCGCGCTGCTGATCCTCTCCGGTCCGGCGTATCTGCTGTTCGGCCACCTGCTGAAGATTAACGTCCTGTTGGGCAGCATCTTCGGCGGGATCTACATCGGCCTGACCTTTAACGGCGGCATTGGCGTGCTGGAATCCTACACCGAGCGCGTGGCGCGTCAGAGCCAGTTTGAATTCGGCAGGGCACGGATGTGGGGCTCGCTCGGCTGGGCGGTGGCCACCTTCTTCGCCGGCCTGCTGTTTAATATCAATCCGCAGCTTAATTTCCTCGTCGCCAGTTGCTCAGGGCTGGTGTTCTTTATCCTGCTGGCGCGGCTGCGGGTCTCCTCGGCGCCGCATGCGATGCAGGAGGCGGTATCGGGCGGTAAGGTGACGCTGGAAGATGCGCTGCGCCTGCTGACGCTGCCGCGGTTCTGGGCGCTGGTCTTTTTCGTCATCGGCACCTGCATCTACGGCGTCTATGACCAGCAGTTCCCGGTCTATTTCTCATCGCAGTTCGCGACCCTGCAGGAAGGCAATGAGATGTATGGTTATCTCAACTCCTTCCAGGTGTTCCTCGAGGCGGCCGGCATGTTCTGCGCGCCGTGGCTGGTGAACCGTATCGGCGCCAAGAACGGTCTGATTTTCGCCGGCATGGTGATGGCGATGCGCATGGTGGCCTCTGGCCTGGTGGAGGGGCCGCTGCTGATCTCCATTACCAAACTGCTGCACGCGGTGGAGCTGCCGATACTGCTGGTGGCTATCTTTAAGTACAACAGCATCAACTTTGATAAACGCCTCTCCTCCACCCTCTATCTGGTGGGTTTCGCCTGCACCAGCTCGATCATTGCCAGCGTCTTGTCGCCGCTGGCGGGCTACAGCTATGAAAAATATGGCTTCGCCCAGTCCTATCTGATCATGGGCCTGCTGGTGTTCTGCACCACCTTTATCTCCATCTTCTTGTTGCGCTCCGGTAAATCCTCGGCCGATCCGCTGGTGTCGCAACCTACCGCTATCTGAATCAAAAAGAGTGAAAATGATGACTTACACAATCTCCCGGGCTGAACAGGTACTCCAGACACAACGCCAGGCGCTCAATCTGCGCTGGTATCCACACTATCACCTGGCGGCCCGCGCCGGGTGGATCAACGACCCTAACGGTCTGGTGTGGTTCGACGGCTGGTACCATGCCTTTTATCAGCATCACCCGTATTCCACCCAGTGGGGGCCGATGCACTGGGGGCACGCGCGCAGTAAGGATCTGGTGCACTGGGAGCACCTGCCGGTGGCGCTGGCGCCGGAAGGGCCGGAAGATAAAGACGGCTGCTTTTCCGGTTCGGCGGTGGTCGATGGCGATACCCTGGCGCTGATTTACACCGGGCATAAGTTCCACGGCGATCCTGGCGACGAAGCCAATCTGTATCAGGTGCAGTGTCTGGCCACCAGCCGCGACGGGATCCACTTTGAGCGCCAGGGGATGGTGGTCGACACCCCTCCAGGCATGCACCACTTCCGCGACCCGAAGGTCTGGCGGGAAGGGGATAGCTGGTACATGATCGTCGGCGCGCGTGAAGGCGATACCGGCCAGGTGCGGCTGTACCGTTCAACCGATCTGCGCCAGTGGCAGGATGCGGGCGTGCTGGATGAAGCGGAAAGCACCATGGGCTACATGTGGGAGTGCCCGGACTTCTTCACTCTCAACGGCAAGCGTGTTCTGATGTTTTCTCCGCAGGGGATGCAGGCCGAAGGATTCCGCAACCGCAATCTGTTCCAGAGCGGCTATCTGATCGGCGAGTGGCAGCCGGGGCAGCGTTTTATTCGCCACGGCGAATTCAGGGAGATGGACCACGGCCACGATTTCTATGCCCCGCAAAGTTTCGCCACCCCCGATGGCCGGCGGATCGTAATTGGCTGGCTGGATATGTGGGAATCGCCGCTACCGGAACAGCAGGACGGCTGGGCGGGCATGCTCTCCCTGCCGCGCGAGTTGAGCCTGAGCGCCGATGGCCGCCTGCAGATGCGCCCGGCGAAAGAAGTGGAGAGCCTGCGCGGCGCCTGGTTCCCGTGGCCGGTCAGCACGCTGAACAACCAGCAGACGACGATGGTCGACAACTGCGAGGCGATGGAAGTGCACCTGCGCTGGGACTGCGCCCGCAGCAGCGCTGAGCAGTATGGTCTGCGCTTTGGCGATGGCCTGCGCATCTACGTGGATGCCCAACAGCAGCGTCTGGTGGTGGAGCGGCATTATCCGCAGTTTGGCCTGTGTGGGACGCGCAGCGTGCCGTTGACCGCCGGGGCGGATCTCAACCTGCGGATATTTTTCGATAGCTCTTCGGTTGAGGTTTTCGTCAATGATGGCGAAGCCTGCCTGAGCAGCCGTATCTATCCGCAGGTCCCTTGCCGTGAATTAGCGTTATTTGCCTGGAGCGGCTCAGCTGCATTAACTGAAGCCGGCGCCTGGCAGCTCGAATAATAATAAGGCTGTTGTCGTTAATAACCCGTCTTTGACGATGGGCGGGTTATTATTGCCTGCATCGTCGTGCGTTACCCATTAATAACAAATTCAGTTCATTCCATAATAAAAGGGTTTACCGATGAATAAAATCTGGGTCGGGTGTTTTCTCACGTCTCTGTATCTGCCATCCGTTATGGCGCAGGCGCCGTTATCGCTGGAGGAGCGACTGGCGCAAATGGAGCAGCGGTTAAAGGCAACGGAGGCGCGCGCCGCCAGCGCAGAGGCGGAAATTAAGACACTGAAAGGCCAGCAGCAGGCCACGACGGTCGCCCGCGCGGCGCCGGCTACGCCGCGCCTGCAGCTAAACGACAATGGCGAATTAAAATTTTATGGCGACGTCGAATTTAACCTCGATGGCGCCAGCCGCACCGGCAGTCTGACGTCGGTCAAAACCAGCGCGAATAAAAGCTGGGCGCCGGGCGATAAAGAACGCTGGGATATTAATGGTCGTATTCTGCTGGGGATTGACGGCAGGCGTAATGGCGCTGACGGGAAATATGCCGGATTCAGCGTGCAGCCGCTGGCGGATATGGATGGCAAAATGAATCTCGACGATGCGGTATTTTTCTTTGGTCAGCAGGATGACTGGAAAATAAAAATAGGTCGCTTTGAAGCCTGGGATATGTTCCCCCTGAATCAGGACACCTTTATTGAATATTCAGGCAATACCGCCAACGATCTCTATTCCGACGGCTATGGCTATATTTACATGATGAAAGAGGGGCGCGGGCGCAGCAGCAGCGGCGGCAACCTTCTGTTCAGCAAAACGGTGGATAACTGGTATTTCGAGGTTAATACCCTGGTGGAGGACGGCAGTTCGCTGTTTGTCGATCAGAACTATCACGGTAACGCGCTGGAAAACCGCAAAAATGTGGTGTACGTGCGGCCGGTGGCGGTGTGGCAGTCCGGCGCCTGGTCGGCGGCCGCGGCGATAGAGAGCAATCTCGTCAACAATGCTTACGGCTATCAGAACCAGAGCGGACGCTGGGTCGACCAGTCAAATCGCACCGGCTACGGGCTGACCATGAGCTGGAACACCCTGAAAAGCGACCCGCAGGATGGGGCGGTGGTCAATCTGAGTACCGCCCTGCTGGACGCGGCGGACGAAACCGACTTCAGCGCCGGAATTAACGCCCTGTGGCATCGCGTGGAGCTGGGCTATATCTACGCGCATAACAAAATCGACCAGTTCAATATGGCCGGGGTGACCAGCGAATGTGATGGCGACTGCGCAATTCTCGCGCCGGGGCGCTATGACATCCATACCCTGCACACCTCCTGGCAGTTGCCGAATATTATGGCGATGCCGAACTTCAATATTTACCTTGGCGCCTATGCTTCGTGGCTCGATTCCACGGCAGCGAAGAGCGGGAATCCCGATGAACGCTACGGCGCTCGGGTGCGTTTTAAATATTTTTTCTGACAGGATACTCAGGCAGGCTCTC
>ENA-OPVU01001529-OPVU01001529.1-human-gut-metagenome-genome-assembly--contig:-NODE-1529-length-11592-cov-75.474040_pt1 | contig 11592 bp, 4 predicted proteins | sample MGYA00241497_ERZ501986 | MGnify/ENA primary metagenome ERZ501986 (study PRJEB25962, sample SAMEA2042995) | human gut metagenome | biome: human gut; feature: human-associated habitat; material: faeces...
AATATTGCTCCTTCATATAAAATATGGGGCTTTGTACTAAAATTTGAGAAGAACCGAAAAAGAATATGTTAAATAAAAAGGTATATCGTTTTTATACCACCTATCTTGTATTTAATCAGTTACTTTGCCATTGGAAATAAAAAACAACCCAATAAATAAAAAAATACAATGGCAAAAAAAGAATCATCTCAACAAGCCTCGGAGCAGCAGGAAGGGAAAGTTGACCGAATAGACAACGCCCTTCAGAAGTTTTCCGACATGCTCATCGCAAGAATGGAGCAAATGAAGGAAAGCAAATGGAAGAAAGGTTGGACGGATGGGCGCACAGCCCAGTTCGGCTTGCCTCAGAATCTCGTGGGTCGCCCTTATACAGGCAGCAATGCTTTCCTGTGCCAAATCCACACCACGATGGAGCATTACAGAATGCCAGTTTACCTTACCATCAAACAGATAAGGGATGCAGGAGGCATGATCAAGAAAGGCGAGCACAGTATTCCTATCTTCAAGTGGGACTTGCGAATCAAGGACAAGGACGGCAAGAAACTGTCAGAAAGCGACTATCGTAACATGACAAAGGAGGAGCAAGCCGAATGCACCGTTCGCCCTTATCTGAAGGTATATAACGAATGGAACATAGACCAAACCAACCTGGAAGAGGTCAACAAAGAAAAATACGATGCCATCTTGAAGCGTTTCAAGTCAGAGCCTATCAAGGACGAGGTAGGAATGTACAAGAACGAGGCCTTCGACAACCTCCTGAAAGAACAGTCTTGGGTGTGTCCTATAGAATACGAGAAGTTCAATGAATCCGCTTTCTATAGTCCCAAAAGAGACCAGATAGTAGTTCCTTCCAAAAAGCAGTTCAATATCAGCAATACCCCAGAGGATGTTTTCAAGGACGGAATGGAGTTTTACGGCACCACCATTCATGAGATGGCTCACTCCACAGGTCACGAGTCACGCCTTGGTCGTGATGGTATCGTAAAGATAGACCAATTTGGCTCAGACCAATACGCCAAGGAAGAACTTGTTGCGGAGCTTACATCAGCCCTCATAGGCAATGCCATGGGTTTTGATAGCAGAATACGAGAGAACAACATAGCTTATCTCCAAAATTGGATAGGTTCGTTGAAGAAAGACCCGAAGTTCTTGAAGTCGGTGATGTCAGATGTGAACAAATCATCCAAGATGGTTTTAGAACACATCGACGAGCAACGCCGAAAATTAGGAGAAAAGGCCCTGTTGGATGGTTCTCTTGATGGTGTGGAAGAAAAAAACAAGAATGAGCAACAACTTCAAGACCTGAAGGAGGAAGATGCTAAGAAAGAGGTCATAGCCAAGGTATGGCCTTCCGTCAACAACAAGATTACAATGCCCTCTGGCGACATTCTCACCGTTGACTACAACAAAGAGAAAGACACTCTTGAAGTTGCATATAAAACATCAGAAGGTGAGGAAAAAGTTCACTGCACTAACTATGACCACAGCCAGGGCATAAACCAGAACTTAGGCTATGTGTGGGAAGAGCTTTCAAACATGAAGCAATTCCAGGAAAAAGAGACAAAGACTGAAATCCTTTCACAAGGAAAGGACTACTTCACTTCATTGATGGAAACTATAACTTCCACTCCCAACAGTGAGCATACAGTTTTGTCTGTGAAGACTCTTCCCGAGCTACGAGACTATTACAAGGGGAATCCCAATGTAGGAGCTTGGATAAATCAAGCATCCAACAAGGAAATCATAGAAGCAGGAGCAGACTTCTTGCCTAACCTCCGCTATAGCCACAAGGAAGGCAGAAGCCTCTACAACATAGAGGCAGCGTATTCAAACATCAACGCATTATATCCCGATGTTGTGGACAATGACGCAAAACGCCAAATTGTTCATCGAATCAAACAAGCCGAGGAGGTGGTAACCTCCTACCATAACAACATCGAGGAAAAATTTGGAAAAGAATTTCTCATGGAAAAAGAAAATATGAACAAGGTTCTTTCTCGAAATGACTACCAGGAGCAAGGTCAGACCATACAGCTTGACCCAAAGGATGAGAAGAAATATTTCTCGTCCTACAACTACTTTCAGATGGAATCCGAGACCGCCGAGTTTGACAAACTAAAGGATGCCGAGAACTATGAAGGCATCCTTGCCCTGGCGAAAGAATATGATCAAGGTGACAGCATGGACTTGGAGCATGTAGAGACCAGCATGACACCAGACTATGGTGATGATGTTCTCATTGATGATGAGAACTATGCTGTTGTATATAACAATTCAGTAGGTGGAACCTACAACTTGTTGAGAAAGTACTGTGAGAATGACATCCGAGAGGCCATCGAGCGTTACGGTATGCCAAAGACTCCAAGCTATGCAGTGAAGTTCATTGACCAGCAGATGGGCTTGGAAAAAGGCGTAAAGCCTTTAGTAGAGATTCCATCCCCAGAGGCAAAGGCTGTAGCCAAGAGCTTTCGAGAAGACTTGACACCTCAATTCACCATGCCGAATGGGAAGGTTCTAGATTACCACTATGACGCTAGCGACAACAAAGTCATAGTAGGAGAAAAGTTAAATGATGGTTCTTTCATAGAAACTTATGTCCACGATTACGACTTTGCTCTCAGCAAGGCAGAAAACATGTCTGCCATATACAAAGAGTTGTCAACTGAATATCAAGCAAAAAAGGCGAGCGAGGAAAAGAAAACTCCTCGTGAAGACAGCTATATCCAGACAGATGTCGTAGGTAAGGCCAAACAGATAGCATCCACAGGTGTTCCTATGGAAGAAGCAGAGAAAAAGGCTTCATCCATTGTGAAAGAAGAGGTTCACAAGGAACACCATAAGCAAGAAGCCGAGAAAGACAAGCAGGAAAAGGACAAGGCAAATCAAGCCGCAGCAGAAGAGAAGAAAGAGCAACAAGAGAAAAAAGAGGAATCAAAAGAGGTCAGCGAGGCGACAGCCAAAGCCCTTACCCATGCAGCCCTTCTCGTTGGAGCATTATCTGCTGCCAAGCAGAATGAGGGAATTTGGATGAACAAATCCCAGAAAGGTAATGCAGAGTTCATCAACACCCACACCCCTATCACGGCCTACAACAACATTATGATGAACCTCAATTCGGATGCCAACAAGTATAAGACGAATGTCTATACTTATTATAATCCTGCCAAGGAGAACCACATGCCTGTAAAGCAGAACGAGAAAGGCATGGAGTTCCATTGGACTAGTTGGGGGTATCAGAACGCCATGGATAAGGACGAAGTCATCACCAGCAAGCAGTTTGACAAACTTCCTGATGACGAGAAGTCTTTCTATACCAAACATGCCACACGAGTTATGCAGAACATCTACAATGTGGAGCAAACCACCATGAACGCCAACAACCATGACGCTTACGTGGAAATTCTGAAGAACAAGGGAGCGCAGCTTTCACAAAACGAGAAAGAGCAAAAAGGGAAATACTCTTCTATTATGAAACAATGGAAAGAGTTGAAGGGCAAGCATCCCGATGCACTTCTATTGTTCCGCATTGGCGATTTCTATGAGATGTACAAGCAGGATGCCAAGCGAGGTTCGGAAGTGTTGGGAATCACCCTGACCAAGATGAATGAAAGTAAAGACTTCCATCTTGCAGGATTTCCACATCAAGCACTTGACACCTACCTTCCAAAACTCATCCGAGCAGGAGAACGAGTAGCCATATGCGACCAGTTGGAATCAAAGAAGACAGTCAGCCAAAGCTTCGACGCAAAAGCAATACTGAACAAAGCATACGCCACTGCCAAGGAAGTGGCCAAGCAAAGCGGTATGCAATATGAGCGAGTGATGGTTTTGCAAGATGCCAAATACGATTCCAAGGAAGACAAGATTGTCGTAAGCGGCATGAAAGGCGAAGTTGGAAATGAAAAGATGGCTGCCCTTTACAAAGCAAACGACATCTACAGAGCCGTGGTTGCAGCCACAGGTACAGAGAACCGTCTTGACCGTTCGGGCAGAAACAACCTCCTCCCAGAGGACGATGCCAAGCATGAGCAACTGGTGAGAGAACTTGCAGCAGGAGTTATGATGGCTCGCCAGGGACTTCCTGCCATACTCTCAAAGGAGAATGAGAAACTTATTCCTTATTGGGAACGAGAGATAAAGGAAAATCCAAAACTCTTGGGAATAGTAGAAAGAGATGTGAACAATGCTGTAGAGACCATTGACAACCTTGTGGCAAAGCGAAAGGTTGACTATGAATCCATCCGTGGACAGCTTCCAGGAAAGACGATGGAGAAACCATCAAAATATTCCATCTCCCAAGACTTGGCCAAGCTGCCAAACATAGAGACCAAGGAAATAGTAGTGGTAAAAGACATCTTGCGAAAAGAAGCAGATGTCATTCTCCCTGCTGGAGCATCCTTGGAAGTGAACAACGAGGTTCCTGGGATGAGAAAGGCCAGAATCACCATAGCCTTGAAGAAAGAAGGCATTGACGATGTGAGGTTCTATAATGCCGGTGGTTCACTTGGATTGAATAAGCCAAACTCCTATTTCCAAGGGAAAGAAGTCACGCTCAACAACTTGAAGCAGTATGAGTTGGTTCCCCATCATACACTTGATGTAGAGAAACAAGCCGCCCCAAAGAAAGAAGTAATCATCAAGAACTTCCAAGCCATCAAGGATGACAACGGTAGATATGCCTTCTTCATCAAGCCAGAGAACGAGCCTTCTTTCTCTGTATATCCTGCCAAGGAGCACTTGAACACGTTCTACAACGTAATCAAGACGGACAAACAGGCAATAGTCCACAATGCCCTAGCACAAAGATATTACGAGATGGCCACCAAGCATCCTGACACCAAGCTAGACCTTATCACCCCTAAGAAGGTTGATGTGGATATGAAGCTCATAGAGCGTCCTTCCATAACATCGAGCGCACAGGATGCCAAGCAGAAGCTCATCTTTGCCACCATCAATGGGCAGCGTGTACAAGCTCCTATCAACAAGCAACAATGGCAAAAGATGTGGCTTGCCGAAGATATGGGAGCCTACAAGAGGGCTTTGGCCGCCGTCATCTTCGAGCCTATGCTGAAAAGAGGCATGGAAGAAGAGCAATCTCAACAGGCTGTTAGCGAATCAGAGAAAGTAGAGATTAAGGAAAAGCCTGCCCCTGAGAACAAGGTACAGGAAACTGTTACGGAAACTCACAGAACAGGCCTACATATGTAATACACGAGGGTGCATCTAAAGGTGCGCCCTCATAAAACTATCATAAATGGCATTAGACAAGCAAGCGTTTTACAGCCAGTATGCCCAGGTAGCCATCGAGCAACAGAAGAGATATGGCATTCCAGCTTCCATCACCTTGGCACAGATGGGTTTGGAAAGCGGCTTTGGCACATCTACCCCTGCAAGAAGGAGCAACAACTTCTTCGGTGTAAAGGTTGGCAGCAGTTGGACTGGAGCCTACGACTATTACAGCGATGACCGTCCAAACGAGAAGTTCCGCAGATACAACAATGTGATGGAAAGCATCGAAGACCACTCCAAGGTCTTGATGAAATCCCGCTACAGCCACTGCCAGAACTATTCGCCCACCGATTATGTTTCTTGGGCAAACGGCATCAAGGCTGGCGGCTACGCCACAGATCCAGACTATGCTTCCAAGCTTATATCCGAGATTAACAAGTATGGGCTAGGAAAATATGATCAAATAGGCATTCAGCAAGCCCAAAGCCAAGGATTGGTAACAGGATATGCTAGAGGTCAGTCGTCAACGACCTCTGTTATAACCCTAACACCCTTGCAAGGCAATTGGGGTTTGCCTATTGATTTATCTGTCGTAAAACTCAGTTCTGAGTTTGGAGTACAGAGACCAGGGCATAAGCATGGAGGGCTGGACCTCTCCACGCAAGGGAAAAACTATCCTGTATATGCAACCGAAGACAATGGAAAGGTTGTTACCGTTGGCAAACAAGACAAGGGAGCAGGAAACTATGTAGTAATCGAGTATGACAGGCAAGATGGAACAAAAATCCAGACCACCTATATGCATCTCAATCAAATTGGCGTAAAACCAGGCGACATAGTAAATGCAAGGCATCAAATAGGAGTCTCAGGCAACACAGGCCGCTCTTCAGGGCCACACTTACATTTTGAGACAAAATACCTCAATGCCAATGGAAATTGGGAGAAGTTTGACCCTAAGTTATACCTCGCTGAAATGGAGGTTAGAAGTAATCAAGCGGCAGCCCTGGATAAGAATGGAAACGATGCGTTAGCCGCTTACCGCAGTCAAATGCTGTTTGCAGGAGGCAAAGCCCCATCCTATCAGCAACAAGCGTCAGACCCGACACAAGCACTTCTGGCATCCATCACCAACAGTAACGACCCCACAAAATGGTTGTCATTGCTAATGAGCAACAACGGAGAAGACCTTTCTGGAAGAGACCCAATCTCTTCACTTATAGGAAGTCTGTTCTCTGCCGCCCTTACAGTAGCCATGCAGTTGAGAAGCAGCGAGGAGATACAAGCCGAGGAAGAAGCCGAAAGCCAGCTTAAACAGCAATCGCCAGACGAGGAAAATAGCAATCTAGTAAAGATGACTCGCCAAGATGTAGAAAAGGCACAGGCAACGGCATCCATGCAATTTGATGCGGAATCCCCAGAGCAACAGCAGCAACAAGGCCAACGCCTCGCATAAATAAAGAAATAATTATATACTTATATAAACATATAAAACAATAAAAATATGATTAAGTGTAACGTAACAGCATGTGGAACCATCAGCAGTTCCGCAGAAGAGAAGCAGAGTAAGGATGGAGAGAAATTCATCTCCTTCGGCATGATTGTTCCTTTGCTGGGAAAGGATGGAACTGCGAAAGAAGTATGGGTAACGGTGTCTGCGCCAGGAAATAAAGAGACAGCCGCCTCTTACTCCGCTGGCAGAAAGGTAACGGTAAACGGCGTGATGTACATCAGAAAACACGACGGAAACATCTACCTGAACCTTCGCACCGACTCCAACATCGAGGTAAACGAGTCCACTACCAATGACCGATTGGAGGGAAGCATGGAGTTCCGAGGCAAGGTAAGCAAGAAAGGCATCAAGGAGCTGAAAGACAAGAAAGGCAAGGACTTTCAGTCGTTCGCAGCATTCTCCTCTGACAAAGAGGGAGAGAACAGAGAGTTTACATGGGTAAGCTTTGTAAACTTCTCCCCTATCCATGAGGATTACTTTGCAGCAGAGAAGTACGTGGAAGTCCATGGAGACTTGCAACTAGGCATCTTCAAAGGAGAACTTCAGATAGAATGCAAGGTAAAGAGCATTGCTGCCTGGGACTTGAACAAAACTACAGATGCAAATGGAACAGCGCAAACAGCACAGTCATAGATTTCTCCACTTCATCTATATATTTGGAGTTTTGGCAGTAGGAGCCATTGGCATCCTACACATGATATTCCCAAAGAAATAACAAGAACACAAACAGGGATAGTGTCATCATGAAAGATGGTACTACCTTCTGTTTGTTTAAGACAAAGCAAGAAATAATGGCAAAAGAAGAAAAGCAAAACATCATTAGTAATTTTCTGAGCGGATGGCAGAAGCTATTCGGTGGAGCAAAAGAACATACCACCCCAAAAGCGAAGCCATTCCCAAAGAACCATTTCTACAGCCCAGAAGAGCTAGAGTATCTTTCACAAAACAAAGAGGGTTCCCTTATTGACCAATGGGCTGTTTCCATTGGCAAATGGGCATTTGAACAAGGAAAGGATAAATCATCCCCTACAAAGTTTGCCGCCGTCAAATGGCAAAATGGATTGATGGCTACATGGATAGACGGAAAGCTCACACCTGACACAAAAGACAGACAGATTGGAAGATTATTACTTCTGAAGGAGCGAGGATATGAACTTCCAGAACGATACGAGAACATGGCGCAAGACTACGAGGCACAAAGCCTTGTAGGCAAATACTTTGTGTCCAATAATGACAAAAGCATCATTAAGATTGACTCCTATGACAGAGGAAGACTGATCTTTGATGCCCCAAGTCTTGTTCTGAAGAAATGGGAAGATGGTAGTCTTTCCTCAAACGAAGAAAAAGTTGCCTACGCTGATTTTCATAAGTCGCTGAATGAAAAATATACCATCATGGAAGAAGAGCGACAAAAGGAATTTCAAGAGAAACTTGCCAACTTCGAAGACGGCAAGGAGCTTTACAAAGGAATGCACAATCTTTTGCGCCAAACCTATCCCCCAACAATAGGTGGCAGTATTCCTATGGAATTACGCACAGCCCACCCTGTAGGTTTCTTCGATGGAAAAGTTATTCCAGTTTCATGGTCACTCACCAGTGAAAAGGATATTAAAGTTAGCGTTTACACCAACCACAGCAACGCTTTAAGTAGCATTACCATCAACGAGGACAACGCATACAAAGCAAAGAGTTTGCTCAACAGCATTGCACATGCAATAAATAACGAGAAGGTTAATGGTTTAACTCGTTCGCTAGTGAATGTTCTGGGCAACAAACTTGGTGAAGACAAAATCTTTGCCAAGGAGAACAACACACCTTTGCTTGAAGCTAGAGAGGGAACAGTCAATGCCGTTACTGCTACCAACGACGGCAGAGTTATAGCTTTCAATCTCAACACCCACAAGGAAATTCCGTTGCATGGAAAAGAAAGCGTTGAATTAATGCAAGCCTTGCTTTTCGAGGGTTTGGATGAGCAATCTCGCCTTCGAAAGGAGTTGAGCATCCCCAAGATGAAGGACTATGTGGAATCTATGGAGGACGAAGAGGACATTCTGTCCGGAAACAAGGAGCTTCTTCCACATGGTTCCAAAGTAGATAGCCTTTACGGTACATATTATAGTGCCGAGGAGGAATATTCAAGCTACGCCCAAGGAACCTTGCCACTAGCTGCAGAAGACAAAGCTGAACTCATAGCAGACCTTCAATCATCATTCATGAACTTCAAGCAAGAACTACAAAATATGGTTGAAGCTTACAAAGACCATGATGGTGTCATCGACACAAATAAAGTGAGCAAGCTAGAAAAACTTGACAGAATTCTGAATATCGAGGCAAGAGGTCAGACTCCTGTCAAACCTGTACCTGTAGCCGCAAAAAGAGAGTCACCAAAGGAATCACTACAGGATGCAGAAGCCGCTTCCAAACAGAATGACCTCAAAGAGGTAAAGAACATAAATGCCGAAGAAGTTGACCAAAAAGCCATTAAGTCCTTCTTTGGCAATGTAAACTATGCACCTAAGAAAGTGAAGGAAGAGAGTTCTAGACAGGTTGCGCCACAGAGATTGACGGAAAAAGAAAAAGACGATGCAATCTCACGAATCGACAAGCGAATCGCAGAACTGCACCGTCTAGGAAAGGAGCAATCTCTCAAATCCAATATTGGAAACTCAGCCGACTCCCACCGTCGTGGGTACCTCCCATCAGGAACGTCTCCTGATGGCGCACAGAGCGTTGCCCCTTCTGATGGCAAAGATAATAAAAAATTTCCATCTAAGTATCTATTTCTTGGGAATTTAGCCCATTTTATAACATCTTTTAATACAAATATAGGTATTAACGCCAGCAATTTTACAAAAGAGTTATATAAAGGCATAGGGTTACACCCTCACGGTAAAGATGTTCAAGTTTCTGAATATATTAATTTTTCCAACGACAAAGGAGAAAAAACAACAGTCCGTCTTTCTGATCATCGAGCTAACGCACTCAGCATCATCAAAAAAGGAGGAAGAGCGGCCGAAGGATATTCTATCGTTATAAAAGTAGAAGATTCTCCCGAAACAAAGTTCAAGGCAAACAAACATTCCCAAGTAAAGGAATACGTTTATGACAATCCAGACCGCCAACGCCTTTTGAACATCGGCAAAGGAATCTTCGACCTCCTGGACAGAGGAGAATACACCGACTTGGCCAATGCCAACGAGATAAACATATCCCCTAGAGGAAGGCAGCATAAAGAACTACGCACTCCTGACGGCAAGCTACTGGGCTTCACCTATCAAGGAAAGATTTACCTTTATCCTGAGGCAAAGGGCTTTGAGCCACCAGTACATGAGTACACCCACTTGTGGGCGGAAGCACTGCAAGACAGGAACTGGAAAGAATGGAAGAATGTCGTAGGCATGATGAAAAAGTCGAACCTCTGGAACGAAGTAAGAGACCTCCACACCGAGCTTATTGCCACCGATGACATTGCCGAGGAAGTCCTTGCCACCTATTCTGGAAGAAGAGGCGCAGAGCGTTTGGAGTCAAAGCTTAAGGAAATTGTTGCTAGCAACAAGAGTATGGACGAGAAGACCGCAGAGACCCAGGCCGTCACTCAAATGAACAATGCCGTTTCAAAGTTCTGGAATGTCATGTCTGACTTTTTGCACATTCACTATACATCCGCAGAAGAAGTAGCAGATAGAGTCTTGTATGAATACACCAAAGGTCTCTACCCTCTCAATTATGAAGAAGTCGCTCAACAAAAGGGCAAGACCAAGCCATATTATGTTTCCGTAGAGGAAAAAGACAATGGTCGATGGCATCGTCCAGAAGTAGAGCAAAGAGCGGCCTATCAGCGTTATGGAGAGATGATGGCTGATAAGCTATCCCTTCAACTCACCTATGGCGATATGCCATGGATAAAGAGCGACAAGCAGGTTCCATGCGACCTAAGCAAGAAGGCATACCAAGGAATGGATTCTTTCATGCTGGCCTTGGACGCAGAAAAGAACGCCTATACCTTACCTATTTATATAAGCAAGGAAGATATCCAGGCAAACAACTTGCTGGTAAAGTCAGATGCCACCTTCTTCCCTATCATAGAAGAAGTTGGTGTAACAGAGTTATATAACATCGAGCAAACCAACTATCCAATCTTGCACCCGAAGGATTACGAGGAGTTAAAACTAGATAGCATCGCCTCCAATCGTTACAAGCAAAGTAACGAACTGGGCCAACTACTCCGCAAAGGAGCATGGCAGACCGCTATTGCCTTCGATGGCAAGCCTAGCCTTGCCTCCTACAGTGCGAAGAACGACACCATCCATGTGGCACCTGTTCAACACTATGAGAAAGAGCAAGATTTCTATCGAGACTTAGGAATGGGACTGACAAGAAGCACCAGAAAGGCAGAGGCAAGAAAGACCAGCTTCGAATCACTATCCAGAGAAGAATTGGTTTCCTTGGTTGGCAGTGTCATCCTTGGTCAAAAGAACCACTTTGATGTAACAACGCCACAGCAAACATCCATGTGGAAAGAGCGTCTAAGAAAAGACCCAAGCTACACCAAGCAAGTATTATCTTCTGCAGATGTTGCGTCGCAGATCATCATACAACGTATCGACATTCTCAAAAAAGGAGGAAGCCAAGACATTGACCTCCGTTCTTCCACGCCAGTAGAAGTAGATATTGACGGTAACGGCATTGTTGAAAGCCAAGAAAACCTTGCCCCAGACCAAAAACAAAGCTCCAACGAAAGCCAGGAGCAAAGTGACGAAGTTCCTAGGCAAGAGAAGAGACATTTGCACAGATAAAGAAAGAGGGTGTGTCATAAGTCTATGGCGCACCCTTTTCGTTTTTTCTCCTTTTTC
>ENA-OPVU01001532-OPVU01001532.1-human-gut-metagenome-genome-assembly--contig:-NODE-1532-length-11552-cov-11.069322_pt1 | contig 11552 bp, 8 predicted proteins | sample MGYA00241497_ERZ501986 | MGnify/ENA primary metagenome ERZ501986 (study PRJEB25962, sample SAMEA2042995) | human gut metagenome | biome: human gut; feature: human-associated habitat; material: faeces...
CTTCGGCGGCACCCAGCGTCTGGCCCGTCTGGTGGGCATGGGCATGGCAAAGCAGCTGGTCTACTCTGCACTGAACATCAAGGCAGACGAGGCATACCGCATCGGTCTGGTCAACGCAGTGTATCCGCAGGCTGAGCTGATGGAGAATGTCCTGAAGCTGGCAGGCAAGATCGCCAAGAACGCCCCCATCGCCGTCCGCGCCTGCAAGCAGGCCATCAACGAGGGCCTTCAGGTGGACATGGACAAGGCCATCGTCATCGAGGAAAAGCTCTTCGGCAGCTGCTTCCAGTCTGCCGACCAGATCGAGGGTATGTCCGCCTTCCTGGAGAAGCGCAAGCACGAGCCCTATCAGAACAAGTAAGTTAATTGACAGGCACACCGCCTGATAATTAAGCAATTCATGTAAAAATTTAAGTAGGAGGAACTATCATGAAAGTAGCAGTATTCGGCGCCGGTACGATGGGCAGCGGCATTGCCCAGGTTTTCGCAGCGAAGGGCCACACCGCCCTGATGTATGCTTCCAGCACCGCCAGCGCACAGCGTCATAAGGACAAGCTGGCCGCCTCCCTGAACAAGAAGGTCGCCAAGGGCAAGATGACCCAGGAAGCCGCGGACGATATCATGAGCCGCGTTCTGGTCGAGGAGTTTGACGCTGCCGCCGATGCCGATCTGGTCATCGAGTGCGTGGCCGAGAACATGGCCGTCAAGAAGGAACTGCTGGGCAAGCTGGACGCCATCTGCAAGGACGAGACCGTCTTCGCCTCCAACACCTCCTCTCTGTCCATCACCGAGATGGGCCAGGGCCTGAAGCATCACCTGATCGGTATGCACTTCTTCAACCCCGTGCCCGCCATGAAGCTGGTGGAGGTCATCGCCGGCGGCAACACCCCCGCCGACCTGGTGGACTATATCAAGAACCTGTCTGTGGAGATCGGCAAGACCCCCGTGGTGGTCAACGAGGCCCCCGGCTTTGTGGTCAATAAGATCCTGATCCCCTACTGCAACGAGGGCGTTTGCGTTCTGCAGGAAGGCGTTGCCTCCGCGGAAGATATCGATATTGCTATGCAGCTGGGCTGCAACCATCCCATGGGCCCCCTGCATCTGGGCGACCTCATCGGCTGGGACGTGGTGCTGAACATTATGGACGTGCTGTTCAACGAGACTCACGATAGCAAGTATCGCGCAAACGTGCTGATCCGGAAGATGGTTCGTGCGGGCAAATTGGGTATTAAGTCCGGCGAAGGCTTCTTCAACTACAACAAGTAAAATCAGAAAAAGGAGAAAAAAGTATGGATTTCCATCTGACGAAGGAACAGCTGCTCGTTCGCAAGATGTACCGCGATTTCGCGGAGAACGAGGTCAAGCCCCTGGCCGCTGAGATCGACGAGGAAGAGCGCTTCCCCATGGAGACCGTCGAGAAGATGGCCAAGCTGGGCATGATGGGCATTTACTTCCCCAAGGAGTACGGCGGCGCTGGCGCTGATGTGCTCTCCTACGCCATGTGCGTCGAGGAGCTGGCCAAGGTCTGCGGTACCACTGCTGTTATCGTTTCCGCCCACACCTCCCTGTGCGCCGCCCCCATCTTCGAGAACGGCACCGAGGAGCAGAAGATGAAGTATCTGCCCGACCTGTGCTCCGGCAAGAAGATCGGCGCTTTCGGCCTGACCGAGCCCGGCGCCGGCACCGATGCCCAGGGCCAGCAGACCACCGCCGTGCTGGACGAGTCCGGCGAGAACTACATTCTGAACGGCTCCAAGTGCTTCATCACCAACGGCAACGTAGCTGACACCTTCGTGGTCATCGCCGTCACCGGCAAGACCGTTGACAAGCGCGGCCGCAGCATGAAGGAGATCTCCGCGTTCATCGTGGAGAAGGACGACAAGGGCTTCTCTCAGGGTAAGCACGAGAAGAAGATGGGTATTCGCGGCAGTTCTACCTGCGACCTGATCTTCGAGGACTGCGTCATTCCCAAGGACCGTATGCTGGGCAAGAAGGGCGAGGGCTTCAAGATTGCCATGTCCACGCTGGACGGCGGACGCATCGGCATCGCCGCGCAGGCGCTGGGCATCGCCCAGGGCGCGTTTGAGCACGCGTTGAGCTATTCCAAGGAGCGCGTCCAGTTCGGCAAGCCCATCGCGGCCCAGCAGAGCATCGCCTTCAAGCTGGCGGATATGGCAACCAAGCTGCGCTGCGCCCGGTTCCTCATCTACTCCGCGGCGGAGCTGAAGGAGCAGCACGCGCCTTACGGCATGGAGTCCGCCATGGCGAAGATGTACGCCTCGGACATCGCGCTGGAGGTCACCAACGATGCCTTGCAGATCCACGGCGGCAGCGGCTACCTCAAGGGCATGGAGGTGGAACGGGCCTACCGCGACGCCAAGATCACCACCCTCTACGAGGGCACTAACGAGATCCAGCGGGTGGTCATCGCCTCTCATCTGTTGGGCAGGCTGGGCAAGAGCTCCGGCGGCGAGAGCCGTTCGGCGGCCAAGAAACCCGCGCCCATCACCGGCATTCGCAAAAAGACCATCTTCCGGGAGGGGGATGCTGCCCAGCAGGTGGCCGACCTTGTGGCGGCGCTGAAGAAGGATGGTCACGACTTCTCCGTGGGCATCCCTATGGATACGCCCATCCCGCAGGCGGAGCGGGTGGTCTCCGCGGGCAAGGGCATCGGGGAGAAAAAGAACATGAAACTGGTAGAGTCGCTGGCCAAGGCCGCCGGCGCGGCCATCGGTTCTTCCCGCCCTGTGGCGGAGACTCTCAAATATCTGCCGCTGAACCGCTATGTGGGTATGTCCGGTCAGAAGTTCACCGGCAATCTGTACATCGCCTGCGGCATCTCCGGCGCATCCCAGCACCTTAAGGGCATCAAGGACGCCTCCACCATCGTGGCCATCAATAAGAACGGTAACGCGCCTATCTTCAAGAACTGCGACTACGGCATCGTGGGCGATGTGGAGGAGATCCTGCCCCTGCTCACTGCCGCGCTGGATAGCGGCGAAAAGCTGCCCGCGCCGCCCATGGTAAAGATGAAGCGGCCCACGCCGCCGAAGCCCGCCCCCATCGGCGACCGCTACGTCTGCAGCGGCTGCGGCTACGAGTATGTGCCGGAGTTGGGCGACGAGGACGGCGAGATCGCGCCCGGTACGCTCTTTGAGCAGCTTCCCGCCGAGTGGGTGTGTCCCGAGTGCGCGGAGACGAAGGATCAATTTGTAAAGGCTTGAGGCCGTGAAGGAGGCAAGATAAGATGTATTGCGTGCGTAAAGTAACGAACGACCTCTACTGGGTGGGCGCCAACGACCATCGCCTGGCCCTGTTTGAAAACTGCTTTCCCATTCCCCGGGGCGTAAGCTACAACGCCTACTGCCTGCTGGATGAAAAGACGGTGCTCTTTGACACGGTGGACTGGTCTGCCTGCCGCCAGCTTTTGGAAAATCTGGCGTATGTGCTGGATGGCCGCGAGCTGGACTACCTGCTGGTCAACCATCTGGAGCCGGATCACGCCGCCTGCATCGAGGAGATCCTGCTGCGCCATCCCAAGGTGAAACTGATCTCCAACGAGAAGGCATTCATGCTCATGCGGCAGTTCGGCTTCCATGTGGACGGACATGAGTGCATCGAGGTGAAGGAGGGCGACACCTTCTCCTTCGGCAAGCACACCGTCACCTTTGTGGGCGCGCCTATGGTTCACTGGCCGGAGGCCATGGTGACCCTCGACGTCACCGACGGCGTCCTCTTTTCCGCCGACGCCTTCGGCACCTTCGGAGCGCTGGACGGCAAGCTGTTCGCCGACGAGGTGGACTTCGAGCGGGACTGGCTGGACGACGCCCGTCGCTACCTTACCAACATCGTGGGCAAGTACGGCCCCCACATCCAGCTCCTGCTGAAAAAGGCCGGCGGCGTTTTGGATCAGATCAAGTACATCTGCCCGCTCCACGGCCCCGTGTGGCGCAAGGATCTGGGCTGGTTCATTGAAAAGTACGACACATGGAGCCGCTATGCCCCTGAGACCCAGGGCGTGCTCATCGTCTACGCCTCTATGTACGGCAACACGGAGAACGCGGCGCAGGCGCTGGCGACGTCGCTCTGCGATAAGGGCATGAGCAAGGTGGCGATGTACGATGTGTCCTCCACTCATGTCTCCCAGCTGATCTCCGAGGCGTTTAAGTACAGTCACATTGTCCTGGCCTCTGTGACCTACAACCTCGGCATCTACCCCGCCATGCATGACTTCCTCATGGATATGAAGGCACTGAATCTGCAAAACCGCACCTTTGCCATCATTGAAAACGGCTCATGGGCGGTGAAGTCCGGTGACCTCATGCAGAAATTCGTCAACAATGAGCTTAAGAACATGACGGTGCTCAACGAGCGGCTCAGCCTCGCCTCGTCCATGGGCACGGACAAGCGCACTGAGCTGGAAGCACTGGCGGACGCCATTCTGGAATCTATGAAGTAACTGGCAGGAAAGCCAAAACCAAGACAACAGACAACAAACAGCCCTGCCGCGTCGGCTGCAGAAAAACCGGCTTTCAAAAACAGAGCGGGCAAGCGTGATACTGCGCTTGCCCGCTCTTTGCCCAAAAGGACATGAGAAGTGACCGGAGAAGATGAGAGGATCGAAATGGAGATCAGAAAACGAAACGGGGAGTCTGTTCCCTTTCAACAGGAGAAAATTTTCAACGCCATGAAAAAGGCGTTTGACGGACAGGGCAAGGAGATCGGGAGCAGAGAGATGGATGAGATCCTCGCCACCGTTCTCAACAATCTCTCCGTCACAGTGCCGCTCACCGTAGAACGTGTGCAGGACGAGGTGGAGCGAACGCTCATGGAGCGCGGACACTATGAGGTGGCCAAGGCGTACATCCTCTACCGCGAAAAGCGGTCTGCGCTGCGCCGTGTCCGGCATACCATCGCGCGGACGGTGGGGGATGACTCGCTTGACGAGGTGCTGCGCCGCATCCAGATGGATTTTACCGAGGAAGTCTACTCCCTCGCGGCGCTTCAAATGAAGTTTGAGAGTTTCTGTCGTCTGGGCATGACGGAGGATGAGCGGGCTGAGGCACTGACCAAGGCGGCGGTAGAGCTGACTACGGCAGAGGCACCCAAGTGGGAGTTCATCGCGGCGCGGCTTCTGAACCACTCCTTTCGCTGTCGCAACGCACAGGAATGGGAGGGGCGCGGCGTCGGCGACCTCTATGGCAAGCTTCGCTATCTGACGGATAAGGGACTCTACGGTGACTATATCCTTGCCCACTATACCCACGAGGAGATTGCCATGGCGGAGGACTTTCTCTGCCCGGAACGGGACGAGCTGTTCACCTACTCCGGCCTTGACCTGCTGCTCAAACGCTATGTGATCCAGTCACGCAGCCGCGTGCCGCTGGAAACACCGCAGGAGATGTTTTTGGGTATCGCGCTGCATCTTGCTATGAACGAAGGCTCTGACCGCATGGGGTGGGTAAAACGCTTTTACGATATGCTCAGCCGTATGGAGGTCACGATGGCGACACCTACCATGTCCAACGCACGAAAGCCCTACCATCAGCTTTCAAGCTGCTTTGTGGACACTGTGCCGGACAGTCTGGACGGCATCTACCGCTCGCTGGACAACTTCGCAAAGGTCTCTAAATTCGGCGGTGGAATGGGGATGTACTTCGGTAAGGTGCGCGCTGCAGGCAGCACCATCCGCGGCTTTCAAGGGGCGGCGGGCGGTGTTATCCGCTGGATCCGGCTGGTCAACGACACCGCCGTGGCGGTGGATCAGTTGGGGATGCGGCAGGGCGCTGTGGCGGTTTACTTAGACGCATGGCACCGGGATCTGCCGGAATTCCTTCAACTGCGCACCAACAACGGCGACGACCGCATGAAGGCACATGATGTGTTTCCCGCCGTGTGCTATCCGGATCTCTTCTGGCGACTGGCGGAGGAGAACATAGACGCGCCGTGGCATCTCATGTGTCCGCATGAGATCCTCACGGTCAAGGGCTACGCACTGGAGGATTACTGGGGTACAGAATGGGAGAAGCGGTATCTGGACTGCGTCAATGACCCGCGCATCGAAAAGCGCAGCGTCACCGTCAAGGACATCGTGCGGCTGGTGCTTCGCTCGGCAGTGGAGACCGGCACACCCTTCGCTTTCAATCGCGACAGTGTAAATCATATGAACCCAAACGGCCACACGGGAATGATCTATTGCTCCAATCTCTGTACGGAGATCGCGCAGAACATGGCACCCATCGAGCACATCAGCACTGAGGTGCACACGGAGAACGGCGACACAATTGTGGTGACGGCCACACGCCCAGGTGAGTTTGTGGTCTGCAATCTGGCGAGTCTGTCTCTCGGTAATCTGCCGGTGGAGGACGAGGCCTATATGGAACGCACGGTGGAAACGGCCATCCGCGCACTGGATAATGTGATCGACCTCAACTTCTACCCGTTGGAATACGCGCGGCTTACCAATCAGAAGTACCGCAGCATCGGCCTGGGCGTCAGCGGCTACCACCACATGCTGGCAAAGCGCGGCATCCACTGGGAGAGCGATAAGCACCTTGCCTTCACCGACGCAGTGTTCGAGCTCATCAACTACGCCGCCGTCAAGGCGGACACAGCACTGGCACGGGAAAAGGGTCGTTACGCGCTCTTTGAGGGCAGCGACTGGCAGACGGGCGCGTATTTTGAAAAGCGGGGTTATACCTCCGAAAAGTGGCGGGCGCTTGCGAAAACGGTGGCGGTGCAGGGAATGCGCAACGCCTATCTGCTGGCGGTCGCACCGACCTCCAGCACATCTATCCTCTCCGGCACGTCGGCGGGCATAGATCCAATTATGAAGAAATTCTTTTTAGAGGAAAAAAAGGGCAGCATGCTGCCCCGCGTTGCTCCGGAGCTTTCTATGGACACATGGTGGTACTATAAGGCAGCGCATCTAATCGACCAAAGCTGGTCGGTACGCGCCGCGGGCCTTCGCCAGAGACATATTGACCAGGCGCAGAGCATGAATCTCTATATCACCAACGACTATTCCATGCGTCAGGTGCTCAGACTGTATTTGGAGGCGTGGAGGGCCGGCGTCAAGACCATTTACTATGTCCGCAGCAAGGCCCTTGAGGTCGAGGCCTGCGAAAGCTGCTCGTCATAAGGAGGATAGCATGACGGAACTGAAGAAAAAGCCCCTCTTTAACCCGGAGGGCGACCCTGATGTGCGCCTGCGGCGCATGATCGGCGGCAATACCACCAACCTCAACGACTTCAACAATATGAAGTACGCTTGGGTCAGCGACTGGTACCGGCAGGCCATGAACAACTTTTGGATCCCTGAGGAGATCAATCTCTCGCAGGATGTGAAGGACTATCCCCGCCTGCTGTCAGCCGAGCGCAGCGCCTACGATAAAATTCTGAGTTTTCTTGTCTTTTTGGATTCCATTCAGACAGCGAACCTGCCTAATATCGGCGCCTACATTACCGCCAACGAGGTCAATCTCTGCCTGTCCATTCAGGCGTTTCAGGAGTGTGTCCACTCACAGAGCTACAGCTATATGCTCGACACCATCTGTTCCCCCGTGGAGCGCAATGACATCCTCTACCAATGGAAAACGGACGAGCATCTGCTGCGCCGCAACACCTTCATTGGGGACTGCTACAACGAGTTTCAGGAGCGGAAGGACGCTCCCACGCTGCTGCGCGTGATGATGGCAAACTATATTTTGGAGGGCATCTATTTTTACAGCGGCTTTATGTTCTTCTACAATCTCTCCCGAAACGGGAAGATGCCCGGCTCGGCGCAGGAGATTCGCTACATAAACCGCGATGAGAACACGCACTTGTGGCTGTTCCGCAATATCATCACGGAGCTGCAAAAGGAGCAGCCGGAGTTGTTCACCGCCGAGAGCGTACAAGCGCTGCGCGAGATGATGCGTGAGGGCGTGGAGCAGGAGATCGCATGGGGGCATTATGTAATCGGCGACGACATCCCGGGGCTGAACCGGCAGATGATCAGCGATTACATCCGCTATCTCGGCAACCTCCGCTGGACGAGCCTTGGCTATCCCGCATTGTATCCAGGCTTTGAGAGCGAACCGGAGAGCATGGAATGGGTCAGCCAGTACGCCGACGCCAACATGGTCAAGACCGATTTCTTTGAGGCACGCAGTACCGCCTACGCCAAGAGCACCGCACTGATAGACGATTTATAAGAAAACCAAAGACATCAGAATAGGAGATACTACTATGAATTACAGCGCTATGATTCAAAATCGCAGATCCGTTCGCGCATTCCGCGAAAAGGAAGTTCCGAGCGAGGCTATCGGCCAGCTCCGATCCTACTATGAAAAGACCTGCCCCCGTCTTGTCCCGGAGATTGCAACGGAGTTGATCGTCTTGGACAAGGATGCACAGCCGGCGCTGGAGAGCTCAGCGGGCTATAATCAATTTCTCATCGGAGCACCGCACTACCTGCTCCTTATGTCTGCCCCGCATTCCTATGCGGCCATCAACGCCGGCTACATGATGGAAGATCTCGTCCTCAAGCTGACTGAGTTGGACATTGACACCTGCTGGATGACCTTCACCGACAGCGACAAAATCAAAAAGGCACTGTCTCTCGCCACCCCGTTAGAGGTGGCGGCAATCGTTGCCTTTGGCTACGGGGAAAAGACCGCAAAAAAGCTGCGGCTGAATATCCTAAGTATGTCTCAGATCGATGTGCGGGCCGAGCAGCAGTACTACGCGCCCAAAAAGGGCGTGCACGATTTGGTTCACATGGGGAGCTGGAGCAACAAGTCTGGGCTTGACGAGATGATGGACTTCTACGACGATATGCTCTGGCAGTCCTTCTACGCCGCTTCGCTCTCCCCCAGCTATCTCAACCGTCAGCCCTATGGCTTCCTTGTGCAGGATCACAGCATCTATTTGGTGCAGCAGGAGGATGCCTACACCGATAATTTGGATGCCGCATTGGATCTCGGTATTGTCATGCTCCACTTCTCCGCCGTCGCCTCCCAGTGGGCGGGGCAGGTACGCTGGGAACTTTCACCTGCTGCGCCCGACGGCCTGCCGGAAGGACTTCGCTCCGCTGCGGTGTACCACATGTAACGACTCTGGGGGAAGCAAGGCAACGGTAAAATGCGCGACCGTCGATCCGCGGTTGAGCGTATGTTTCATTAGAAAAGAAGAACCTATCAGTCAGAGTCTGAGTAAGGAAAATAGGAGGTATTTTTTATATGGCTATCCAAACGGTAACAGATGCCATCCGCTATGTAGGGGTGGATGATAACACATTGGCACTCTTTGAAAACCAGTACCCCGTCCAGCCTATGGGAGTGAGCTACAACTCCTATGTCATTCTGGATGAGAAGATTGCCGTGATGGACAGCGTGGACGCACGGGCAACGGAAGAATGGCTTTCCAATGTGGCGCGGGTGTTGGAGGGGCGCAGCCCCGACTATCTTGTGGTCACACACATGGAGCCGGATCATTCCGGCAGCCTCATGCGGCTGGCACAAAAGTACCCGGAGATGAAGATCGTGGGAAACGCGAAAACATTTACCCTGATCAAGCAGTTCTTCGGCACAGGTGCATTGTCGGAAGACCGTATGCTGGAGGTTGGCGAAAGAGATACGCTTTCCTTGGGTTTGCACCGGCTGCGCTTTCTGCTGGCGCCGATGGTACACTGGCCGGAGGTGATGACGGCGTATGAGGAAACGGAAAAAATCCTGTTCTCGGCGGATGCCTTCGGACGCTTTGGCTCACTGGAACGGACTGCCCGTGCCCCCTGGGTGCCGCAGGCCCGACGGTATTATTACAATATTATCGGGAAATATGGCGCACAGGTGCAGGCTCTGCTGAAAAAAATCTCCGCGCTGGAGATCAAAACGATCTGCCCGCTCCATGGCCCCATGCTCACAGAAGACTTGGGGGAGTATCTGCGGCTCTATGATCTCTGGTCACAATGGAAACCGGAAGAACCGGAGGGCATCCTGATCGCTCACGCATCGATCCATGGAAATACTGCCCATGCGGCGAAGACCCTCAAGAGCAAGCTGGAGGGCAAAGGTGCGCAAGTCACCATATGCGATCTGACGGCAACAGACCTTTCCTACGCTGTTGCCAGTGCATTCTACTGCGGGAAGTTGGTTTTAGCCAGCTCCACCTATGACGGAGGACTGTTTCCGCCCATGAGGGAGTTTTTGGAACATTTACGGACAAAGGGATTCCGAAACCGCCGGGTTGGCCTTATTGAAGACGGCTCTTGGGCACCTGCTGCCGCGCGGCTGATGCGCACCAAATTGGAGGAGATGAAGGATATCCACCTTTACGAAACGGTAGTGTCTCTGCGTGGTGCATTGAACCAAACCAGCGAAGCGCAGATGGACGCTCTGGTGGCTGAGCTCTGCGCGGAGTAGGCGGCGAGTCTGGCTTCGTCCGGCCGCCCGATGCCTCAAAAGCAAAACATCGTCGCTGATTTATTTAGACAACAATATGGCGTTGAGTGATGCCGAAGCTTTGAAGATGGATCGAAGCGCAGCCGCAGAGAATATCTGCGGTTGCGCTTTTTGCATTTTGACCATGGTGCAAACGGATGGCTTTGACCGTTACCCTCGATTTCTAAGGAGACACGAAGTGTGCTACATGGAAGCGTATCATAGATCTGCTCCATAGCCACGCCCTCACTGCGCCAGCGTTTCCCGGATAGCCGCCGTCCAAGCCCTCCCGGGTCTCCACTATTCCCGCCTTTTTCAGCACCGCCTGCACCCGGCGGACGCGGGTGGGATTGGTGCAGATGTTCTCCGCCAGCGCTTCGCTGCTGAGGGAGCGTTCACTGTGGCTCAGGCAGACCAGCGCATGGACGGCCAGATTAAAAGAACTGTCCATGGTTATCCCTCCTGCGATAATCTGTGCTTTGGAAAAGCACAGTTTATGCTGTAACTATAACAGATACAGTTTGGCATGTCAAGCTTTTTCGTCAATTTTTTCAGCGGAAGCCCTCCATAGCTGTTGACAACAGGGCGAATATGCGTATAATGGAAAACAAGAACAAGAATAGTTCTTATTTTGGAGGGGCGCAGTATGCCGAAATACGCAGAGGAGATATTGGCCGCCGTCACGGAGCTACAGCAGCATCCCACGGCGGAGCAGGTGTTCCTGGAGATGAAAAAGGAGCATCCCAGCATTGCTCTGGGTACGGTATATAAGCACCTGAACAGTTTGGCGGAGGAGGGGCGTTTGCTCCGTATTACCGAGCCGGGTTCGCCGGACCGGTACGACCGGACGGAACGGCACGATCACCTGATTTGCAGCCGGTGCGGGAAAATCGCAGACGTTCACCTGCCGGATATGCAGGAGCGGATCCGGGAGGCGCTGGGACGGGAGATCCTCTCATATGACCTTAGGATCCGGTATATCTGCCTCGCCTGCCGGGAGCAGGAAAAAGACAATCTTATGGAGGAGAAGTATCATGAACGCTAACGTATCGAAGCTGCTCAACGAGCAGATCAACAAGGAGTTCTACTCCGCCTATCTGTATCTGGACTTTGCCAACTACTACGCCGCCG
>ENA-OPVU01001535-OPVU01001535.1-human-gut-metagenome-genome-assembly--contig:-NODE-1535-length-11546-cov-1.550083_pt1 | contig 11546 bp, 11 predicted proteins | sample MGYA00241497_ERZ501986 | MGnify/ENA primary metagenome ERZ501986 (study PRJEB25962, sample SAMEA2042995) | human gut metagenome | biome: human gut; feature: human-associated habitat; material: faeces...
TTTCAGCCTTTCTAACATCTCCCTTACACCATCATATAAACAAATATCCGGTTTTTGGAAGCGATATGCTTCTAAACATTCCGCTTTTTTATCCTTGCAATTCATTTCGTTCAAAAGCTCATCAATGGCTGGCTTTCCTTTTTCAAAATACTTCCAAAATTTATCTGCAAAAATTTCATTACCCAGTCGTTTCGACACCGCCTTATATCCACTTCTAACATATTGCTTTTCAGAATATAAGGTATCATCCAAATCAAAAATCACACCTGTTATCCCATCAAGATGTTGTTCAACTTCTAAAATATTCGTTATTATTACCATCTACATTTTCTCTTTCTAAAATACATATAACTTTCTTCAGCTTTTTAGTTTTTCTTTAAAATCAGCACATATTCTAAATGTTTCTATCATTGTCAGATATATTGGTTTCACTTGAAAAAGCCTGTTCAATAGTTTTCTTTCATTTATAGTCCCTTCTAATGTTTTTAATTTCACTTTACCCTTACGCTTTGGTCATAACGACTATAAATAGCTCCATCTATAGCAGCTCTTTCTATATAAGAAAGTTTATCCCCTCTCAACATCCTAAGAATTGCACTTGCACTGTCTGCTCCAGCTTTCATACTAAGCGGTGCTCCACCTCCGAAACGAGGATTGATTTCAATATAATAATCTTTGCCCGTCACTTCATCTCGAATTAACTGCACAGTTATCTGACCACATGGTTTATAATCCTCAATCAATATTTGCATTTCGTGAATCATCACATCGTCCTGAACAATCTGAGTCTTCAAAACCTCACCCGCTCTCACTGCCAGGCGTTCTCTCGGCGTAATGTAAACAGGATTTCCTTCATAATCACAGAAAATATCTATTGTGTATTCCCTGCCACTAATAAATGGCTGAATAATATAATCTTCAATTTTTTCTGCATAAAGTCTCAAATCTTCAAGATTTTCCACCTTATAGGCATTGATACTTGAACTACCATCTTTCGGTTTAATAAATGCCGGAAAACTGACTTTTCCACGTTTCAATGCTTCTTCATATTTTTCTACACTGTTGACAGGCAGAGGGGATTTCAACCCAAGAGAAACAAAGTAATCTGCAGTATAGTTTTTATCCCTGCACAATTTTATTTTATCCACTGCTGAAATCAGTACCTTTGTCCCGATTGCTTCAAACTTTTCCTTGTTCTCCGCAAGTAACAAGAGGTCTGTATCAATAGTAGGAATCAGACAATCCACTTTTTCTTTTTCACAGATAGAAAGAAGCTGTGGAATATATTCTTTGTATTTTGCACACAAGTCGCCTTTCATCACAGAAAAAAAGTGCCGGAGCACTTTTCGTAATATCTGCTCCCATAACCGTCAGTGCAATGTCCAATTTTTCTGCTGCTGCCCGAAAAGCCTGCAACAACTCTACACGCCTTCCCACACTGGTAAATAATATCTTCATGCTGCCATCCTCCTAGCCATCACAACGATTCCTTTTCCAATCTCCAACTGTGCCACTTTTGAGAATGTGCAATTGGCCGTTTTTGTATGCGACGATTTCGGGATTTCCGATTGCTACAATAAACTTTGCACCCGGATATTCTTTTGCACCTTTTACTTTTCCGATAACCGGATATCCCATACATTCTCTTATATTGGGGTTATCATCCAAAAATGCAATATCGGTATATCCACATCGGGCAGCTATGTCTGCAATTACTTTACCATGACCACTAGCACCAATAATAATCAATCTACTCATACACTTTTACCTATTACTTTTCTTTTTTGATGAATCTACATTCTCGGCAGTTCCAGTGAACATTTCCATGGTTGCCGCCGTTTCTGAACTGATACCGTCACGCTTTAACACCGTCATTACTGTCTGGAAAATAATCTTCCAGTCCATCAAAAAACTTATATGATCCACATAATAAACATCCATATCAAACTTTTCTTCCCATGTCACACTGTTTCTTCCATGTACCTGTGCATAACCGGTAAGTCCCGGTCTTACCTCATGTCTCCTGCTCTGCTGTTCATTGTAAAGTGGTAAATACGAAACAAGGAGGGGTCTGGGCCCGCAAATTGCAAGCTCGCCCTTAGCTATACAGAACAGTTCCGGCAATTCATCCAAACTGGTACTTCTCAGCTTTTTACCAAAATTTGTAAGGCGTTCTTCATCCGGCAATAAATTACCTGCTTCATCCCGCTTATCTGTCATTGTACGAAACTTATACATATTAAATATTTTGCCATTTAATCCCGGACGCTGTTGTTTAAAAAGGACCGGAGAGCCTAGCTTGATTCTTACCAGCACAGCTATCAAAACTAAGACAGGAGATAAGACAATGATCGCTATGACCGAAAGAATAAAGTCCTGCGGACGTTTTATGTATTTTTCATAAATTCCCGGCTTATGTGGAATCAACTCTCTTTTCTTTTTGTCCACTATTCCACCTCTTTCTTACTGAAAACAACTTTTAACAATTTCAATAATTATATTCTGCTGTTCCGCAGTCATTTTATTATCACTTGGCAAGCATAATCCTCTGTCAAAAATATCCATTCCCTTGTCAAAAGGACATCCATCGCAATCTTTTTCACTACCCGCTATATAAGCATTTGTTCTTGCTCTGCCGTCTCCGTCTCTGGTCACAAAACCATTCATCCGATAAATCGGCTGCATATGCATTGGTTTCCAGATTGGTCTGCCCTCCGCATTATATTCGGCAAGTTTTTCCAGAATCTCCGTCGGACAACTCTTTCCATGTTCAGGTACATAGAGTGCATCTTTTTCTCCTCTAACCTGTTTACACATTGCCTCCTCGTTAACCAGAATACAACTCAGCCAAAAATTAGGTTCTGACTTCTCACTGTCATACGGATTCATTTGTACCGGCAAATCTTTAAAGCCTTCCTTATATCTGTCATAAATTGCTTTTTTCTGTGCAATATGCTCCTCAAGATGTGGAATCTGACCACGTACAACACCTGCGATTACATTACTCATACGGTAGTTGTAGCCTAATTCTTCATGCTGATACCACGGTGCATCTTCTCTCGATTGTGTCGACCATTTTTTTGCCTTTTCTGCTGCCTCTAAATCATTCGTCAAAAGCATTCCCCCTGATGAGCCGGTAATGATTTTATTTCCGTTGAAGGAAATACATCCTATATCACCAAAAGTTCCGGTCTGCACCTCTTTGTATTTAGCTCCAAGAGATTCTGCCGCATCTTCCACAATTAACGCATTATGTTTTTCGCAAATAGCTCTGATCTCGTCTATCTTTCCGGGAGTTCCATATAAATGTGCAACAACCACCACTCGCACATCCGGATATAACTCAAAAGCCTTTTCCAACGCAACCGGATCCATATTCCAGGTATCATATTCCGTGTCAATAAAGACCGGTACACCACCTTCATAAATAACCGGATTTACAGTCGCATCAAAGGTCATATCGGAACAGAATACTTTCTTACCTTCTAACGCTCCGTGTCCCACTTTCGGCATACCATATGCTTCAATACCAGCCAGCTTCATTGCCAGATGCAGTGATGCCGTTCCGGCAGATAATCCTACTGCGTATTTGCAACCGATTTTTTCACATACTAATCGTTCTACTTCATTGATATTTGCGCCCACCGTGGACATCCAGTTTGTCTCATATGCTTCTTTTACATATTCCATTTCGCTTCCATGCATCGTCGGGCTTGCAAGCCATACTTTCTTTTCAAACGGCTTCCATTCCTTTTCCCTTGCAAACATATAGGTCACCTCTAACAAAAAACTCTCCCACCGCCAAAAAACCAAACTGGGAGAATCTTTATCAATTCAATCAATATTTATTTTCCTCGTTATCCCCATTGACGATTTTGCAATCCTTGCTTATCATATCATATGCTTACCTTTCATACAATATCCATTATGGCGAAATTAAGGTTTCTTTGTCGATAATCTTCGGCATATTGCACTCTTGTAATAGATCAGGAAACGCAGCGGTGCATTGGGGCTGTACGTAGACTGGTGTTCATACAGATTCAGACAATTACTGATAAAAAAGGAAGCATCATGGAAATTCCCTCCCATATTACTGGATTTGGTTGATATCATACGGGGTTGTCTGATATACGTAATAGTTCAGCCAGTTGCTGTAAAGATTGTTGGAATGGGCACGCCATTGCAGATGCGGTCTTTTCGTCGGATCGTCCTCCGGAAAATAATTGACCGGAAGTTTGATGGAAAGTCCCTTTGCCAAATCCCTTTCGTATTCCTTCTGCAGGGTAACCCGGTCATACTCCAGATGTCCCATGACAAAGATCTGTTTGCCATTCTCCGTCATACATAAAAGCACGCCCGCTTCTTCGGATTCTGCCAGTACAATAAGCTGCGGGCAATCATGGATCGCCTTTGCACTGACCGTTGTATAGCGGCTGTTCGGTGCCATGAAATAATCATCAAAGCCTCTGACAAGCGGTATTTTCCGGTTCATTACCTTATGCTCAAAAATACCAAACAGCTTTTCCCGAAGCTGGATCTTTGGCAGTCCGAAATGATAATACAGTCCCGCCTGTGCGCCCCAGCAGATATGCAGCGTGGACGTGACATGCTTCTTGGACCATTCCATGATCATGCAAAGCTCTTCCCAGTAATCCACTTCTTCGAACGCCATCTGTTCCACCGGTGCTCCTGTGATGATCAGTCCATCATATTTATTATCCTTCAGCTCTGCAAAGGTGGAATAAAAACGGTTCAGATGATTCGCAGAAGTATTCTGCGAAACATGTGTGCTCGTTTTCATAAAATCCACATCCACCTGCAGCGGTGTATTAGACAATGCTCTCAGAAGCTGAAGCTCTGTTTCTTCCTTGAGCGGCATCAGATTCAGAATACAGATCTTCAACGGTCTGATTTCCTGACTGATTGCTCTTCCTTCGTCCATGACGAATATATTTTCATTTTCCAGTATTCCCTTGGCGGGGAGGTCGCTTTGTATTTTAATTGGCATTTCTTACCATCCTCTGTTTTTGTTTTTGCTTCGCAGTCGCCCGATTTTTCGGGGACTCATTACAGTATAGCACATCTGCGCGGATTTGATAATAGTTACAGCATCCGCATAGCCTCTTCTTCTGTGATGATCGGAACCGAAAGCTCTTTTGCTTTTTTGTTTTTTCCGGATGTCGAGGTAATATCATTATTGATCAGATAATCTGTCTTTCCGGTCACAGAGCCTGTTACCTTGCCACCACGCTGCTCAATCTGCTCCTTGAGCTCATTCCGGTTGGCAAAATGCTCCAGTGAGCCTGTGATCACGAATACCTTACCTGCCAGCGTCTGCTGTTGTGTGTTTTCTTCCGGTTTCTCAAGTTCCAGCTCTTTCAATAAGTTGTCCAGCGCTGACAGATTTTTATTTTTCGTAAAATATGCTCTGATGCCGCCTGCCAGTATTTCTCCGACACCGTCTATTTCCGACAGTTCTTCCACGTCTGCCGATTTTATCTTCTCTATATCATAGTCAAAATATCTGCACAGTACCTTTGCATTGGCAACACCGATCCCTGCGATCCCCAGCGCATAGATCAGCCTTGGCAGAGTTGTCTGTCTTGCTTTGTCGATACTGTCGAGGAGATTTTTGCAGGACTTTTCGCCAAAGCCCTCCATTTCTTTGATCGTATCCGCATGTTGCTCCAGATGAAAGATATCCGCAAAGGAATGGATAAAGCCTTTACCGATGAACTTCTCCAGAGTTGCCTCCGACAAACCATCTACATTGAGTGCATCACGGCTGACAAACAGTGCAAATGACTTGATCTTTTTTGCCGGGCAGTCCGGGTTGGTACAATATAATACCTCTGCCTCATTTGCCGCTTCGATTTTCGTGTCAGCACCGCACGCAGGGCAATGCGCGGGGATATCCTTCACGCCGCTCTTTGTCAGGTTTTCCGCGATCTGCGGAATGATCATATTGGCTTTATAAACGGTGATCTTATCACCGATCCCGAGCGATAATGCTTTCATCACACTGATATTATGGACACTGGCGCGGCTGACTGTCGTTCCTTCCAGCTCGACCGGTTCAAATATTGCTACCGGATTGATGAGTCCCGTACGGCTTGGACTCCATTCGATCTCCAAAAGGGTGGTCTCTGCTGTTTCGTCCGCCCATTTAAAAGCGATCGAATCACGCGGGAATTTTGCCGTCAGACCCAGAGAAGCAGAATAAGCCAGATCACAATAACAGAGCACCAGTCCATCGGACGGAATATCATATGTCTGTATTGCCTGTGCATACCATTCGATCTCTGCCAGGATCGTATCTGCATTTACCCGTTTATACGATACAACATCAAAGCCCTGCTCCTTTAAAAAACGGAACTGGTTCTCACGGTCATTTTCAAACGGCGGTTCTGCGCCGTCCAGCTCGGCTTTTACATAAGAAAATGCATAGAAGTACACGCTTCTTTTTGCTGTGATCTCATTATTTAACTGCCTGACCGATCCGCTGCAGAGATTCCGCGGATTTTTATATTTGGCATCCGCATCTTCGATCTGTGCGTTGATCTTTTCAAACTCGGAGTACGGAATAACCGCTTCCCCGCGCAGCACCAGACTTCCCTGATATGGGATCCTGCCCGGTATGTTCCGGAACACTCTGGCGTTCGGTGTAATGACTTCGCCGACTTCTCCGTTTCCGCGTGTTACCGCTTTTACAAGCTGTCCTCCTTCATAAGTGAGTACGATCGTAAGACCGTCCAGCTTCCAGGAAAGCAGTCCTTCCTTATCGCCGAGCCAGCTCTTCAGTTCTTCCCGTTCCTTTGTCTTTGCAAGCGAAAGCATCGGTTTTTCATGCCGCTCCTTGGGCAGCGCATCCACGGCCTCATATCCGACCGTTACCGATGGCGAACCCGAAAGCACGATACCTGTTTCTGCCTCCAGTGCCTGCAGTTCATCATATAATCTGTCATATTCAAAATTGCTCATGATCTCTGTGTCCTGTGCATAATATGCCCTGGATGCTTTCTGTAAAACAGGAATCAGTTCCCGCATTCTTGCTATCTTTTCTTCCATCTTATTCTCCCATATTCTGCTTCTGTTATATATGCGTTCTTCCCTCAGGACGTTTCAAATCTGTTTTTGAAACTGTTCCGGGGCTTGAAGTCCGACAAGCGTATATAATTCCTCTGCCTCTTCCCTCGTCAGCATACGCGACTGCCCGCTATGCAGATCACCCAGTGTTATATTCATGATACGTACACGCCTGAGCTGTTTTACCCGGTTTCCGCACGCCTGACACATTCTGCGGATCTGTCTGTTCAGTCCCTGGGTCAGAATGATCCGGAATGTATATTTCCCCTCCTGCGTGATCTTGCATGGTCTTGTTGTCTGATGCAGCTCCTCCAGATAAATACCGCCCGCCATCTTCTCCAGAAATTCAGGTGTGATCTCTTTCTCTGCTTTTACCACATATTCCTTCTCATGCTTTTCCGCACCTCTCATCAGCTTCTGGATGAGTTCGCCGTCATTTGTCAGAAGCATAAGTCCCTCAGAATCCTTATCCAGTCTCCCGGCGTAAGTCACTCTCGTTTTGGTATTCACATAGTCGAGTATCTTTTTATCCGCAAAACGGTCTTTCTCCGTGCAGGTCACACCAACAGGCTTGTAAAAAGCGATCAGCACTTTATCTGCTGCTCCTTTGATCTCTTTTTTGCCGATACGCACCTTATCCGATGCGCCTACCAGACAGCCCAGCCCGGCGACCGTACCATTCACATAGACACGCCCCTGCCCGATCAGCTTATCTGCTTCCCGCCGTGAACAAAGCCCCGCCTGCGCCATATATTTATTTAAACGTATTTTTTCTTCCTGCATATTTTCCGCACTCTCACATTTTCTGTCCGCACTTCATCATTTCTTCCGCACAGAACAATAGTATCATAGCATATTTCTGCCGCTTTCGCGAGTTATTTGAATTTCTGTGATCTTCTCCATATCGATACAGGTATCATCCGTAAGCAATATTGTCTTTTGGTAACTGTCCAGTTTTTTCACATAGCCGGTCTTTTGGACAAATGCACCGCCTTCTTTTTTCTCATCCGGCACAAAATATGTTATAGTTACCCGTGGCTTACTTTCAAGATTCTCCGCCAGCCACCGGAGCTCTTCATCTATTTTCTCCATCACATACTCATCCAGCTCTATTTCATGTTCTGTCAGCCTTGCTGTTTCTGCGATCGCTGCACCATGTCCCGTCAGTGCGGAAAACGGTGCAAACTGCGCAGCCCTGTCATGGATCGACATATGCGGATGTGTTTTTGACTGATGGTGTTCCAGTCCTATGATATCTTCATAAGAATCCTTTCTGATCTGCATGTTTTCCCTTTCTTATGCCTTGTGACCGCCGATCTGCCGGTTTCGCTCCATTGTCGTGGCACCTTCCTGCAGATTCATGCCCTTGATCAGTGCGTTTTTGCCATATTTTTTCTGCACATTCAAAATTGCCTTCTGGATCTGCTTTTCTTTTCTGCGTTCTTCCTCTTTTTCCTGCTTTTCCTTATTTTTCTGCTCATAATCCGTGAAAAGATCCATCTGTTCGTAGGTCTCCTCCTGCATGACATCCTGTTCTCGCTGAAGGTGCGCCGCCACAACTGTGATACGGCGGATCAGCAGATCAGGATTGATGATCCTGTCATACAAAGAAAGCATACCTTCCATGATCCTTTTGGTGGAAGAAGTCGCCTCATCCAGATTTTCTGTCCCATGGGCATGCTTTGGCACTCTTCTGCCATAGCGGTCTGTCGTGATCTCTCCGTGATATTTTTTCAAAATAACCGGATCAGTCAGATTATCAATATCATAACCAATCGTCAGCACAAGCTGGTCTGTCACATATCCCTTCTCTACCAGCTCCAACACCAGAAGATCTGTCATCTCCTGCACAATAAGCCGCGCTTTGCCGCATGGATACGGGCATTTCAGCACCTGTCCTGAGCTGATGCTCTTTGCCTCGGGCTTATATGCTTTGATATCTGCGATCGTACAAGGCTCCCAGCCCCATGCATGATCGATCAGAAGCTCCGCATTGATACCAAACAACCTGTACAAAAGCTCCTCATTATAATATTCCTCCGGTTTACCGAGAGAGCATCTGGCAATATCTCCCATTGTGTAAATACCGCATTTTTCCAATTTTCTTGCATAGCCTCTGCCAACCCGCCAGAAATCGGTCAGCGGTCTGTGATCCCACAAAAGCCGCCTGTATGATGGCTCGTCTATCTGTGCGATCCTAACGCCCGATGCATCTGCCGGCATTTTCTTTGCCACAATATCCATGGCGATCTTGCACAGATACAGATTTGTCCCTATGCCTGCAGTCGCCGTAATACCGGTTTCCTGCAACACATCCCGGATCATCTGCATGGCAAGGTCATGCGCATTCATTCCATAGGTCCGCAGATAGGAGGTCACATCCATAAACACCTCATCGATTGAATAAACATGAATGTCCTCCGGTGCTACATACCGCAGATAAATATTGTAGATCTTTGTACTGTATTTCATGTAATAGCTCATGCGCGGTGGTGCCACAAGATAGGATACTTTTTTATCCGGATCCGATTTCAGTTCCTCATCAAAGCAGGATTCTTCCGTCAGCGGATGTCCCGCGCGCTGCTGGCGCATTTTATTGACTTCTTTCACACGCTGCACCACTTCAAACAATCTTGCCCTTCCGGGAATCCCATACTGCTTCAGTGACGGTGATACCGCAAGGCAGATTGTCTTTTCCGTTCTTGTCGCATCTGCCACAACCAGATTGGTCCGAAGCGGATCGAGCTGCCGTTCCACACACTCAACAGAGGCAAAAAAAGATTTCAGATCGATCGCAATATACTGTTTTTCCATTTTTACCTCCCGCTCTGTCATTTCCTGTTACGCAAAGAAAGAGAAATGGATATCCGTTTCTCTTTCTGTTTTCTGTTCTTATTCTATTATATACCGATATTACCTGCTTGTATACTTTTGTATCGTCTTAAGAGTGCTTCTTCATCGCCTTCTCTGCTTTGATCACTTTCTGGAATTCTTTAATATCCTTTGCGATTTCACCGCTCAGTGCAAGCAGACAGATCAGGTTCGGAATCGCCATCATCGCGTTTGCAATATCGGAGAAATTCCACACGATCTCCAGAGAAGTAGTTGCACCTACATAGGCGATCAGGGAAAAGAGAATGCGGTAGATCATATTATATTTATGTGTACCAAGCAGATATTCAAATGCTTTTTCTCCATGATATTCCCATCCAAGTATTGTGGAAAATGCAAATAAGGCGATACCGATTGTTACGAGATAGCCACCTGCTTTTCCAAGTACTGTAGAAAAGGCTGCGATTGTTAAGGCAGAGCCGACATAAAGCTGACCTGTTGACGGGTCAATCTGCCCAAGTACACCAGAACTTGCAATAGCAAGACCTGTGATCGTACAGACAACGATCGTATCCCAGAATGTTCCTGTCATATTGATATATCCCTGTCTGACCGGATGATCGGTTGTTGCTGCAGCTGCTGTAATGGCTGCTGAACCCATACCTGCTTCATTGGAGAAAACACCTCTGGCAACACCAAACCGCATCGCACTCATCATAGATGCCACGATCGTACCACAAAGTCCGCCGCCCACTGCTTTTACGGAAAATGCCATATGGAAGATCATAGATACTCCTGCAGGCAGGTTACTGATATTTCCGATAATAATGATCAGACCTGCGATCACATAAAAGATCGCCATAAACGGTACAACCACACTGGATACCTTGGAAATAGATTTAATACCGCCTACAATAATAAGAAGTGCCAATGCTGTGATCACAATACCTGTCACTGCAACCGGTACATGGAAGGTTGTTTTGACTGATTCCGCAATAGAATTTGCCTGTGTCAGGTTACCGATACCAAAAGATGCTACAACCGCAAACAATGCAAACAGCCAGCCAAGAATTGCGCCCAGTTTTTTATGTTTAAACGCTTTCTTCATCGTATACATCGGTCCACCGGACATTTCGCCCTTTTCGTTGACCTCTCTGTATTTGATTGCCAGCATACATTCGCTGAACTTGGAAGTCAGTCCAAAACAGGCACTGATCCACATCCAGACAAGTGCGCCCGGACCACCGGATACCATTGCCGTTGCAACACCTACAATGTTACCGGTTCCGATCGTTGCGGCAAGCGCGGTTGTCAGTGCAGAGAACGGTGAAATATCACCGTTTCCTCTTGTTTTCTGTCTTGCCTCTTTACTCAGTGTACTCTTGATCGCATACCCCAGATTCCGCCAGGTCAGGAATCCTGTCCGTATTGTCAGAAAGACACCTGTTCCAACCAACAGGATCAGCATCACCGGTCCCCATACAAAACCATCGACTGTCACCAGCACCTCTGCCAGCTTTTCCATAAATCCATTCATACTTCATCCTCCTTGTTGTGTATGCTTCATTTTATGCTTGTAGTATTCTTAATATCTGCATTGTTTCCTTCTCAGACTCGAAAATCCTGCC
>ENA-OPVU01001540-OPVU01001540.1-human-gut-metagenome-genome-assembly--contig:-NODE-1540-length-11502-cov-2.797065_pt1 | contig 11502 bp, 7 predicted proteins | sample MGYA00241497_ERZ501986 | MGnify/ENA primary metagenome ERZ501986 (study PRJEB25962, sample SAMEA2042995) | human gut metagenome | biome: human gut; feature: human-associated habitat; material: faeces...
AGGACTTGCTATTTACGATACTATGCAGTACATCAAGTGTGATGTTTCAACAATCTGTATCGGTCTTGCAGCAAGCATGGGAGCTTTCCTTCTTGCAGGCGGTGCAAAGGGCAAGAGATATGCTCTTCCAAATGCAGAGATTATGATTCATCAGCCGTCAGGCGGTGCCCAGGGTCAGGCAACAGAGATCCAGATCGTAGCAGATCATATTGCCCAGACCAAACGGACATTGAATGAAATTCTGGCAGAGAACACTGGCCAGCCTTATGAAGTAGTGGAAAAAGACACAGACCGCGATAATTATATGACTGCTGAAGAAGCAAAGGCATACGGACTGATCGATGGTGTTGTCGAGCATAAATAAAGCAGACAGAAGGAACCTCTTTTCAGGGGGTTCCTTTTGTGCCATATCAAACTGAAAGGAAACGAGAACTATTTATGGCAGAAAAAATGAGAGATGGAAAAGTCAGATGCTCTTTTTGTCACAAGTCAGAAGACCAGGTCCGCAAGCTGATCGCCGGACCGGAAGGTGTTTTTATCTGTGATGAATGTATTGGTATCTGCTCAGAGATTATGGAGGAGGAACTGGCTCAGTATGATACAGAAGATGTTTATGATTCAGACATCAATTTGCTGAAACCGGAAGAAATTCATAAGATTCTGGATGACTATGTCATTGGACAGGATGAAGCCAAAAAGGCTCTGTCTGTGGCTGTCTATAACCATTATAAAAGAATCATGGCCGGAGATGACCTCGGTGTAGAGCTTCAGAAGAGCAACATTCTGATGTTAGGACCGACCGGTTCCGGAAAAACACTGTTGGCACAGACATTAGCGAGAGTCTTAAACGTTCCATTTGCAATCGCAGATGCGACCACACTGACGGAGGCCGGATATGTTGGAGAGGATGTTGAAAATATCCTTTTAAAGATCATTCAGGCGGCTGATTATAACATTGAACGTGCACAGCGCGGAATTATCTATATCGACGAGATCGACAAGATCTCCAAAAAATCTGAAAATGTATCCATCACCAGAGATGTATCCGGTGAGGGTGTACAGCAGGCATTATTAAAAATCTTAGAGGGAACTGTTGCGTCTGTTCCGCCACAGGGTGGAAGAAAGCATCCGCAGCAGGAGTTGATCCAGATCGACACGACCAACATCTTATTTATCTGCGGCGGTGCGTTTGACGGACTTGAGAAGATCATTGAGACCAGAATGGATCAGAAGACGATCGGATTTAATGCAGATATCCGTGACAAGAGAGATTACAATATCGGTGATGTGTTAAAACATGCACTTCCACAGGATTTTGTAAAGTTCGGGTTGATCCCTGAGTTTATCGGACGTGTGCCGGTAACGGTATCTTTGGATATGCTTGACAGGGACGCATTGATCCGCATTTTACAGGAGCCGAAAAATGCGCTGACCAAACAGTATCAGAAGCTGTTTGAGTTAGACGGTGTAGCGCTTGACTTTGACAAAGAAGCACTTGAGGCGATTGCAGATAAAGCGTTAGAGCGCAAGACAGGAGCGCGTGGACTTCGTGCGATCATGGAGGCTGTTACATTAGATCTGATGTACCACATTCCATCGGATGAATCCATTACACAGTGCCAGATCACAAAAGAGATGGTGGATGAACAGCTTGCGATCGAAGAACGTGAACTTGAAAAGATAGAGGAAAAACAGGTTGGATAATAAAGCGATGAAAATGCCTGCGGTGGCACTTCGCGGAATGGTCATCCTTCCGGGGATGATCGCACATTTTGATGTGAGCCGTGAAAAGTCGATTCATGCAGTAGAACAGAGTATGATGGATGAACAGAAGATCTTCCTTGTTGCACAGCGTGATGTGGAGCAGGAAGAGCCTGGCATCGAAGATTTATATCATATCGGTATTATTGCAGAGGTCAGGCAGGTCATAAAATTACAAAACAACATCGTCAGAGTTTTAGTGGAAGGAACAGAGCGGGCACAATTGTCCGCTTTTGTTTCCCAAACGGACTTTTTAGAGGTGGAACTCACGCGGTGTGAAGAAATTGATGAGGGATTGTCGGACGAGGCAAAAACGGCTATGGTGCGCAGTGTACAGGACACATTTGAAAAATATGTAACTGTCAACCCGCGTGTCGGAGGTGAAATGCGCAGACAGGTCAGGGAAGAAAAGAATCTGCCGAAGATCATGGATCTGATCGCCAACAATCTTCCTTTTTATTATGAACAGAAGCAGGAAATATTAGAGGCAGTTTCACTGACGGAGCGCTATGAAGTTTTGATGGCGCTTCTTTTAAAAGAAATTGAGATCACTGCGATCAAAAATGAATTCCAGGCAAAAGTAAAGAAACGTGTGGATAAGAACCAGAAGGAATATATCCTGCGTGAACAGATGAAGCTGATCCGGGAAGAACTCGGCGAGGATAATGCGGAGTCAGATGCGGATGCCTATTTAGAACAGTTGAAAAAGTTAAAGGCAGACAAAGAAGTCAAAGAAAAGATCAGAAAAGAGATCTTACGCTTTAAAAATATCAGTGGAAGTTCTTCGGAGAGTGCAGTCAGTCGCGGTTATATCGAGACCATGTTAGAACTGCCGTGGAATAAGGCATCCAAAGATAACAAGGATCTGAAAAATGCAGAGCGCATTTTAAATGAAGATCATTACGGATTGGAAAAAGTAAAAGAGCGTATGTTAGAGTTCCTTGCTGTGCGCAATCTGACGAAAAAGGGCGAGAGCCCGATCGTATGTTTAGTCGGACCGCCTGGTACCGGAAAGACGAGCATTGCCCGTTCCGTGGCGCGTGCACTTGATAAAAAGTATGTTCGAATCAGTTTAGGCGGCGTCCGTGACGAGGCGGAGATCCGTGGACACCGGAAAACTTATGTCGGTGCGATGCCGGGACGTATTGTCAATGGTCTGCGCAGTGCCGGCGTGAAAAACCCACTGATGCTGCTTGATGAGATCGATAAAATGAGCAGCGATTATAAGGGCGACACTGCATCTGCCATGCTTGAGGTGCTCGACGCAGAGCAGAACTGTAAGTTCCGCGACCACTATATCGAGGTTCCGATTGATCTGTCAGAGGTACTGTTTATTGCGACAGCAAACTCTGTTCAGGATATTCCACGTCCGCTGCTCGACCGTATGGAACTGATCGAGGTGAGCAGTTATACGGAAAATGAGAAGTTCCATATTGCAAAAGAGCATTTGCTGCCGAAAGTAAAAGAGAAAAACGGTTTAAAGCCGGAACAGTTAAAGATCAGTGACCGTGCGCTGCAAAAGATCATTTCCGGTTATACAAGGGAAGCAGGTGTGCGTAATTTAGAGCGCAGGCTGTCTGAAATTGCAAGAAAATCTGCAAGGGAAGTATACGAATCCGAAGTCAAATGCGTAAAAGTTACAGGTCAGAATGTAGAAAAATATCTTGGAAAAGAGAGATATACGTTTGATCAGAAAAACGAGAACGATGAGGTCGGAATCGTGCGCGGTCTGGCATGGACGAGCGTCGGCGGTGATACGTTGGAGATCGAGGTCAACGTGATGCCGGGCAAAGGCGAAGTACAGCTTACCGGACAACTCGGAGATGTGATGAAAGAGTCCGCACAGGCAGGCTTAAGTTATATCCGTTCGGTAGGGGAAGAATATCATATTCCAAAGAAGTTTTTTCAGGAAAATGACATTCATATCCATATCCCGGAGGGGGCAGTGCCAAAAGACGGACCGTCCGCAGGTATCACGATGGCGACGGCAATGCTTTCTGCGATCACACAGACTCCGGTCCGTGCGGATGTCGCAATGACAGGAGAGATCACACTGCGCGGCAGAGTTCTCCCGATTGGTGGCTTAAAAGAAAAGATCCTTGCAGCGAAGAATGCCGGAATCAAAACGATCTGCATTCCGAAGAAAAACGAGAAGGATGTGGAGGAAATTTCCTCAGAAATCAAAAAAGGTCTTGAACTTGTATTTGTGGAAAAAATGCAGGAAGTGCTGGAAGTGGCATTTGTAAAAAGGAGAAAAACATGGTAATAAAAAATGTAAACCTGGAAATTGTCTGCGGTGTGACCAGCAAGGTGCCGGATACCGCATATGCGGAGGTGGCTTTTGCAGGAAAATCAAACGTTGGAAAATCATCTCTGATCAATGCACTGATGAACCGCAAAGCACTGGCGCGTACTTCCGCACAGCCTGGAAAAACGCAGACCATCAACTTTTACAATATCAACGATGCCATGTACCTTGTCGATCTTCCGGGATACGGCTATGCAAAGGCATCCGAGGAAGTGAAGGCAAAGTGGGGAAAAATGATCGAGAATTACCTTCACACTTCAAAGCAGTTAAAGGCAGTCTTTCTTTTGATCGATATCCGCCACGATCCGTCTGCAAACGACAGAATGATGTATGAGTGGATGGTGTATCAGGGATTTGCACCGATCATTATTGCGACCAAACTCGATAAGATCAAACGAAGCCAGATCCAGAAAAATGTCAAAGCGATCCGCGAGGGCTTAAATGTACAGCCGGGAACCACGATCATTCCGTTTTCTGCAGAGACGAAGCAGGGGCGTGACGAGATCTGGAAGCTGATCGATTCTTTCGTGCTGCCGCAGGAAGAAAAATAGCCTGTTTAAAAATATGTCAGAATATGGTATGCTGAAACTATAAAAATTTACAAAAAGCAGAAAATCTTAACAGGAAGCAAACTCTTATCAGATTGCGCCTGTATGAGGTTCATGCTAAAATAATCACTATGACGAAGAGTCAGTATCGGAGGATAGCCATGAAAAAGAAAAAAATCGTAATAGCACTTGGTCATGAAGCACTTGGTACCACGTTACCGGAGCAGAAAGAGGCAACAAAACGCACTGCAAAAGCGGTTGCTGACTTTATCCGCGATGATTATCAGGTAGTCATTACACACAGTAACGGGCCACAGGTTGGTATGATCCATACAGCAATGAATGAGTTCTGCAGATTATATCCGGAGTATACCGCTACGCCAATGTCTGTATGTTCTGCAATGAGTCAGGGATATATCGGTTACGATTTACAGAATGCTATCCGTGCCGAGCTGCTGAATAAGGGAATTTATAAGACAGTTTCCACAGTTCTGACACAGGTTGTTGTCGATCCATATGATGAGGCTTTTTACAAACCAGGTAAGGTGATCGGACGTGTGATGACAGAAGAAGAAGCTGAGGCAGAGGAGAAAAAAGGAAATCATGTCACAGCAGTAGAAGGAGGATTCCGCCGTATCGTTGCAGCACCGAAGCCAATGGATATCGTTGAAATCGATGCGATCCGTGCATTATCGGATGCAGATCAGGTTGTTGTTGCCTGCGGAGGTGGCGGTATTCCGGTACTTGCACAGGACAATAATTTAAAAGGTGCGAGTGCAGTCATTGAAAAAGACCTTGCAGCAGGAAAATTAGCAGAACTTTTAGATGCTGACATGTTAGTCATTTTAACAAGTGTGGACAATGTATGTCTGAATTACGGCACAGAGAATGAGAAACCTCTTTCGACCATGACTGTTGCAGAAGCAAAACAGTATATGGAAGAAGGTCAGTTCGGAGAGGATGACATGCTGCCAAAGATTCAGGCGGCCATTGATTTTATTGGAGATTCCGCAATCCGTTCCGTACTTATTACAAAGCTGAACAAAGACGGCACCTATGTGAGCGGTGGACCGGGTACGATGATCACGAAATAAACTGCCATTTTTATGGTAATAATAAGACTGAATCGATTGCCGAAAATAAATTTTTTTACGAGGAAAAAAGATGTTTAGAAAAACAAAAATTGTTTGTACTTTAGGACCTTCAACAGATAAGGAAGGTGTATTAAAACGCCTGATCGAAGAGGGAATGAACGTTGCCCGTTTTAATTTTTCCCATGGTGACCATGAGGAGCAGTTAGGACGCCTTCAGATGTTACAGAAACTTCGTAAGGAATTAAAGCGTCCAGTCGCAGCACTGCTTGACACAAAAGGACCGGAGATCCGCCTGAGAGATTTTACGGACGGAAAAGTCGAGCTTAAGGATGGACAGACTTTTACCCTGACAACCGATGAGATTATGGGAGATGCAAAACGTGTTTCCATTACTTATAAAAACCTGCCGGAGGATGTAAAACCGGGAGATCGCATTCTGATCGATGATGGTCTGATCGGAATGGAAGTAAAAGAAATCAAGGTGACATCTGGTGCAAAGGCAGATAAAGATGGCAATAAGCCAAAAGATATCATCTGCCAGGTGTTAAATGGCGGTGTGATTTCCAACAGAAAAGGCGTGAACGTTCCGAATGTAGAATTGTCCATGCCATATATCAGCGAAAAAGATTATGGTGATATCGTATTTGCGGTAGAGCATGATTATGATTTTATTGCTGCATCTTTTGTCCGTACCGCAGATGATGTGCTTGCAATCCGCAAGATCCTTGCAGAAAAAGGCGGCGAGGATATCAATATCATTGCAAAAATTGAAAATATGCAGGGTGTACAGAATATTGACGATATTATCCGTGTTTCCGATGGAATCATGGTAGCGCGTGGTGATATGGGTGTTGAGATCCCGTTAGAGGATGTACCGGTGATCCAGAAGATGATAATTAAAAAAGTATACGATGCAGGCAAGAAGGTTATCACAGCGACTCAGATGCTTGATTCCATGATGAAACATCCGCGTCCGACCAGAGCAGAGGCAACTGACGTTGCAAATGCAATCTACGACGGAACCAGTGCGATCATGCTCTCCGGAGAGACAGCTGCAGGTATGTATCCGATCGAGGCTTTAAAGACTATGGTGCGTATTGCAGTCCGTACGGAACAGGATATCAATTACTTACAGCGTTTTAAAATGCGCAAAACCATGAGCAACCCGGATGTGACCAATGCAATCTCCCATGCGACATGTACAATGGCAGGAGATTTGAATGCGGCAGCAATCATTACGGTAACAAAATCAGGACGTACCGCCCGCATGGTTTCCAAATATCGTCCAAACTGTCCGATTATCGGAGGATGTCTGACAGAAAAGATTTACCGTCAGCTTGCATTATCCTGGGGTGTGATCCCGCTTATGATCGAGGAAAAGACACAGGCAGAAGAGCTGTTTGACTATGCAGTCGATGCAGCAGAAGCAGCAGGAATCATTTCAAAGGGCGATGTTGTTGTCTTAACCGCAGGAGTTCCTCTTGGTGTATCCGGTACGACCAACCTGATCAAGGTGCAGGTGGCAGGACATATCTTAGTGGAGGGACAAGGAATCGGAACACAGAAGATTTCTGCAAACCTCTGTGTATGTCACAGCGATGAGGATTTAAAAAACTTTAAAGTCGGAGATATCATTGTTGCAAAAGATACCAGCAATGCCATGATGACACAGATGCGTGAGGCATCCGGACTGATCGTGGAAGCATCCGGCGAAAACTGCCATGCGGCGATTGCAGGATTAAGCCTTGATATTCCTGTCCTGATCGGTGCAAAACATGCGCTTGATGTCTTAAAATCCAGTGCATATGTAGAATTGGATTGTGAGAACGGACTTGTGACAGCAAATTAATTTGCAACAAATTTTGTTGACTGGAAATAGAAGATTAAAGTGAAAGAGAAAAGGATATGAAAGGCTCTAGAGAGGGTCTGCATATCCTTTTTTCCATATTCCGGTCCAGTATAGCAGATACAGGATTATGGCAGAGGTTCCATTACTGATTACAACGGAATACCAGACGGATGCCACTCCCATATGAAATACATTTGCGCATATCCAAAGAGACAACAGACGGAATAGCCATATCCGGGAAGCATCTACGAGCATTGTGATCAGTGTATGCCCACATCCCTGGAACAATCCCTGTGATACATTATAAAAAGCGTTTGTAAAGCACCAGAATGCAATAATGGATAAATAGTCTGCAGCCAGAGGGATGACTTTGGCATCTGTTGAAAAGAATGATACCATAGTCTGGGAAACAGGGCGTCTTGAAAAAATGAATCCCAGAATAAGTAAAAATAAGGTACACATTTTTAATGAATAATGGAAGGTTTTCTTCGCCCGCTCTGTGTTTCCGGCTCCCATATTTTGTCCAACTATAGTAGAAACGGCGGAACCGACACCACTGGCTGGCATTGTGATAAGGCTGTTGATTTTGTTGCCAATACCATAGGCGCTGGTTGCAATATAACCATAAACATTTACATTTCTGGTCATGATCAGCGTACCTAGCTGCATGGTGCTGCCGCCAATCGCAGTTGGCAGACCAATTTTGATAATGGCGCGTATCATTTTTTGGTCAAAGACAAAATTTTTAAAAGAAATCCGTATGAGCTGATTTGATTTTGTAAGAAGGATCAGTCCAATGAGAGCGCAGGGGATTTTTGCTATAAGCGTGGCAAATGCTGCGCCTCCGATTCCAAAGTGGAACACAATGAGGAAAAGAGGATCTAATATCAGATTGATCATGATACCAAGCAGATTGAGAAGCATGGGTTTTACAGTGTCCCCCTGCGCCTGTTTCACGGCTGTGAATAAATTGATCATGAACAGAAATGGCATATCAAGGACCACAATTCTTAAATAAGTAAGACCGTACTCATAGACCACTCCCCTGGCACCGAGCCAGGTGACTAATGCCGGGGATATCAGCCAGCACAGTAATGCACAGATGAGGGAGAAACCAAGGGATGTAATACAGATATGATTTGCCATTTTGTTTGCCTGTTCATCTTTTCTGGCACCAAGGTATTGCGATATAAGAATTGCACCTGCGGTTGTTATGCCGCTGCCAAAACTGTTAAGGATATTTTGAAATGGTGATACGAGCGTTATGGCAGACTGGTTTTCTGTTCCGATCCGTCCAAGCCAGAATGTGTCCGTAAGATTATACATCGACTGGATAAAACTATTGATCATGACCGGAACGGCGAGCATAAGGATTGCCTGGGACAGGTTTCCATTTAGAATCATATTTCGTTTATTTTCAGATATTTGTTTTGGCATAGGAGCTCCTTGTGGATTTATAAAATATGTTGACAGGTTGTATTCATATGGTTCATAATATGACAAAAAAACAGTATATTCCTTGAAAAAAATGATAAAAACACATAAAAGTACAGAAAAATGGAGAATTATATGTTTCAGGATATGTCAAAAGATTTTGATATTAAGAAGATCAGAAGAAGTAATACGATATCTGAAAGTAACTGCGAGCCACATGTACATCCATTTCATGAAATTTTTTATCTTTCCAGTGGAGAGTGCACCAGCTTTATTGATCACAATATCTATAAGTTTGGAAAAGGTGATCTTGTAATCGTTCCGGGTGGCTGTCTGCATAAGACAGTATATACCGGGAAAGGAATTCATGAAAGGATTGTTATCAGTTTCCGGCAGGAGATTACGGATTGGATCAAAGAACAGATCGGAGCGGAATATCTTAAGAACTGTATGGTTCCGGGGGTAATCAATATACCGGAAAAACGCAGAAACTATGTGGATTCCCTGCTGGATAAGTTAATGTTTGAAAATGATACGCCGGACATATTATCAACGGCATTTATAAAAGCAGGACTTGTTGAACTTTTGCTGTTTATCATAAGATGCAAGGAGTATGAGGACAATGTTATAAAAGAGATTGATGTTGATAACCGAAAAATCCAGGAAGTTGCAACATATATTTTTGAACATTATACGGAAAATATTTTACTGGAAGATGTGGCGGATAAATTTGACATGAATAAGTCATTTTTGTCTAAGAGATTTAAGACAGCGACGGGGTTCGGGTTTAAAGAATATATTATTAATCTCCGGATACAGAATGCATGCAGGCTGCTGCTGGAAACGAATAAATCTATCACAGATATTGCTTTTGAATGTGGATTTAATGACAGTAACTATTTTGGGGATTCGTTTCGAAAGATAAAAGGTATATCACCACGCAAATACAGAAAAAATGAAACATTTTAGTTTGGGATACAAAAGAAGCCTTCATAAAAAGAAGGCTTCTTTTGTCAGGTAAAGACAGGCAGGGAGGTTAGCCCATCGTTACTTCTACATTTACATCTTTCTTCTCAGCCGAGAATGGAATCGTAGTTCCCTCTACCGGCTGTCCATCCACGATCATGGAAACCACACCTTTTTCTACATGATTTGGATTCTTTACGGTAATATGGTAGCTGACACCGCGGAAATCACGTTTGGCGGTAAAACCATCTAATTTGGATGGAATACAAGGATCAACAGTCAGACCATCATAATCCGGTCGGATACCAAGGATAAACTGGGAAACATTGAGGAAGGTCCATGCGGCGGTTCCTGTCAGCCAGCTGTTCTTTGCCTCACCGAAGTTCGGGGCGTCTTTTCCGGCAATCATCTGGGAGTATACATAAGGCTCTGTGCGGTGGATCTCGCTGATATCCTCAATGTATGCAGGACAGGTTCTTGTGTATACCTGCCATGCGCGGTTTCCTCTGCCGACTACGGTTTCTGCGATAGAGATCCATGGGTTGTTGTGACAGAAGATACCTGCGTTTTCTTTGTATCCTGGTGGATAAGAAGAAATCTCACCGAGTTCCACATGATATCTGTGGTAAGGCGGCTGTAACAGCACGATACCGTATTTTGTGTCGAGATATTTTTCGACAGATTCCATTGCCTTTAAGCAGCAGCCTTCCTCTAAACCGATCTCGGCTATAACACAGAAGCCCTGTGGTTCAATAAAGATCTTGCCGTCTTCGCATTCTTTTGAACCGATCTTATTTTTGTAATGATCGTAAGCACGCAGATACCATTCACCATCCCAGCCGGCATCCATAACGGTTTTTTCCATTTCTGCGATTGCTTTCTCTGCAATCTCTGCTTCCTCTGTCATACCCTGATGGCGGCAGATTGCAGCATAATCTTTTCCATAGCGTACAAACATACCTGCGATAAATACGGATTCTGCATTCGGACCTTCAGAAGGACCAAAAGTCTGGAAAGATTCACCCGGCTCAGTCGAGAAGCAGTTTAAGTTGAGACAGTCGTTCCAGTCGGCACGTCCGATCAGCGGTAAATTGTGCGGTCCCAGATGTTCCATTGTATAATGGAAGGAACGGCGCAAATGCTCCATGAAAGTGGTTGCTTTGGAAGCATCGCTGTCATATGGTGTCATCTCGTCGAGAATTGAGTAATCGCCGGTCTCTTTGATATAAGCTGCAGTTCCGGCGATCAGCCATAACGGATCATCGTTAAAGCCGCTTCCGATGTCAGAGTTGCCTTTTTTGGTGAGCGGCTGATACTGATGATAAGCACTTCCGTCCTCGAACTGGGTAGCTGCGATATCTAAGATACGCTCTCTCGCACGGTCAGGGATCAGATGTACGAAACCGAGCAGATCCTGACAGGAATCACGGAATCCCATGCCACGGCCGATACCGGACTCAAAGTAAGATGCGGAACGGCTCATGTTAAAGGTAACCATACACTGATACTGGTGCCAGATGTTCACCATACGGTCCAGCTTTT
>ENA-OPVU01001545-OPVU01001545.1-human-gut-metagenome-genome-assembly--contig:-NODE-1545-length-11493-cov-1.282130_pt1 | contig 11493 bp, 7 predicted proteins | sample MGYA00241497_ERZ501986 | MGnify/ENA primary metagenome ERZ501986 (study PRJEB25962, sample SAMEA2042995) | human gut metagenome | biome: human gut; feature: human-associated habitat; material: faeces...
GTATCGTACGGGATAAATTAGGCCGTAAGATGTCTAAATCCCTGGGAAATTCTCCTGATCCGTTGGATTTGATCGACAAATACGGAGCAGATGGGGTACGGGTAGGGATGTTATTATGTGCTCCGGCAGGAGGTGATTTACTGTTCGATGAAAGTCTACCCGAACAAGGCCGTAATTTCACTACCAAGATGTGGAATGCGTTCAAGTTGGTAAAATCCTGGGAGGTAGCCTCCATCGACCAACCGGCCCATTCCCGTTTGGCGTTGGAATGGTTCAACCACTTGTTGGGAAAAGTAAACGAAACGTTGAATACCCAATTCGACCAATACCGGATCTCCGAAGCACTGATGACGGTATACACCACGTTCCGGGACGAATTTTCATCCTGGTTACTGGAAATGATCAAACCAGCGTACGGCCAGCCTATCGATCGGAAAACGTATGAGGAGACGCTGAATGTCTTCGAGCAACTGTTGCAATTACTGCATCCGTTTATGCCATTTATAACAGAAGAGATCTGGCAAACCTTACGCGAACGGCAAGACGGTGAAAGTATCATGATTTCACGACTCCCGAAGGCGACAAGTTATGACGAGAGTTATCTGTTACGCTTTGAAGCGGTAAAAAATATCATCGTAGGTATAAGAAATATCCGGAAACAAAATAATATCGCTTTCAAAGATGTCCTGGAGCTGAAGGTAAAAAAGAACGAACGTTATCCGGCTTCCTTCGATAGTATCATCCGTAAAATGGGCAATATCGGTCAGATCGGATTGGTTAACGAACCGGTCAAAGGAGCCTGGAGTTTTATCGCCGATACCGTCGAATATTTTATTCCGGCACAAGGTGAAGTAAACACAGCCGAAGTAAAAGCCAAACTGGAAGAAGAATTAAACTATACCCGTGGTTTTCTGACTTCAGTGATGAAAAAACTCAGTAATGAAAAATTCGTCAACGGTGCTCCCGAACAGGTAGTGGCCAATGAACGTAAAAAACAAGCCGATGCAGAGGTTAAAATTGCCGCAATCGAAGCACAGTTAAAAGGATTGTGACTTTTTACCGAAATAAACTATAGCGAAAGGGGCTATCCGACTTTTAGGATAGCCCCTTCATTTAGACAAACTTATTGTGCCAAAACCTTTTGTACACATTTTTCCAACTCTTCTCCTCTCAAACCTTCACCCACAATTCGGTTATTCTCATCCAATACAAACAACATTGGAATACCATGAATTTGATAAACATCCGTAACAATACTATTCCAACCTTTCAAATCAGACATATGCAACCAAGGCAATCCATCTGTTTCAATAGCTTTACGCCAAGCATCAACTTTTACATCTAAAGAAACTCCTATAATCTCCAAGCCTTTAGATTTATATTTTTCATAAACTTTTTTAACATTTGGATTCTCAGCTCGACATGGTCCACACCAAGAAGCCCAAAAATCAATGATTTTCGCTTTAGCTTTCACACCATAAATAGAAAGAGATTTTCCATCCGGTGTCTTCATTTGCAAATCAGGAGCAATACCACCAACAATAAGCGCAGCTATCTTTTCTGCATAAGGTTTCACATAACACCCTGGAATTGTTGCTTTAGCCTTTTTACCCAACAAATCATATTTCTTTGACAAATTCTTTTTCTCCATCAAACGATCCTTCCGCCATGCTAGCAAACTAGCACTCACAATATTATCATTTGCCTTCAAAAATTCATCTTCCGCTTTATCGTAAAGATCTTCATACTGCAACAACAAACCTTTTATCTGCAATTTGCCAAAATAATCGTCTTTACCATAGGTCTTTTCATATTCTTTCCGCAAAGAATCACATTCATGCTGTAGCATAAACTCTTTCTTTCTAAACTCATTACGGAGATCTTGCATTTCACCACCACCGACAACTTTATATGCTTTCGGCTGCTTAACGTCCGCATCTATCTCATAATTCCCATTCTCCAAAAAAACAGGAAAACACAAACGTGTATTCACTGCTCGAATCTCTGCAGCAATAGGCTGCTCTACCTTTCCGGTAAAGCAAAATTTCCCATCTGCCGTTATAGAATTACCAAGAGTATCATATTGGCCAATAGCATCTTGTACAAGCAATAAAATACGCCCTCCATGATTCTTTATCTGTCCCTCAATTTTATACTGCCCGAACATCTGCAGTCCCATAAGTAGTAATCCCACTAATATTACTGATTTTTTCATATACAAATATTTAATTTATCTATTTCCTTTCTTTGTAAACAATGTCTACAATTTTACCTAATTTTTTAAATTCTTTCTTCTGAACCAAATCACCCATCAAATTCGGGACATCATACAAACGCATAATACCACATTCATTTTCTGCAGCTCCTTGAGCATGTGTTCCTATAACTAATTGGTAATTTCGAGCTCGTTCCCAATCTTCATAAGCTTCCCAAGCAACAAAAGGATTAAATCTGAGAACCTTTATACTTTCTCCTGGAAAATCTAACACCTTCTTTGCTGGAGTATCAGGATGCCCCATATCAAATTGATAAACTGTTTGCCCATCTGAATAAAACAAATAAGGAAGAGAATGATGGCAAGCAAACATAGTTGCTTTATCCAGGCCTACTCCTGTAACCTTACCATAATATTCTTGGACATTATACTCTTCATACTCACCTTGTTCCCACCAATTATCTGGTTCTTCATAATGAGCCCTCAATTTCATTCCGCAAAAGAAAAATTCCTGTGTCGTAGGATTTTTCAATATAGCATAAATCAATCCGGGCTTCGTTGACTCCATGTGCACAAGGTCACATCCTGTTTGTACTGAAAATTTCTGTTCTCCTGAAAAAGTCATCACCGAAGGATAAGTAGAATTATTTCTAATTACCAAAAATTGCTGATGGGTTTCATCATACAAAACAGCAGGAGCGCATCCGTAACCACCGTTACTATAATTATCATCAAAGCTTACTCCAACAAAAGGAGCTGCCTTAAAATCAATTTTTCCATCAATCTTGTTTATAGGATATTCAAAGACACTACCATAAACAGACATATCAATACCATAAACATCATGTTTGTCATCAATAATCACCCAGCGATTATTTACAGAAAACATTGACAAATTAGCAGTAAGCAAATGAACCGCATCCGGAGTAATACCAAATCGCCACTTCAAACTATTATCTTCACCTGCCCGCAAATCTTCTGAATCCATCACATAGGTATCTTTATCTGTCACTAGCATAGGAAAAACTTCTCTCCTACTATAATTATATATCAAACGTTGAGGAACCCCTGGCTTAAATGGCTCATTTTCCCAAATATTATGTGCTATTAAGTCTTCATTTTCACTTGAATTAAACACAAGATCCATACGAGACTCGCCATTTTCTTCACACAATACCATCCAACCCTCACTAGTCATGGATTTCACTCGCAAATAAAAAGGTGTCGACCAGCAAACGCCTGTTTCTTTATCGGTTACATTAAAAAAACATGAATAGTCACCCGGTTTTAATGTCAACAACATATCTATTCTGCGTTCTGTTGAAAGCACCAAACCATCTGCCTTTTCTATGTCTTCAAAATCTGCACCTCTAGGTATTGCTTTCCATTCGTACTCATAATCAGCTTCATTGAAATCCTTTAATGTCGAATTAATCACAGGATCAAACGTAAGATTATCAACAAAGGAAACTTTTGTATATAACTTACCTTGCTCCAAACCTTCTGCGATTGCCACTTCATTAATTTCATGATAGACATAATTACCTTTATCCTCTGCGCATGCCCCTAATAACAGCACACTCAACAATATCAATATGTATCTAAATTTCATAACATCAAACATTTAATCATTTAACCCTTAGAAGCTTCCCCCATTTCCATCGGTTTACCATCTTCATCTGTGTGAGGATTATCCTGTAACCAGCGATGCATATATTTTCCAACAAATTTCAAATACCCTTCGGTCAATTTTGTCCCCACAAAGTCTTCCCGATCAATACCCATCACATCACATATTAATGAAGATTTTTTCTGAGTCCAAACTCCAAAATATTTTGTACCATACACATACCACCATGCCGGCATTGGAAAATTCTCATTCATTACAATCACACGTTGGTAATCGATATCTCGCATTTTAAAATTCACACTATCAATTTGAACAGCGACTTCACGAGTATAAATAAACTGGAGTTCTGGATTTTCAATCAATTTCACCACGAAACGCTTCGGATGTTTTACTAAATCCTCCGTACGTAATAAATCTATATCAATAAAAGCCTCAGCTTGATTGGCCGGAATCACATACTCGGTATCAAACGCTTTAAAATCCACGCCTTCAATTGCCGACAAAGTATCTGTATCCGAATATATTTCAATATTAAATTTACGATCATAATCGGCAGTATTGCCGTACAGACATACTTTTAATTGAATAGACTGTTTTTTTACATCCGAATTTTTCAATCCCCATGCCACCCTTAGCGTATCAGAAAATAATCCTCCGTCTGCAAAATAAATCCCACTACCGCCTTCGTAGGTGTCAATCTCTTTTTCACATGACACACAACCGACCAATATCAATAATAAAAACAATAAATTCTTCATAATAAATACATTTTAGTTATACTGACTTTCTGCATCAGGAATCGGAAGCACATAATTTGACAATTTCACAGACACCGTACCATACTGGTCTGTAGCGGATTGCATTTCTGTTTTTTTATTGCGTTTATACCAAAAGAATAACTGCCCTTCTCCATAAAACTCTTTTTTCCACTCCTTCTCCAAATAATAATCAACATCCCGTTCACGAACACTTGCCAAATTACGATGATTTCTAAAGGTATTGAAATAGCCAAGACGTGTCGGTCCATCTGTTGAAGTCTCTGCTGCAATCATATACATCTCACTGATACGTATCATCGGTATCATTTGATTATACAGAGAATCAGTACCCTGGAATTTATTAAACACACGATAAGTAGTACCAGAAATCTCCACTGTTCCATTAAGAGAACTTGAATAACGATAATCGGTTTTATCAGACTCAAATACATAATCAACGACATCTCCACGAGGAGCCAACAAAGAATTAAGTTTCAAATTAGCACCATCAAACAACGAAGTATATAATGTATTTCTGTCCAAATTTTGCAAGGCAAACATAATTTCGGTAGAGAACACACAATCAGCACTTTTTGAATTATTCAATTTCATAGGAGTTATCCATGGGAATTTTTCTTCTTGTATTTTAATAACGGACTCTGCATAATAAAGCGCTCTTTCGTTATTACCCATATACAAATAAGCACGAGCTAACAAACCCTGCACTGCGTAATAATTTAATCGCAAATTTCTATCCTGTAAAAAAACATCTTTAGTATTTCCCTTCACTCCAAATTCTACAATCGGATCATTTACCAACAATCGTTCTGCTTCCAATAAATCCGCAATAACCATATTCATAAAATCATGTGCTGCGTAAGAAGGAGCAACATCAAACTGAAATTCCTTGTAATAAGGTATAGAAATTGCAGTTGAATCTTCTGCATACACAGGACCAAACAAAATGCAATAATGCTCTCAATGCCAATGCTTCTCCTTTGACTAAATTATAATACTCTCCTACAAGTATGTCTCTATGCTGCTCGACATTCTTCAAAATAAGATTGGCATTAGCTATTAATTTATAAGCTGTACCCCAAATACTGGTTGACTTACCCCTACCCGCAGAACCATTATATGAAAACTTCATCAACTCTTTATTGCTCTTATTTTCATCTCCGACAGCATACCGCTGAGCCAAAATTTCTATAAATTCACAAGAAAGATTTTTTCCATACAAATCAGGATTATTCAATTCAATATAAACTCCATTCAGTGCTTTTTTAAATCCCGCCAAATCAGAAAAATTATTCTCTTCTGAAATTCTATCACTTGGTTTTATATCCAGCCAATTGGAACAAGAAAAATTAATTCCTCCCCAAAAGCACATAAAAATTATCAAATACTTTTTCATATACAATCCAATTTAAAAGTTAACAGAAATGGACATTGAAACACTCCGTGCAAACGGATAACTGATTCCCCGCTCATCTTTAATGGTTGAAAAACGGCAAATATCATTCATATAGGCGCTCACCGTCAATCCAGAAAATCTAATACGTTCCATCCATCTTTGTGGAAACTCATAAGCTAAACGCACAGATTCAATAGCAATATAGTTATTATCTTGTACAAATCGTGAAGATATAGGAGTTATATCTGTTTGAGAAATACCCTTAAATTTGGCTTTGTCGCCGGGTTTTTGCCAACGATCATACAAAGCTCGTTTATCCTGATTCTGCGACAACCCGGTAACAGAAATATTCTCTACTTTTTCATACAAAGTGTTATTGAATTTTTGTCCTCCCAAACTATAACGAATGTGCAAATTCAAAGAAAAACCCTTCCAATATAAAGAATTACCCCAAACTCCTTCCACATCTGGATTCGTGTTACCCACAACAACTTCATTATCATAGTTATGCTGGAAGGTAGGCTTACCGTCTTTTGTCAAGAATATTTCCTGACCGGTTGCCGGGTCAATACCTGCTGAACGTACAGCCCACAATGCAGTAGGACTTCCTCCATCATAGTAACGAGTCAAGTTCTTTGATATATTTTGTTTGTTATATTGATTTAATTTTCTACCAATCTTATCATAATACGTTTTAACATTTCTGAAAGAAAGGCTCATTGTCCAATTTATACGTTCTTGCGGACGATAAATGATAGCATACCGAATAGTTCCACTAACACCTTTATTCACCTGCTTACCAATATTGCTAAGACGTGATGACATTCCGACAGACGATGAAATCCCGATAGAAGCCAATAATGGATCTGTATTCTTATGAAAATAATCAAAATTAATATGGAAGCGACTCCACATACTTAAATCGAAACCTACGTTAATATCGGTCGTTTTCTGCCACTGCAAATCCGGATCTCCAAATGTACTAACCAATAATCCTGTTCCGAAATTATTCTGCATCCAATTATTATACTGGTAGGTTGTGATAGTATTATATGAACCAAAATTCTGGTTACCAGGATTACCGATAGATGTACGAACTTTCAACATATCGAATATATCTGTATTATCCTTGATAAAATACTCATTATGAATATTCCAAGCCACCCCCACAGCCCATGTCGTAGTAAACTTTTTATTAGAGCCGAATACTGAAGTACCGTCCATTCTAACATTCGCATCCAACAAATATTTATTCTTATAAGAATAGCCCCCGTTAAAATAAAAGTTCGCAGAACGATTCTTAGAGTCACCATAAGAAGGCTTTCCATTATCAGGATACTCATTAGAGAAACCAGGAGTCGTAAAATTCCCTTCCGGGAAACCGACAGCAGAGAATCCTTTGGAAATACTCTTTCGCTCACTGATTGATACTCCCAATACTGCGTTGATCTGATGTGCATCATTAAATATTTGCCCATAAGTCAAAGTCAAATCGCCATCATAAGAAAAGTCATCTTCTCTCATATCATCATAAGAACCTTTCTTCAGTAATTCCACCTGGTCGAATTCCGTAGCATCAGGAGAAGTAAATCTTTCAGAATCTGTTGTTTGCTTAGAAATCCCAAAGCGACCTCTTATATACAAAAAATCAAATGGACGATATTCTAGATTAAAATTATTACGAACTCCAAACATTTCACTTTTATCATAACTATTCAAGGCTGCATTCCACAATGGATTACCAACAATCTCTGAAGCATCTGTTGCGCTCATTTCATCTTCCTTGTATTCCAACCATTTTTCCACAGCTCCATCAGCGGTTTGGGATAATATGGATTTGCATGTGCATACTCTGAAAAAGGGACAACAGGATTATCATGTTTTGTAACATCTACACTTAATTTATTAGAAAATGTTAGCTTGCCGACACGATACAGTAAATCAAGATTTCCACTAAAAATATCACGGGTCGAAGATTTCATTACACCTTGGATTTTATTATAACTACCTCCAAATCCATAACGAAACTGCTCATTACCACCTTCTACATATAGATTATGACGCTGATTAAAACCAGTACGAATAGGCTCTGAAAGCCAATATGTATCCACACCTCTCAACACGTTGCCCAATAATTTATTATAGCGAACTTCTTTCAATTCTTGATTATCTGCAATATTTGATTTAAAATTTCCAGCCAAACGTTCAAATTCCAACTTTTCTGCGGCATTCATCAAATTATAATCAGTCAAATCTGCAAAAGAAATCTCAAAACTACCGTTATATGATAAACGCAATCTACCACCTTGAGGGACCTTAGTTTCAACGACCACCACACCATTTGCTGCTTTAGCACCATAAATTGCCGTTGAAGCAGCATCCTTCAAAATTGTAACAGATGCGATTCTATCCATACTCAAATCCATGATAGTCCGCAAGGTAGTCTCAAAACCATCCAAAATAAACAAAGGCTGATTAGGATCTTCTCCAAATTGCTCCTTTAACCCTACAATACTACTTTTACCACGAATTTCCAAATCCGGTAATCGGTTAGGGTCAGAACCAAATTCATTACTTTCCAATACAGCAAAAGCAGGATCCAACACCTTCAAACTCTGAATCAGGTTCTGATTCCCTACACTCTTTAATTCCTCTGCCTTGTAAGTTTGGGAAGATCCTGTAAAACTCTCCTTTTTCCGAGTATATACACCAGTTACAACGACTTCATCCATTTTTGACGATTCAGCTTCCAACAATACCTCTAATTGTTCTCGCTTGCCTACCGTCACCTCTACCGTTCCATAACCAATAAAAGAAACCTCTAAAGCAATAAAATTATCGGCAACTGTCAATTCAAATTTACCTTCCATATTAGTAGCTGTTCCTACTGAGGTCCCTTTAATTTTAACCGTTGCTCCAGGCAATGGATCTCCTGTCGTTTTATCTCTTACAATACCTTTTATTGTCCTAGATTTAATCTTTTGATCATCCAATCGTACAGACTCACCACGAACAATAATAGCTCCATCACGAAATTCAAACCCTAAATTTTTTCCCTTTAACAAATCATGCAAAAAGTCTTTCAAATCCACCATTTTTGCATTAACATCTACAGTCCCCTTATTTTGTATCAAATCATAATTGTACAAAAAATCATAACCGGTTTGCTTAGTAATTTCATTAAAAACTTTTACCAAAGACACATCCTTCATCTTCAAGCTAACTAATCCATTCTGAGAATAGACTTCTGCAGAAACAGAAAGTGCCCCTAATACTAGCAAACAAAACAAATAATTCATACGCAAAAACATTTTACGCAGCCATATTCTTTTTCTTAACATGGCATTCTTTAATAATCTTTTTTTCATACATTTGTTAAATTAAAATTAAACGTTGCCTCAAATGCTTGCCGGCTTATATGAGGCATCACTTCTCAACCGGAAATACCTCCCTATTTCCGGTTTTTGTTAGTTCTTACAATAATTACCCGTTCTGCAATTTCAAAATCTACGTCATTAGTTAGTTTTATCATGGTTAATAAATTATCAATATCCTCATATCTTTTCAACCGTCCTGAAAAACGCAATTTTCCCGCTACAGAATCCGCAAACACCACATGAATATCATACCAACGTTCCAAAGTCCTCATTATTTCTCCCAATGGTTGCTTGTCAAAAGCATAATATCCGTCCTTCCAAGAAGTGTAAAGATTCGTATTCACTTTCTGCACTTCAATCCCTACCACGCCTTTTTTACAAACGGCCTGTTCCGCCGGAGTCAAAATACAGCCTGCACCTTCTTCATTCACTACCCGCACAGAACCATTTACCAACGTTGTCAACACCTCATCCCCACCTTGTACTGCTGCAATATTAAACTCAGTTCCCAATGCCGTAACATCCACTCCAGTCACACAAACAACAAATGGACGTTCCGCCTCTTTTGCCACATCGAAATAAGCCTCTCCTTTCAGAAAAATTCTACGTTCACTGTCACCAAAAGCAACCGGGAAACGCAACTCAGTCTCTGCATTTAACCAAACATTCGTACCATCTTCCAATTTCAACTGGTACTCACCTCCACGCGGAATTGTCAAAGTGTTATACTCCAACTTTTTCTCTCCGTGCTTCTTTACGCCTGCCTCATATTCAAGCACATTCCCCACATTGCGAATTCTGCTGCTATCCTTGCTTACAAATTGCCCCTCTTCTTGCAAGTCCAACTCTTCGCCGGAAGCCAAGGTCAACACAGCCTTCGGAGAGCCGGGAACAATCTGAGATTCTACAAATTCAACTTTTACAGCCTGCTCATCATCTTTTTCTGTCAATAATAACACACCAACACCAATAACCAATGTAACGACAGCCGCATATCCCCAACGTACAATTTTCCGGCGAAGCCTTATCATTTTACCAGCTTTTCTTCTAGCGTAATTATCTTCCCAAGCGCGTTGTACATTTATATTATCTGTAAGACTACCCTTGTTCTCTGCATAAAAAATCTGCAACCTGGCGTATTCATCCCGGTTTTGCTTATTCTCGTCCAGCCAAACTTGCAATGTACTTATCTCTTCCTGAGATAACTCCTCGCCATGAATTGAAGCTGCTATAATTTCCCAAATTCTATTTTCCATTCCCACTAATTTTGTTTTTTATTATAATGACACTGAATTCAAAAAATAATGTGACAAAAAATTTATTTTTTTTACGTTATTCGGAGACCGAACAAATTATTTCCCCCTATAATCTCCCACCCCTATCTCACTGGGGTCCCACTCCCCTCTCACCATTCTCCGTTCTTCCCCCGAAGTTTCCCCGAAGCTCATCCGAACAAGAAGCCGGGAGCTACGAGGAAGCTACGACTAAAGCTAAAAGATAAGTAAGAGAAATAAATAATTTGCATATATCTATTTTTTTACAAACATTGCAACAGAATTGTATACACACAAAAAAATGAAAGAAGAGCAAATTATTCTAAAAGGATTACAGCAAGGAAGTGAACAAGCATACAAAGACCTGTTTACAGCCTATTTCTCCGACTTGGTACTATATGCAAATCATTTTATAAAAAATCAAGCTGCAGCCGAAGATATCGTTCAAGATTTTTTTATCACCTTATGGCTTGAAAAAAAATTTTTTAATATAGAAAGTAGCTTGGAAGGTTATCTCTACCGCTCACTACACAATACATGCCTGAACCATCTGTACAATGAACAGAGAAAACAAGAAAAGCTTCTGCACATGCCGATTGAGAAGGACTCTTCCCCAACTCTAACGACCGAATTAGAAGATAAAGAACGAGAATACAACCAACTCTACCAAGCGCTACATAAACTACCGGAACAATGCAAACAGGTGTTCACTCTCTGCTGTCTGCAAAATATGAAATATCAAGAAGCTGCTGACTATCTGGGCATTTCTATCAATACCGTACGCACCCAAATGGGAAGGGCATACAAAATCCTACGCAATTCATT